>OKRU01000999.1_pt1 | contig 28489 bp, 25 predicted proteins | sample 1601131 | NCBI WGS metagenome assembly OKRU01 (sample SAMEA3541558, study PRJEB24748) | human gut metagenome | biome: human gut; feature: human-associated habitat; material: faeces | place: China | collected 2012
CAGAAGCCGAGCACCGATACCATTGCCGCCGATATGGAAAACAAACCCTTCCGCGACAATGGCAAATTGTTGTTCCGTCCCGGCGGTCATGGCGCCTTGATTGAAAACTTGAATGACCTTGATGCGGATATTATCTTCATAAAGAATATAGACAATGTGGTACCCGACAAGCTGAAAGGTGACACCGTATTATATAAGAAACTGATTGCCGGTGTGCTGGTAGCGTTACAGCAGAGAGCGTTTGCTTATCTGCAGTTGCTTGACAGCGGGAAGTATACACACGAGCAAATTCTTGAAGTTCTGCAATTCCTGCAGAAACAACTCTATTGCAAGAATCCGGAGACAAAGAATCTGGAAGATGCCGAGTTGGTTATATATCTGAAAGAGAAGCTGAACCGTCCGATGCGTGTTTGCGGTATGGTGAAGAACGTAGGCGAACCGGGCGGAGGTCCGTTCTTGGCATACAACAGTGACGGTACTATCTCTCTGCAGATTCTGGAAAGTTCGCAGATTGATATGGACGACCCGGAAAAGAAGGAAATGTTTGAAAAAGGTACCCATTTCAATCCGGTGGATTTGGTTTGCGCTGTACGTGACTATAAAGGACATAAGTTCAATCTTGTGAAGTATGTGGATAAAGCGACAGGCTTCATCTCTTATAAGTCCAAGAACGGCAAGGACCTGAAAGCGCTTGAACTTCCCGGTTTGTGGAACGGGGCCATGAGTGATTGGAACACAGTATTTGTAGAAGTGCCTCTGACTACATTCAATCCGGTAAAGACGGTGAATGACTTGTTGAGAGAACAACACCAATAAGAGGATTTACTATTAGACGATTTACGATGTACGATTGGGATTGCTTTGGCTTGTGGCGGTTTATTGTCTAAAGTAACTCTAATCGTACATCGTACGTCGTCAAATCGTAAATATATAAAATTGTAAATAAAAGAATTGATGAAAAAGATTTTATTGTTAGGTTCCGGTGAGTTGGGCAAGGAGTTTGTTATTTCTGCCCAACGTAAGGGCCAGTATATCATTGCTTGCGACTCGTATGCCGGAGCGCCTGCCATGCAAGTGGCAGATGAATGTGAGGTATTCAGCATGCTCGATGGAGATGCTTTGGAACGTGTAGTACGCAAACACCAGCCGGATATTATTGTTCCGGAAATTGAGGCTATCCGTACAGAACGTCTGTATGATTTCGAGAAAGAAGGCATTCAGGTAGTGCCCAGTGCACGCGCCGTGAACTTTACCATGAACCGTAAAGCCATACGTGACCTTGCAGCTAAAGAGCTGGGATTGAAGACTGCTAAATATTTTTATGCCAAATCTTTGGATGAACTGAAAGCTGCTGCTGAAAAGATAGGTTTCCCGTGTGTGGTGAAACCGCTGATGTCCTCTTCCGGTAAAGGCCAGTCTCTCGTAAAGAGTGCCGACGAACTGGAGCATGCCTGGGAGTATGGCTGTAATGGTAGCCGTGGAGACATCAAAGAACTTATCATTGAAGAGTTCATCAAGTTCGACAGTGAGATAACACTGCTCACCGTAACACAGAAGAATGGTCCGACCTTGTTCTGCCCGCCTATCGGCCATGTACAGAAGGGTGGGGACTATCGTGAAAGCTTCCAGCCTGCCCATATTGACCCTGCCCATCTAAGGGAGGCGCAGGATATGGCAGAGAAAGTGACCCGTGCCTTGACCGGTGCCGGATTGTGGGGAGTGGAATTCTTTCTCAGCCATGAGAACGGTGTCTATTTCTCCGAACTCTCTCCACGTCCGCACGATACGGGTATGGTAACCCTGGCCGGAACCCAGAATCTGAATGAGTTTGAATTGCACTGTCGTGCGGTGCTTGGTCTGCCTATCCCTGGCATCAAGCAGGAGCGTATAGGAGCCAGTGCTGTCATCCTTTCTCCGATAGCCAGTCAGGAACGTCCCAATTATCGTGGCATGGAAGAGGTTACGAAAGAAGAGGATACTTATCTGCGTATTTTTGGTAAGCCTACTACCCGCGTAAACCGCCGTATGGGTGTAGTGCTGTGTTATGCACCTCTTGACAGTGATCTTGACACGCTGCGCGACAAAGCGAAGCGTATTGCTGATAGGGTAGAGGTATATTAATGATTAGTGATGAATGATTGGTGATTTGTTGATGAATGGATACCATCAACAAATCACCAATCGTCAGTATTAATCATTGAAAAAGAGTCCGGGATAAATCTCTCCTCCAAGTTCTGTTACATCGAGGCTTTGTAATAGTTTTCCATCCGGAGCATAGAACAGTTGGAATTCTTCATCGGAATTGTATTGTTCCACCTCAATTATTATCACTGTGGGATGTTTGGGAAAGGTGATGATTCTTATATCCCTTAATCTCATGCCGGTCATTGTACTGCTCATGAATGCTTCTGCCACGGGAGCCGGCACTTTTTCCAGTGACTCTACATCCGTTTCAGTCATAACCCACTCCGCTTGTTTATTGAACCAGACATCAATTTCCTGACCATCTGCAATAAATTCTGCCACGTAGCAACCGGCCATTTGCTCCCATTCTACATCCGTTGCTTGAGGATAGAGCGTTTGAAAAGCTGTTTGTATATTTGCAGGAAGACGTCCTTCCGCAAAAGCGGACACCGACAGCAAGGCAAGTAGTCCTGCCAGAATACAGAATTTGAACTTTTTCATAATCAAGGTTGTTTTGAGTTTTCTGTAAGAACAACCTTGTTGTATTTTTGTTTCCGGAAATCAGTATATTGGTTGATGCATTTTTAAATATCAGTGAACCGGCCTTTGTATACAAAAGCTTTTTCTCCGAAATCCACTTCCGGTAATACGGCATCTTCCTTGAATAATCCGTAAACAGATGACCCCGAACCACTCATGGAGGCATATACAGCTCCTTGCCGGTACATCTCTTCCTTGATTTTTCCAATAGCCGGGAATTGGGGGAATACGCTTTCTTCAAAGTCATTGACCATTCGTCCGTTCCATTCTTCTACGGGAAGTTGGGCAATTTCTTTCAGGGACATTTCCGGATGATGCGGTTTTATTTTTGCAAAGGCATCCCGTGTAGAGACGAAAATGTCCGGCTTCACCAACCATATCCGATATCCTTTCAGTGAGAGGGGAAGGGGAGAAAATATGTTTCCGATACCTTCTGCGTAAGTCGGACGGTTTTTGATGAAGAAGGCACAATCGGCACCCAGCTTGGCGGCATACTCTTCCAGAGTGTCATCCGGCAGTCCGAGTTCAAACTTATTATTCAGAAGCTTCAGCATGAAGGCTGCATCGGCCGAACCGCCACCCAGTCCGGCTCCCGAGGGAATATGCTTGAAGAGATGAATATCTACCGGAGGAAGGTTGAACCGGTCATCCAGTAACTTGTAGGCTTTCACTACCAGGTTACTCTCTGCTTCTCCCTCAATTTCCAGACCTGCTTGATGCAGACGGAACTTTCCGTTTCCTTCGTTCAAGATATTTATTTCCAAAGCATCTTCTATGGGAACCGGATAGAAAATGGTTTCCAGATTATGGTATCCGTCCGGACGCTTTTCTGTGATATTCAGTCCCAGGTTTATTTTGGCATTTGGAAAAGTCAGCATGGCGTTGAAAATTAAGAATTAATAATTTAAAATTAAAAGGAGAAGCTATTGGAGTGCAGCTTCCGAAGACAAAGTTAGTGATTTCTGTTCATAGTAGATTGAAAACTTAACAATGATTTATTTACTGCTTATAAATAAATTCGCTTATCTTTGCCATACGAGCGAAGATAGGCTGCACCTCAACATAACTTTTTCATGCAAGCATGAAAGTTATGTATTCGGTTTGCACTATCTTTGCTTTCCCTTTCTAAAAAGGGAAGTTCATTTAATTTTTAATTTTCATTTTTTAATTCTTAAAGTGGCAGAACAAAGAAGAACATCCCGTACTCCGAAAGGAAAGGCACCACAGCCCGTAACAGACTACGGACGTATCCAGCCGCAAGCGCCGGAGCTGGAAGAAGCTGTCTTGGGAGCCTTGATGATTGAGAAGGACGCTTATTCGCTGGTAAGTGAAATTCTTCGTCCGGAGTCATTCTATGAGCATAGACATCAGTTGATATATTCCGCTATTACCGATTTGGCCGTGAATCAGAAGCCGGTCGATATCCTCACCGTGAAGGAGCAGCTTTCCAAGCGGGGAGAATTGGAGGAAGTGGGCGGCCCGTTCTATATTACCCAACTTAGCAGTAAGGTGGCATCTTCTGCACACATCGAATACCATGCACGTATCATTGCACAGAAAGCTTTGGCACGTGAACTGATCACTTTTACCAGCAATATCCAGAGCAAGGCTTTCGACGAGACGCTGGATGTGGACGACCTGATGCAGGAGGCCGAAGGAAAGCTGTTCGAGATTTCCCAGCAGAACATGAAGAAGGATTATACACAAATTAATCCTGTCATTGCCGAAGCCTATGATTTGATTCAGAAAGCTGCCGCCCGTACCGATGGTTTGAGTGGCTTGGAAAGTGGTTATACCAAGCTGGACAAGATGACTTCCGGATGGCAGAAGTCCGACCTCATCATTATTGCAGCCCGTCCTGCCATGGGTAAAACGGCATTCGTGCTTTCCATGGCGAAGAACATTGCCGTGAATTTCCGTAATCCCGTAGCGCTGTTCTCGCTTGAAATGAGTAACGTGCAGCTGGTGAACCGTCTGATTTCCAATGTGTGCGAGATTCCGAGTGAGAAAATCAAGAGTGGTCAGTTGGCAGATTATGAATGGCAACAGTTGGATTACAAACTGCGTGACTTGCTGGATGCTCCGCTTTATGTGGACGATACGCCTTCTTTGTCGGTATTCGAACTCCGTACGAAGGCACGGCGTCTGGTACGTGAGCACGGAGTAAAGATTATCATCATCGACTACCTTCAGCTGATGAATGCAAGCGGAATGTCTTTCGGTAGCCGTCAGGAAGAAGTTAGTACCATTTCGCGTTCATTGAAAGGTTTGGCCAAGGAGCTGAACATTCCTATCATCGCTCTGTCGCAGTTGAACCGTGGTGTGGAGAACCGTGAAGGCGAGGAAGGCAAGCGTCCCCAGTTGAGTGACCTTCGTGAATCCGGTGCCATCGAGCAGGATGCCGATATGGTTTGCTTCATCCACCGTCCCGAATATTACAAGATTTATACTTCTGCCGATGGCAGTGACTTGCGCGGTATGGCGGAAATCATCATAGCAAAGCACCGTAACGGTGCCGTGGGGGATGTGCGTCTGAGGTTTATCGGACAGTACACCCGTTTCCAGAATCCCGAGGATGATATGGTTATTCCACCTCCGACGGAGGGTGGAGGAGCTACATTCGGTTCACGTATGAATGCGCCTATCGGAAGTACGGCAACACCGCCACCTCCATCGGCTGCTGATTTTCCGCCACAGACGGACAACCCGTTTGGAGGTGTGGGGTCGGACGGGCCATTACCTTTCTGATGTATTTTTATGGCTACACCCTTTGCCTTGAATGCCTATACCATCGTAGAGTGATGGCTACACCTTTAGGTACAAAGGGTGTAGCCATGTTAAATACTGTATTTGAGCCTATTTACTTATTCTAAAATCTTCAATGTGGACAGTAAGAACGTCAATCTTACTTTTGCTCCCTTTTCCGTTTTGATTGTGCCTCGGGCATCTGCTGTTCTGTGTTTATTTTATCAGTGGATAGAGTATCTTGTTTTATTTTTTGTTCCTTTCTCAGCCGGTTGAGTTTCCATCTGTTCCAGAAAAGGAGCTCACTCCATTTGTTGAAATCCTTTTTGAAGATAATACCAATACCTTGTGTTGTCAGATTTGTCCGGGTGTAGTAGCGGTCGTTCGTTTCGTTGTACGCTTTCAGGCGGATGTCTCCGGAACGGTTGACGAGCCATTCCGCTTCAAAGTCTCCCACAAAATTAGTATTTGCCATCGGATTGTCACGATAACCAAAATTACCATTGATAAGTAGTCGGTTATTCAATAATTGCCCCGAAAGCATGGTCTCGAACTCCATGTCTGTCCAGCCTCTTTCACCGGTACTGAAATTGGTGCCGAAGTTCCAGTTATTAACATCGAGAATGTTCGATAAAGCGTTATTCAACTGTCCGGAAAGGGTGGATGAAACAACACTGGACATCATATTCGAATTCTGGGTGGCTCCCAAGTTTTCCGGGGTATAGAACTTGCCGATAGCCAACAGATAGAGTATCTGCATGTTCATTTGCTCGTCAGTAGGAATATAGTTACGGACAATGGCCTGCACTTCATCGCGTTCGTTGGGTAGCTCGATGTCAAATTTTACATCGGGTGAAGTCAATTGTCCGGTAAGGTCCATCATACAGTTCACTTTTACATTTGTCTGGCTGATGTAGCCGGAGGTTGCCTCGTTGGGCATCAGGTCATTTAAGGATGCTGAGTTGACCGTATAGCCTGCTTTTATGTCCAGAGTGGCATCCAGCGGCGAACCGTTGAATGTAATGGTACTCCCATCCCTGATAATAAAGTCCTTTCGGATAACCTCTTGCAGACTGAATTTATAGACTCCCTGGCTTATCCGGTAACTGCCGAACATTTTTACATCTCCTTTATTGAAGAACTCAGTACGGATATTTCCGGTTCCCCGTCCACTGATATAGTCGCCGGCGATAGGGTCCATGATAATCTTCATGGTAGCGTCGGGGGTGGCGTCTACCAAGAGATTCAGCCGGATGTCAGTGTCGCTCTCTTTCTCTTCCTCGATTTCCTTTTGGGCAATCTCGTAGTCGGAAAGGCGAACAGAGTCTTGTACGGCACGGCGTGGCGTCTTGTCCACAAACTTGATGAACTGGTTGCTGACTGCTGTAGATACGTTATCCTTTATATAGGTAAAGGTGGTGTTACGATTGGTAGTCATTGCAACGTCAATGTTAACGCCATCTTGGGCATTACCGGCAATAGTGGCATTCCCCGTACCGTAGACGGTGCCGTAGAAGGGATAGTCCGGTGATTCTTTGGTATTCATCACCAGCATGTCGTTGACATTGAAATTGAAACGGTACTCCAGGTTCTTGAAATGCTGATAGTGCAGATAGCCGCTCATGCTGCCTTGATGCCCTTGCGTGTCGAAAATGCGGTTGTTGCGGAAGGTCAACCCGCCGGGCTCGATGTAGATGCTGTCTTTGACGGAGAAAGTGGTGTTGAGCACGTCTACCTTCATGGAAGCATCGCCGAATACACGCCCTTCCATGGTGAGAGCCTTGAATTTGCCATAGAAATGTACATGGCCGGTGGCACGTCCGTTGAATTCGGGCGTGATGCTGCTCATATAATGATGTATAAACTTCAAGTTGGTACCGCCCGCTTCAATTTGGAGATCCAATGAACTGGTGGGCTTCAAGGGATAGACATAGCCATACACATGGCTTTTGGCGATATCTTTCTCCCGGATATGGGCATCCAGATAGATGCCCTTCACGTCGTGGTGCCATTCTCCGTGTATGTTGGCATCACCCAGCAAGCCTTCGTTCAATCCGAGATTGCGGATAAACAAGTCGGTGCTCATGACGGGGGTTTCCAGTACTCCGCTGGCGAAAGCCGGACCGGTGGCTTCTCCTTTGAAATTGACTCCGAGGTCTGCAATGTCGAACACATAACCGATGTTGATTTCCTTCAAATCCAGACGTACTGTATCTTCGGGTTGTGGTGAAACGATACCATTGATACGCAAGTGCCGGTCTTTATGGCTGAAGTAGAAATCATTGACATACACTTTGCCGGAGTCGAGTACCACTTGGGAGGGATGTATATCCCATAGCGTATCGTTCAGTATCACGTTGGTGGGCTGGACATCAATGACGGTTTTTAAGGGGGGAAGTTTCCTCTTGTTTTCATTCGCTTCTTTCTGTTCACGGATGAAGTGGGCGACGGCGGCGAGTTTCCCGCTGTAGGTTACAGTGCTGCTGTTACCCCAGTTCAGCGTGGTCTGTATGCTGTTGTTCTGGGCTTGCGCTTCTAAAGCTATATTGACAGCGCCGCTTGATTTGCGGTTGCTGAAGCGTAGGCGTGTATGGAACTGGTCACCGGGATTCTCGCAAAGGAACATTCCGGATTCGATGAATTTGTTTTCATAGCGGAGACGGGGAAAATAGCCTTCTACACGGAGTCGCTGTGCCTTGTCATTGAAGTATCCTTTAATGGTGGAATGGGTATATACTTTTACCGGAATCTGAAAGACGGTGGAGAGCAGTTCCGTATTGTAAATGTGCATGTCGAAATGGAAATTGTTCTCCGTCTCTATGGGTTTCTTGTCTGGCAGAATCAAGGCGGGGATATAACGACGCATGATATTCAGTACACTGGCAGGCAGGGTACGATAAGAATAATCGCCTTCTATGCTACCTTGGAGAAAGTTGGATTGGATGGTCAGCCGTTTCTGGTTTTCGCTTTCTCTTATGGCGGATATCTTCAGGTTGTCCAGGAAGTATTGTGTTTCCGGAGCTGCGAACAATAAGCTATCAATGTTGATTTCACCGTTCATCTCGTCAATGGAACCGCCGGTGAAGTCTGCCTTGACTTTGACTGATATTTCCGTATCTTCATAGTTGGGTGTCAGATGTAGGGCATGAGGACGAAATTTGTCGATGCTTGCCTGAAAGTTGAAAGTCGGTACCCGACTGGCGGTATTGATGGTACCGTTCAAAATAACAGAACCATTGGTGTCATCCAAGGCGACTTTTCCCGTGAAGCCTCCCTGCTTGTATTCTCCATCTAGGGTGATATTTTCGTAATTGTAGTCGCTGTAATCAATAGAGGCAACCAGCCCTTTCAGCAGTACGGACGGGTATTGGTTTTCGTAATGGCTGCTGTTGACATCCAGATTGAAAGTTACTTTACCCAGTTTCTTGTTGCCCAGCATCTTGCCCAGCTCAAACTCTTTGGTTTTCACTGCACCGGAATAGGAAAAATAACCTTTATCTTTGTTAGAACTTAGTTTTACGTCGGTTTGGATGGTTCCGATGTCAGTACGTACTTGTCCGTAAGTTACGAGGTCTGTGAAGTAGCCCGAGACTTCTCCACGGAAGGAAACCGTTCCTAAGTGTTGCAGGACGGGAGGTACTCCATTATAGTTCTTGCTGAAATTCCGGACAAAGAAGGCTATTCCTTCCGGGTCTGCGTACAAATTGGACAAATTGCCGAATATATAAGCATTTTTCGGATGGGAAAGGTCTTGTAGTGATACGTCTCCCCTCAGATAAAAATGATTTCCGACAGAGACGGAAAGGTGCGGGCAATTCAGTTGATTGACAGTGCCGTCCGTCTGTACCTCTACTTGCAATTTTTCCTTAAAAGAACCAAAAGCCGGAACAAAAGCCGATAAATCCTGCAAGGCGATTTGAGAGGGCAGCAAATGGAATGAGAAACGGACATCTTGGGCAAGATTGTCAAACGCCCCCAGACTGTCATAATCCATGTGTATAGTATCCATTGCCAAAGAGGTGTTGGGGAGGTCGATGGCGAAATTTTCGATTTTCATCCGTTGGTCATTACCGATAACCTTTAGGCTTAGTTTCTTCAATTCAAATCCGGAATGTTCTTCTTCGATGCTCAGACGCTTGATGGCAGCATTGATAGAATCATTTTGCAATGCTTTTAGGGAGATGTTTGCAATAATGTTACGCAAGCGGAGATGCTGTGGATTGAACTTTCCCGGAGTCTCTTTCTCGGACAGCACATCATATGAAACCTTTCCGCGGCGTATCAGTAAGGAATTGATACGGAGATCCAGGTTGTTTTTCTTTTGAACCGTATCTTTGGATGCGAATGCGTCGAGTACAAACTGAAAATTAGGTTTATCCTTGGGAGTCTGCTTGTTCAGATTGATGTTAAAGCCGAACAATTGTATGTTACTGATGGATATTTTGCCGCTGAATAGGGGGAGAATATCGAATTTGGCAGAAAGACGGGTCACCTTCAGCATTTCCTTGCCAGACTGGTCGTCCAGGAGCAGGTCGTCGATGATGATGCGGTTCAGCAATCCTATGTTTATTCGCCCAATGGAAATCTTGCTGTCCAGTATGGAAGCCAGTTCATTGGCAACAAATACAGACATTTGTCGCTGAACGGATGGAATGTTCAGCAACAATATGGTACCGATATACAATCCCAATACAATACCGAGTACCCAGCGTACTGTTTTTTTTAGCTTTCTGATAGGCGGTTAATTTTTATAATCAGCCAACAAAAATATGAAATAATACGTTATGAATCGTACTTTTATCACTACTTTTGCAGCGTTTAAACGTAAATAAACATTATGAGTACAATAATCTTGGGAATAGAATCTTCTTGTGATGACACTTCTGCAGCTGTCATCAAAGATGGTTATCTGCTTTCGAATGTGGTGGCCAGCCAAGCTGTGCATGAAGCATACGGCGGGGTAGTGCCTGAACTGGCTTCCCGCGCGCACCAACAAAATATAGTTCCGGTAGTGCATGAGGCATTGAAACGCGCCGGAGTAACCAAAGAGGAATTGAGTGCTGTGGCTTTTACACGTGGACCGGGATTGATGGGGTCATTGTTGGTGGGGGTATCTTTCGCCAAAGGGTTCGCCCGTTCATTAGGTATTCCTATGATTGATGTTAATCATTTGACTGGTCATGTGTTAGCTCATTTCATTAAAGCAGAAGGTGAAGATAATGTGCAGCCGGAATTTCCTTTCCTCTGCTTGCTGGTTTCCGGTGGAAACTCACAGATTATCTTGGTGAAAGCCTATAACGATATGGAAATTTTGGGGCAGACCATTGATGATGCCGCCGGTGAAGCCATTGACAAATGCTCGAAGGTAATGGGATTGGGATATCCGGGTGGTCCGATTATTGACAAACTGGCTCGGCAAGGTAATCCTAAAGCCTTCTCGTTCAGCAAACCGCATATTCCAGGGTTGGATTATAGTTTCAGCGGACTTAAGACCTCGTTTCTTTACTCTCTGCGCGACTGGATGAAGGACAACCCCGATTTCATCGAACATCACAAGACGGATTTGGCGGCATCACTGGAAGCTACCGTTGTAGATATCTTGATGGATAAGTTGCGCAAAGCTGCCAAACAATATAAAATAAAGGAAGTGGCTGTTGCAGGAGGCGTTTCTGCCAATAACGGATTGCGTAATGCTTTCCGTGAGCATGCCGGGAAGTATGGTTGGAAAATATTTATTCCGAAGTTCAGCTACACAACGGATAACGCTGCCATGATTGCCATTACCGGATACTTCAAGTATGTGGATAAGGATTTTTGTCCGATGGAAGCACCTGCTTATTCACGCGTAACTTTAGGATAATATATAATAAGGTATGAAGTTGGAAGAAAAGGTAGGAGAGCTGCTGAAAGCAAAGAAATTGTCCCTTTCCACCGCAGAAAGTTGTACGGGTGGAGGGATTGCCGCTCTGATTACTTCCGTTCCCGGCAGTTCGGAATACTTTAATGGTAGTATAGTGGCGTATTCCAATGAAATAAAGATGTCTTTGCTGCATGTATCTGCCGAAACTTTGGAAAAACATGGAGCAGTAAGCCGCGAAACTGTTACAGAAATGGTGAAAGGTGCGATGAAAACGCTGAAAACAGATTGTGCAGTGGCTACTTCCGGTATTGCAGGTCCTGGAGGTGGGACTCCGGAAAAACCAGTGGGTACGGTGTGGATAGCTGCTGCCTATAAAAATGAAATAGTTGCCATGAAGCAGGAGGGGGACGAGGGAAGAAAGGGAAATGTGGAAAAAGCAATTCAAAATGCCCTTTTGTTGCTTTGTGAGAAGCTGAAATGAGGAAAAAATGCTATCATACAGTGAATTATTTTAAGAAAAACTTGTTTGGTAACGATAAAAGTGCTTACTTTGCGCTCTGTTTGAAATAGGCAAAAAAGAAAACTATAAAATTAAGATAGAAATGTCAAAGATTTGTCAAATTACCGGAAAGAAGGCCATGATTGGCAACAATGTTTCACACTCAAAGAGAAGAACAAAGAGAACCTTTGATTTGAACTTGTTTAACAAGAAGTTCTACTATGTAGAGCAGGATTGCTGGATCAGCCTTAGCATTTGCGCTAATGGTTTGCGCATTATTAATAAGAAAGGACTGGACGCTGCTTTGAAAGATGCGGTAGCTAAAGGTTATTGTGATTGGAAAAGCATTAAAGTTATTGGCTAAAGTAGAGGAGAATACTGATTATGGCAAAGAAAGCAAAAGGTAACAGAGTACAGGTGATTCTGGAATGCACAGAACACAAGGATAGCGGTATGCCGGGTACTTCTCGTTATATTACGACGAAGAACAGAAAGAATACCACAGAGAGATTGGAGTTGAAGAAATACAATCCGATTCTGAAGAGAGTGACAGTACATAAAGAAATTAAATAATAAATCTATAACTTATGGCAAAGAAAGCGGTAGCAACCTTGCACGAAGGAAGCAAAGAAGGACGTTCTTATACAAAGGTTATCAAAATGGTGAAGTCTCCTAAGACTGGTGCTTACATCTTTGATGAACAGATGGTCCGTAATGAAGATGTTCAGAACTTCTTTAAGAAATAAGATAAATACAGTGGCTGTAAAGCGCTGATGACTTATAAAGATCCCCCTTGTCGGTATTTCCGGTAAGGGGATTTCTTTTTAAAAAGAGGACGAAGTTTTTAATATTCGTCAGTTTTGTTATATCTTTGCTGAAAATGCGAAGATAGGCTGCACCTCAGCATAAAAAATGAACGGGTTCATTTTATTCTGCATCCGGTTTGCACTATCTTTGCAGGGAATGCGAAAACAGGTTGCATAAAAATAATTAGTGTATGGGATTTTTTAGTTTTTTCTCCAAGGAAAAAAAGGAAACATTAGATAAAGGATTATCTAAGACCAAAGAAAGTGTGTTTGGCAAGATTGCGCGTGCTGTGGCAGGAAAGTCAAAAGTTGATGATGAAGTATTGGATAATCTGGAAGAGGTGTTGATAACTTCGGATGTGGGCGTGGAAACGACACTGAAAATTATTGAACGTATCGAAAAGCGTGCAGCAGCCGACAAATATATGAATGCCACTGAGCTGAATCATATTTTACGTGATGAAATCGCAGCGTTGCTTACAGAGAATAATTCGGAGGATGTGGATGACTTTGAAGCACCGATTGCGAAGAAACCATACGTCATTATGGTAGTGGGCGTCAATGGTGTAGGGAAGACTACTACGATTGGCAAACTGGCTTATCAGTTCAAGAAAGCCGGAAAGTCTGTTTATCTGGGTGCTGCCGATACTTTCCGTGCTGCTGCTGTGGAGCAGTTGGTGATATGGGGTGAACGGGTAGGTGTGCCTGTTGTAAAGCAGAAAATGGGTGCTGACCCGGCTTCTGTCGCTTTTGACACACTGAGTTCCGCAACTGCCAATAATGCCGATGTGGTAATTATAGATACGGCAGGACGCCTTCATAATAAAGTCGGTTTGATGAATGAACTGACGAAAATCAAGAATGTGATGAAGAAGGTTGTTCCTGATGCTCCGAATGAGGTGTTGCTTGTGTTGGATGGCTCAACCGGACAGAATGCATTCGAACAAGCCAAGCAGTTCACTCTGGCAACGGAGGTTACGGCAATGGCTGTTACAAAGTTGGACGGAACAGCCAAGGGTGGCGTAGTCATCGGCATTTCAGACCAGTTTAAAATTCCGGTTAAATATATTGGATTGGGTGAAGGAATGGAAGATTTGCAGGTGTTCCGTAAAAAGGAATTTGTTGATTCACTGTTCGGGGAGAATGCATGAAACGGAAGACTATAGATATCATCACTTTAGGATGTTCTAAAAACCTGGTGGATTCGGAACATTTGATGCGTCAGTTGGAGGAAGTGGGATTCCATGTGACACATGATGCGGAAAGACCGAAGGGACAGATTGCCGTAATCAATACTTGCGGTTTCATCGGTGACGCCAAGGAGGAATCCATTAATATGATTCTGGAATTTGCGCAGGCCAAGGAGGAAGGAAACTTGGAGAAGCTTTATGTAATGGGTTGCCTTTCGGAACGTTATCTGAAGGAATTGGCCGTTGAAATTCCCCAGGTGGATAAATTCTATGGTAAATTCAATTGGAGAGAGTTGCTGCAGGATTTGGGAAAGGCCTATCATGACGAGCTGCACATAGAGCGCACATTGACCACTCCCAAGCATTATGCCTATTTGAAGATATCCGAAGGGTGTGACCGTAAATGTTCTTATTGCGCTATTCCCATCATTACGGGAAGGCATGTGTCGCGCCCGATGGAGGAAATACTTGACGAGGTGAAGTATCTGGTTGCACGGGGTGTAAAGGAATTCCAGGTTATAGCCCAGGAGTTGACCTATTACGGAGTAGATTTATATAAGAAGCAAATGTTGCCCGAGCTTGTTGAGCGGATTTCGGATATTCCCGGAGTGGAGTGGATACGCTTGCATTATGCCTATCCGGCACATTTTCCGACTGATTTATTCCGTGTGATGCGCGAGCGTGACAATGTATGCAAATATATGGATATTGCCCTGCAACATATCAGCGACAATATGCTGCAAAAGATGCGCCGCCATGTGACGAAGGATGAGACGTATAAGCTGATAGAACAATTCCGTGAGGAGGTTCCCGGTATCCATCTCCGTACTACACTGATGGTGGGGCATCCAGGAGAAACTGAAGCCGATTTTGAGGAGCTGAAAGAGTTTGTCCGTAAAGTGCGTTTCGATAGAATGGGGGCTTTTGCGTATTCGGAAGAAGAAGGGACGTATGCCGCTGCTGAATATGAGGATTCTATTCCCCAGGAAGTGAAACAAGCGCGCTTGGATGAGTTAATGTCTATTCAACAAGGCATTTCAGGGGAGTTGAGTGCGGAGAAAGTAGGCAGGCAGATGAAAGTAATCATTGACCGGCTGGAAGGCGAATATTATATTGGACGTACAGAATTTGATTCTCCCGAAGTGGATCCTGAGGTTTTGATTGAGCGTGGAGACAGGGCGTTGCATATAGGTAACTTTTACCACGTAGAGATAGTAAATTCCGATGATTTCGACCTTTTTGGACGAATAATTTAAAGATTTTTCCTTATCTTCTTGCATATGTGAAGAAGATTTGCTAATATAGCACCGTAGTTCAATTTAAAGGCTTACATTTTGAATAACAAAGAGTTTACTTCTGAATTGTCGCGGAGGTTAGGGTACACATTGAAAGATACTTCTGAGCTGGTTGCTTCATTGCTGGCAGATATGACACGGCAGTTGGAGGAGGGGAATATTATCTCTATACAAGGGTTCGGTACATTCGAAGTGAAAAAGAAGGCAGAGCGTATATCTGTGAATCCGACTACAAAGCAACGTATGCTGGTGCCTCCCAAATTGGTATTGACCTATAAGCCGAGTACATTGTTAAAGGATAAGTTTAAGTAACCGGCTTTTAAAAAATCTCCCGTATTATGAACGAGAAACTGAACATACAAGACCTGATTGACACGCTGGCTGAAAGGCATGGCATGAGCAAGAAGAATGCGGATAGTTTTGTGAAAGAATTCTTCCAGCTGATTGAGGAGTCTTTGGAGAAGGACAAATATGTGAAGATACGAGGTTTGGGGACTTTCAAGCTGATAGATGTCGGGAGTCGTGAAAGCGTTAATGTGAATACGGGGGAAAGGTTTGAGATACAAGGGCATACAAAAGTGTCGTTTACACCGGAACCGGCTTTGAAAGATATTATCAATAGACCATTTTCGCATTTTGAAACTGTAGTTTTGAATGACGCTACGGTGCTTGAGGACACCCTGCAGGAAAATGACAGTGAAGATGATGAAGATACTGAAATCAAAACTCCGGAACAAGAGGTGGAGGAGAAGGTTGCCTTAGTGGAAGAAGCCACGATAGAAGAACCTTTGGTGGAAACTGTAGTCGAAGAGCCGTTAGTTGAGCCCGAACCGGGAGTTGAAGAGGAGAAACCGGAAAAAACTGAACCTGAAGCAATGCCTGAAAATATAGTTGCTGTTGAACCGGAACCGTCTGAGCCAGTGATAAAAGATACGGCAGATTCTTCGACTATGAAATATTTTATAGGCATCGTTGTATTTGTAGTGTTGTTGTGTGGTGGTGCCGTAGCTTTCATGTATTATCCGGACTTGCTTGACAAACTTACTGCAAAGCCTCTTGTAGAAGAGGTTGCAGACTCGGATGTGAAGGAATCTGTTACTGAAAAGGTGGATGTCCCTGCCGGTCAAGACAATATTGCCTTGACAGACAGCATTGTTTCAAAAGATGTTGTAGTTCCTGCCCGGACAGATACTGTGGCAGAAACTGTTGCTACAACAACTCCTGCGCTTACAACAACTCCAAAGGAAAATGTACAGGCACAGTCTCCCGCTCCTAAAAAAGAGCAGAAAAAGACAGTTGCACCGTTTGAGCCGGATTCTGTGGGGTATACGATTGTGGGAACAGAAACCACTTATACCATCAAGGAAGGGGAAACGCTGACTAGGGTAGCGCTTCGTTTTTATGGGACAAAAGCTCTTTGGCCTTATATCGTGAAGCATAATCCCGGCGTAATCAAGAATCCGGATAATGTACCTTATGGTACCACTATCAAGATACCGAAATTAGCCAAGAAGCAGTAAAAAATTACTGCTTCTTTTTTGTTAAATACTAAACTCTATGAAAGTAGTTTAATCTAAAAGGTTTCGCATAGTTTTTTAATAAAAATTAGTTGGTATGGTTAATTTATTCCCGTACTTTTGGGAGCGAAAAAAATAATTGCCGGTTCAAAACCGGATAAATGAAGAAATTAAACATTAAAAAATAGATTGATTTATGGCTGAAACAATTGACATCCGCGAACTGAATGAGCGGATTGAAAGACAAAGTGCTTTCGTTACCAATCTTACCACAGGTATGGACCAGGTCATTGTAGGACAAAAGCATCTGGTAGAGTCGTTGTTAATTGGTTTGTTGTCCGATGGACATGTGTTGTTGGAAGGTGTGCCCGGTTTGGCAAAGACTTTAGCTATCAAGACGCTTGCTTCGTTGATTGATGCGCAATACAGCCGCATTCAGTTTACGCCTGACTTGTTGCCTGCCGACGTAATAGGTACAATGGTTTACAGCCAGAAGGATGAAACGTTCCAAGTAAAAAAAGGTCCGGTCTTCGCAAACTTTGTTTTGGCTGATGAAATCAACCGTGCTCCGGCCAAAGTACAGAGTGCTTTGCTGGAAGCCATGCAGGAACGTCAAGTTACTATCGGCAATGAAACTTTCGGGTTGCCCAAACCATTCCTGGTGCTTGCCACACAGAATCCTATCGAGCAGGAAGGTACTTATCCGCTGCCCGAAGCGCAAGTGGACCGTTTCATGCTGAAAGTCGTAATAGACTATCCGAAGCTGGAAGAGGAGAAACTGATTATCCGTCAGAATATCAATGGTGATAAATTTGAAGTGAAGCCCATTTTGAAGGCAGACGAAATTATTGAAGCTCGTAAAGTGGTTCGCCAGGTGTATCTGGATGAGAAAATAGAAAAATATATTGTTGATATTGTATTTGCTACCCGTTATCCGGAAAAATATGATTTAAAAGAACTGAAAGACATGATTGGTTTCGGCGGTTCGCCCCGTGCTTCCATCAACTTGGCCTTGGCTGCCCGTAGCTACGCGTTCATCAAGCGTCGCGGTTATGTCATTCCGGAGGATGTGCGCGCTGTGGCACACGACGTACTTCGCCACCGTATCGGCTTGACTTACGAGGCGGAAGCCAGCAATATGACATCTGATGAAATCGTCAGCAAGATACTGAACAAGGTTGAAGTGCCCTAACGCATAATAGAGGTTTTCGTAAACTTGAGGTTTACAATCCTATACCTGAGGTTTAGCGTCGTAAACCTTAGGGTTGAGTACCGAAAACCTCACCCCTTTTCATAGGGAAGTTTCTGTTATAAACTAAATTGCGCTTGTGTGCTTAAATGAGATTATTAAAATAAATCAATGGAAACAACAGAACTTTTGAAGAAAGTCCGTCAGATTGAGATAAAGACGCGCGGATTGTCCAACAATATCTTTGCCGGGCAGTATCACTCTGCCTTCAAGGGTAGAGGTATGGCATTCTCCGAGGTGCGCGAGTATCAGTTTGGCGACGACATACGCGACATTGACTGGAATGTGACCGCCCGCTTCAACAAGCCTTACGTCAAGGTGTTTGAGGAGGAGCGCGAATTGACAGTGATGTTGTTGGTAGATGTTTCCGGTAGTTTGGAGTTCGGTACGGTAAAGCAGATGAAGAAGGATATGGTGACGGAAATTGCCGCTACACTGGCATTCTCTGCCATTCAGAATAATGACAAGATTGGTGTCATCTTCTTTTCGGACCGGATTGAGAAGTTTATTCCGCCCAAGAAGGGACGTAAGCATATACTTTACATCATCCGCGAACTGATAGATTTTCATGCGGAAAGCCGGAGGACGAACATCCGTTTGGGATTGGAATATCTGACGAATGTGATGAAACGCCGTCTCTGCTGTACCTGCGGCAGCGGGGATATTTCTTGCTCCTGTGCCGATTCCTCCGTGATCCCCACTTCCCCGGTGGGGGTTATGGGTGTCGCTTCCCGCTCCGCTTGCCGCAATCCACTGTCGTGCCGATGGTTAAACAGGCTGAACGTGCCGTCAACGTATTCCGAAAGCTGTTCCCTCGCCTGCTGGCAGGAATCGTAGTGCCGGTCTCCCTCGTCCATGCCATCCAAATAGGCTGTCAGGGCTTCCAGCATTTCCGCCGCTTTCGCCTTATCTGCCAACTGCTCCTCAATGACGGGAACGGCGTCATAGTAGTCCGCGCCCTTGGGGTACGGTCTCGGCACATCGTCCGATGCGTCGGAAAAGCCGAAATACACTGTCCGCGCCAACTGCCGCCGTTCATATTGCGGAATTGCGGCAATGGCATCCTCGCCGGGGAAACGCTTCTGCGCGATGAGCCTTTCATACTCCTTGACCACATTGGGAATGCTCAGCTTGACTTCATCATACTGTTTCTCGGCATATTCCCGCTGATAGGTCAGTCCCTTATAGGTTTTCGTATAGTCATATCCATCGCGCCCGCCGCCGCTGTACTCACCAAAACGGCTTTTGATGAATTTCTGCTGCTCCTCCTTCGTGTGGGGATAGCAGAAAAAGGCATACACGTCCAAGCGGCTGTCCACAGACTCCGCCAGGAAGAACTGGTCTATCTCATCCTGTGTGATGAACATTTTGCACCGGCGCAGGAAATCCGGCTGCGCGATAAAGCTGCGCTCCGGCAGATCAATTCCGTCCAGCACCACACCGCTCCGGTGTGTATTATACTCAGACAGTCGAAAGCGCATGATGCTACGGTTCTGCTCGTATGCGCGGAGGAAATCGTGGTATTCCTCTGCCAGTACCGCAAGGCCGCCCTCACTCTTGGCAAAGGCCACCATATCCTCGTCCAGCTCCGGATAGCCCTTGCGCTGGTCGTGGATGGCCAGCGTCTGAGGGAACAGGCCCTGTGCGCGGCCCTCTTGGGCCAAATCGCGGGCGGTCATCAGCAGGGCGTCACCCATCTCAAGCAGCACCTTGTCCTGCGCCCGCTCCAGCTCTGCCGCCGAAAGATACGTTCCCGCCTCCAGCAGCTCCAATATTCGCACCGACGCCTGCTCCCACGTTACCGTGGTGCGGCAGTGGCCGGTACGAACGCTATCCCCTTGCGCCAAATGGATACCGTCCTCCATGAACCACACGGCATATTTCTTGCCCTCATATTCAATGCCGCGCCCGTTCTCCGCGCCAAACTCACGACGCAGGAAAGCAATACATTCCGCTTCCGGACGCTGGCGCATATAGAACACCGCGATCCGTTCCGCGCTGCCGCGGCTGTTGCCCGCCGTATACAGCGTCTGATCGATGACCGCCTGCGGCACCGGGCGGGTAGGGAACAGCTCACCCGTTCGCTGCGTCTCCGGCACTTCATAGACCGCCGTGCCGCCGCCCATGCCAAAGAGGGACATTTGCTCCGCCATCACCGGCGCGTTCTGCAAGCCCAGCTTGATCTTATACGCGCCGCGCTCAATGAGGTTTTCGGTCATTTCCGTGACCACGCCCCATGAAAAAACGGACTCCGCTGTGCGGGAGAGGTAGCTGCCCTCCCACATCAAGAGTCCGTCTTTTTCGGCGTGGTAGCCCACCCGGACTTTGTCCGCGCCGGCCAGCACCTCCACCCATATATCGTTGTAGCTGTTTTTCAGAAATTCCGTGCGTGTCGCAATATCCCTGTTGGTCTGAAAATGCGCAAATATCTCCTGCCGCGTATGCTTGCGCCCGCCATCGTCCAGCAGTATCGCTTCAATGAGGTGTTCATCCAAAAACGCCGGAAGCTCTGCGCTCCCGGCGTTTTTGGATGCACTATTCAGCTGTAGATCAGGTCGTTCAGCACCGCTTCCTCCGCGCTGTGCTTCAGGTTGTTCATCAGCCCCATCCAACGCTGGGGATCGGCGGCTTTCAGTTCCTCCGTCACGCCCTCGGCTTTCGCCATCTGCGCCACCAGCCGCGTCACCATCTTCTCCGCCGCCGTCTCGATCTCCGCCAGATGTGCCGCCAACTGACCGCTGGTCTTGAGATTTGTATACAGCACCCTGCGATGCTTCTTGATGTACTGCCTCCGCAGCTCCGCGTACTTGCCCAGATACACCTCCGCCTCTTGGGGCAGCAGCAGGTTCGGCAGGCGATAGCTCTCCTGCACTCTGTAGGTCACTTCCATGTTCTGCGCTCCTTTCTTTCTCGGCGTTATTTTGCTCTTTGACAGCATCATAGCCGATTTGTGCATCCTTTGCAAAAAATTGCTCCCGCCGCGCCTGCATCACCGTGCGGCTGATCTCCCGAAGACCCATCTCCGCAATATCGCTGGTGGCGATACCCAGTGCATTGATCGTTGTGGGGGTATCAAAGGAATAAATACCCTCAAAATCCTCCGGCAGTATGTAGGCTGCGGCAGGCAGAGAAAGCCGGGTCAGCAGCATATAGGCAACGCTGCTTTGCAGCGCCCGCCTGTATGTGACCTCTACATTCAGTGCGTCCAGCTCCTCCAGCATACTGCCGCCGCGACAATCCAGCAGATCCCGCAGATAGTCCTGCATATTATCCGCCACAGCGTTGCGGCTGGCGGACAGTATGGCATCCGGCAAATTATCCTTTTCGGCCAGTATACCAAAGGTGGCCTCCAGCGTCTCGATGACCCGCTCTGTGTAGGTCTCCTCCATTGACCACAGGGGGACAGCCCGTGAGGCAGGCGTCGTATGGGTATCCGTGATGTCAAAGTAGTGCTTCAGCCGCCCTTTTCCACGGGTCTCGTCAATAACAGCAATGCCGGTAGCACCGGCGTTGACCCACCGGCCAAACTGCCGGTTCCACTTTTCCAGCTCCAGCACCGCTGTGGCGTCAGGCCGCTGGGCATAGATCAGGACTTGCTCGTCGAACGGACATTTATAATTGTAGCAGGCCGAGCGCAAAAAGCCCGTCCAGCTCTCATAATCGCCGGTCAGTCTTGTCAGTGTGCGGCTATATAACTCCGTGATAAATTGAAATTTACTTGCCAAGGCATTGCCTCCTTCCTCAAAAATGTTGGGAGCATTGGTTTTCGACTACCGTGCTTCGCCCCGTTCTTTCAGCTTTTGCAGTCCCTTCAAAAAGTTCGGCACCTCCTGAAAGCCCACAGCATCCACATAGTAAGCCTTTCTCTCACCGCCGTGCTTGACCACGATCACATCGCTCTCCGATAAGGAGCGCATTCGCTGGCAGAAAGGCCGTGTGTCCGCATTGTGCTTTCGGTATAGCTTATCCATCGTCATGTTGGGAGCCAGCACCCCGGCAAAGGCTTTGCGGTAATGGGCGGCGCGCAGCTTGCCTTTAGCGTTCTCATATCGCATAAAGGCGTAGTCCACCTTGGCCACGTTGTCGATCTGATATATCTCATAGCAGCCCGCGTCCGCTGGCTGCTGTGTTGGATCAAGCGGCTCATACACCGTGCCTGCCCGCTGCGCCACCTCCGCAAACTCACAAATATGATAGACATTGCTGCCGACCAATGTGTGGTAGTCGTCGATATAGGTACAAAGCCGTATCACGCTGCCGCCATCCATCCGCGTCATGACGATGCTGGCCCCGTCTGGGATGTAGAACAGCGTATTGTACTCCGCATCAATAAAGCGAATCCGGCGTTTGCTCTTATCCGGCTTTGGAAAGGCGATAACGCCCATGATATTTACCGGCTCACGGTCTGTCACCTTTCTTCACCCCGTTCCTTTTTCAGCGCAGTACGGCTTTGCTCCCGTTGTACCCGCCGCTCCTTTTGCTCCTGATACTCGCTGCCTGTCCTTTCACAGAAGTCCTCGATCATCGCCGCACGGTCTGCCCCGTAATGTCCCCAGAAGAAGTTGGGCGGCCCATCTCCATCATTCTTGCAGTTGCGCTGCCAGGTAACAAACGGGGAGGGCGCTTTCGGGTGTTCACCTAAAACAAACTCGGCGTTTCCCACACGCACCCGCGCCGTGATCTTATAGTCCGCATTGATGATCTCACCAATGACATAGCTGCCGCTTTCCAGATCCATGGTGTAGCTGCCGTTCTGTGCCTGCTGCGCCTTCACCGGCATGGCAGGTACACCGCAGACCAGATCCGGCTGCATGACAAACTGTGACCTTGCGCCCAGCAGCTCCTTCGGAAGCGCCGATACCGGCAGATATAGTTTTTCTTTCCCCATGACCTCATATCGCAGCAGAAAATCGTCCACCGGATAGTAGATGCTCATAACAGGGTCTTTGATATGGCCCTTCGCCATCATCGCGTTCACATATCTGGCGTTGTCCAAATACCACTGCGGGTCTGCCCCCGGCAGGTTCCAGCCGAACATGGAACCTGCGCTCATGGCGGCCTCCTGTATGTCAGAAATGCCCCACCGCCGATTATGCTCTCGAGCGATGTTCTGATTTTCCTCCCGCTTTCTGGTGTCCCAGTCGGAGGCGTAGTAACCGCACTCACCCTTCCTGAGAATGATGAGCTGCCCTGTATAGGGCAGCGTGGATAAACAGAAATCGGGCAATTCATTCCTTCGCATAACCAACCTCCTCACCGCGTCTGTTCCTGCTGCCTGCGGCGATGCCAGCCCTCCAGCAGCTTGATGATGACCTCCTCCATCTGCTTGGGGGTATAGCTGGCAGGGAAGTACTTTTGCAGCCGGTCGTTCCGCAGCGTCACTTTCCGCTCCAGCGGCTTTTCCTCCCGCATGATGAGGTCGATGATGTTGTTCTCCAGCTTCCCCTCCGCGCTGATCTGCTTGAGCCGCTGCGCCTGATCTACGGAGGGCGACACCTCGTCCCGCTCCATGAGGAACTGGAGATAGGTTTGTTCTTTCTCGGTCAGGTGGGAGATGTAGTCGGCTGCCGGAACGAATTTCAGTTTTCCGGCATCTACCGCCTCCATCAGCGGCGGAATCAGGTTTGTCAGGCGGATATACCTCTGGATTGCGGTCACGTTATCTTCTACTTGCTCAGCTAAAACCTGTACAGAATAACGTCCCCGAAAATTCTCTCCATTTTGGAGAGAATTTTTTGTTGGACGTCCTGCCGTTCTCCTCATAGCGTCCAGCTTCAGCTTATACGCCTTTGCTTTCTCGCTGGGCAGCAGGTTTTCCCGGTTGATGTTGTAGTCCACCACCAGAATGTCCGCGTCCTCGTCGCTGTAATTGCGCACGATGACCGGGCGGGTATCCAGTCCCACCACCTTGGCGCAGTAATCGCGCCGGTGGCCGGAGATGATCTCATATCCACCCTCGCTGCGGGGACGGACGATCAGCGGCTCGGCAATGCCGCTGCGCTCAATGCTGTCCATCAGCCGCACCAGATCGGCGCTGGGCCGGTCTACGGAATACGGCTGCCGCGCATAGGGAAATACCTGCTCCGCCGGCACGATCTGTACCCGCTCCTGCCGGTCGGCACTTCTCTCTTCGTCTGTTTTGAACAGGTCATCGTACCGGGTCAGCTCTATGCCGTTTAATTTGTGGGCCAAGCTGCAACACCTCCTTCGTCAGCGCGGCATACGCCTGTGCCGCTTTTCCCTCTGGGTCATGCTCATAAATGCTGGTTCCCGTGACGCTGATCTCCGCCACGCGGATAGAACGGGGTATCTCGCTGGCGAATCCCCGGCTGCCGTAGTTTCTGCGCAGCTGCTCACTAATTTCCTTGGCCAGCGTGGTGCGGCTGTCCATCATGGTCAGCAGGATACCGTCCACCGTCAGGTGGGGATTGATCTGCCGTTTGACGCGGGCGATGGTACGCATGAGCTGCTCCAGCCCCTTGGCGGCCAAATACTGCCCCTGCACCGGAATGATAACGCTGTCCGCCGCTGTCAGTGCGTTGATGGTCAGCATCCCAAGCGAGGGCATACAGTCGATGATGGCGTAGTCATAGGCCGGTGCCACCGTGGACAAATACTGCCGCAGCACCGTCTCCCGGCTCATGATGTTCACCAGCGTCACCTCCAGTCCCGACAGCTCAATGTTGGCGGGAACAAGATCGACGCCGGACGCATGGTGCAGGATCCCCTCGCCGGACGCGATGGGTTCCTCATTGACGGTCTTGGTCATCAGGTCGGCCAGTGTAGGGGAAAGCTCATCCGGCTGCCGCCAGCCCAGCATTTGGGTGAGATTGCCCTGGGCGTCGGCGTCCACCAACAGGACTTTCTTGCCCTGCTGGGCAAGGCCGACACCCAAGCTGGCGGCTGTGGTGGTTTTCCCCACGCCGCCCTTCTGATTTGCCAGTGCGATGGTTTTCAAAAGCATACCTCCATTTCGTGCAACAAAAAAAGAGCCCTCCGGCTCTTGTACTTTACTGTCGCTCTATTTTTAAGTGGGAAAAAATCTCGTTTCTACATATTTTTCTTGACTTAACGTTTTACAAGAGCTAAACTGTCAATGAGGTGATCCACATGAAACGCAAAGTCGAAGCGCAGCTTATAGCGTGGAAAAACAAGTCCTCTGAGCGTCAGCCCTTATTGGTCAACGGGGCCAGACAGGTAGGCAAAACATATATCCTTCGCAAATTCGGCGAGGAACAATTCAAGAACGTGGTCTATGTCAACCTGGAGACGAATCTGACCATCGCCTCCTACTTCAACGATAATATTGCCCCTGAGCGTCTGCTGCGCTATTTGGAAGCCTCCACCGGCGAACGCATTATCGCAGGAGAAACGCTTATCTTCTTTGATGAGATTCAGTCCTGTGAACGTGCGCTGACATCACTGAAGTATTTTTGTGAGGAAACTCCGGAATTTCACATTGCAGCGGCGGGCAGCCTATTGGGTGTCGCCATCAACAGACAGCACTATTCTTTCCCTGTGGGAAAGGTCGAAACGATTACCATGTATCCTCTGGATTTTGAGGAATACCTATGGGCTCGTGGCAAGGAGTTCCTTGCTTCTGAAATACGTTCCGCCTTTGAAACGATGATCGCCCTGCCTGACGCGCTCCATGCGGAGGCGACTGAGCTGTATCGTGAGTATCTGCTGATTGGCGGTATGCCCGCCAGCATCAACGCCTTCCTCAGAAGCGGCAGCTTTTTGGATGTCTCCCTGGTGCAGAATGAAATATTGGACAACTACATCGCGGATATGGCCAAGTACGCCAGTAACGCCGACAGTGTGAAGATCCGCGCCTGCTACAATTCCATTCCAGCGCAGTTGGCAAAGGACAACCGCAAGTTCCAGTACAAGGTCGTACAAAAAGGCGGCAGCGCCTCCCTGTTCGGTGCATCCATCGAATGGCTGTATCTGGCGGGGGTCGTGCTGAAATGTCAGCGCATCAGTCAGGCATTTGAACCCATTTCTGTATATGCGGACTTGTCGGCTTTTAAGCTATACATGGGAGACGTGGGCCTTTTGACCGCAAAGTCCGGGCTTTCCCAGCAGACCGTTTTATCCGGCGAGGGGAACACTTTCATGGGCGCTGTCACGGAAAACTATGTGGCGCAGCAGTTGGCCGCAAATGGGCATGACCTCTACTATTGGGAAAGCAACAACACCGCCGAACTGGATTTCGTTCTGCAAAGTGGAAATCAAGTCATGGCCATTGAGGTCAAGAAGGGCGAACACGTCCGTTCCCGCAGTCTCAATCTGTTCATCGGCACCTATCATCCCTCCTGTGCGATACGCCTGTCCCTTAAGAACTTCGGGGAAAAGGATGGCCTGAAATCTGCCCCTCTGTACGCAGCCTTCTGCATTTGACGCTCATCCAAACCAAATCATTACGAAAATAGCTGTTCGGCAATTTGTGCCGGACAGCTACTTCTCTACCCGCTTCCGCCGCTGAGGTCATGGCCCACCATCAGTGCGTAGTGGTTATCCATGGTCAACGGCGCGTTATACAGCGCGGTCAGCAGATATGGCTTCACATGGCGCACGTCAGTAGTATTTTCCCTGATCCGATCCAGTACATACAGCAGATGCGCGCCGGTCAGCTTCAGCAGCCTTGAACGCACTACCTCCGCTGGCAGCTCCTCGCCCGCCACGCGGATGGTAGACTTGGTGGAGCACACGGTATCCAGCATCAGCCCCACCAGCTCGTCCAACCGTGCGCGATCTACCTCTGTGTAACCGACGAGATAATCGTAGTCCACATTGGTCATGATCCGCTCTCGGTATGTCTCCCGTCGCTCCATTCCGCTCTCCTGTATAGGCTTGCCCTTATGAGGAAAGGAAGGGAAGGACTTAGTAGAATCCGTACTTAGTATTTCTTTACTTTGTTCTTGTATATTTAATTGCGCGGGATTTTCCTGTTCAGGTTTTTCCAAGACAGGTTTTACCTGTTCTGGAAAAGCCCGTTTAGGTGCGTCGCCGGTATTTTCCGCCTGAACGGGATTTTCCCGTTTAGGTGGCTCCGGCTCTCTGGGCTGCTCCAGAATGGTATATTCGATGCCGCCCAGCGTACCGTCCGCGTGGCGTTCCCGCTCCCGCACGATGTACCCCGCGCCCTCCAGTTCCCGCACCGTGGCACAGATGCTGTCCACGCCATCCTTACAGATGCGCGCCAGTCCCTTGGTGGTGTAGTCCCAATCCTCCGGCAGCGACAGCATCAGGGACAACAGGCCCTTTGCCTTCAGCGACAGGGACTTGTCCCGCAGATGGTAATTTGACATGACGGTATAGTTCCGCGTTTTCTCCACCCTGAATACAGCCATGGGCGTTCCTCCTCCCTTATATTTTAATATAGAAAAAGAGACGGTTCACACCGTCTCTTTCTCAGTTTCTATTTGCGTTTTTACTTGATTGCGTCATCAGCGGCTTCATCGCTTTTCTCAATTTCAGCCCTAAAAGACTCTGCCACCGGAGTAAAATTCTTTCTGTCAAAATACTTGGAATTGCAAGCTGCAACGTAGGCTGCTTCCGTGATCAAGTTCTGTTTCCACAGGCGCTTCAGCAGGACTAATCCAATGTCACGATCAACTTCTGTCATAGGCGCTCTCCTTCAGAATTGGTAGTACCCCAATTATAACATATCGTGCCTGATACGGACAACCTGTTTCCACTCACACGTTGATTTGCATTTTCTTGAATTCTTTTCAAATAAGATATATATCACAAGAGGAAACCAGCTCTCGCCGGTTTCCTCTTGCTTGTTGTCAAATTTCAGAGTTAAACTGTTCCAAAGCACCTTTGAATCGGCGGTCATCGGCCACGATTCTGTCTAATATTTGTCTAATAGCAGCCCCGATTTTGGCACCAAATTTGCCAATATCAAGCAATACTGCCGAATACCCTGCAACAGGCAGTTCGATAAAAAATCCTGTATTCATGCGGGTTTGCGGACATTTTGAAGCACGGCGTACTACACGGCACGACCCGAATGTTATAACTCCTAAGGACAGGGACATCAATTACCAATGGCACCAATTCCCCTACAATTTCACAATATGCGTCTGTAGCTCAGTTGGATAGAGCGCGAGCCTCCTAAGCCCGAGGCCCCCGGTTCGAGCCCGGGCAGGCGTACCAAAAACGCTGTGATCTCAACGGATCGCGGCGTTTTTTCGCTTTTGAGTGCGTTGTTTCAATGGCAGCGGCAGCATCCGAAATTCAGCCGCTACATCTTGTTTGGCACCCCTTTTTCATATCGAACCGGTTTTTGTATTTTTCGCCGTTTGGCACCACCTTGGCACCATGGCACAAATCAGTCATTTGCAACCCTGGTTCGATATGAGCGATGTGAGCGCACTTAAGAGTTCGGGGGACTGGTGGAGCTGTACGATGATACTCTGCACGTCCAATGCAGTCTGTGGTTCATCAGGCGCTTTCACACTGCGCAGATCTGGGTTTGCGTAAAACGCACTTTCAAACTTCTGGGCATTGACTTTGCGGTCTTCATCGAGAATGTGCGCATATACCTTTGTGACCATATCGGCCTGCGAATGCCCTGTGTCGCCCTGTGTGGC
>OKRU01001002.1_pt1 | contig 28436 bp, 20 predicted proteins | sample 1601131 | NCBI WGS metagenome assembly OKRU01 (sample SAMEA3541558, study PRJEB24748) | human gut metagenome | biome: human gut; feature: human-associated habitat; material: faeces | place: China | collected 2012
AAAGGTGAAAAAGCAAGATTAAAAATTTCTATTCAATTTATAAATGTTTCTTCTTCATCAAGTGGTGCATCTTCTGATTCTTCGCAAATTGTATTAACATCTTGCGAAGCTAATTCTATGTTTAGTGGATTAAACCTTTTAAATAGTTATATAGGTAAAGAAATTAATCTTGCACATTGTAGTGTTGTCGTTTTTTCAGAAGAAATTGCCAAAGAAGGAATTTCATCAGAGATATATAGTTTAATAAATAATGAAGAAATTCGTTCTTCTGCTAATATTGTTGTTGCAAATTGTAAAGCATATGATTATATTAATAATAGTAAACCTAATTTAGAAAATCTAACAAGTAAATATTTCGATACATTTGATATTACAAGTAAACTAACTGGATATTTTTCAAATATAACACTTGGTGATTTTTTTAATAATCTATCTGAAAGCAATTCAGACCCAATAGCAGTTTTAGGCGGATTAAATTCAACAGCACGTTCTGAAGAAGATAAATCATCTTCAAATTCTTCTGAAGAAAGTTCTTCATCTTCAAATAGTGGCAATTCAGACAATATAAATGGTGAAACCTCAAATTCTAATTCATCATCACAAGATATTGAAGATCAAGAGAAACAAGAAATTGAAACTACTCAAAATAATTTAGTTGCTGGAAAAAGTTCAATTGTTGGTGGAAGAGGTACAGAAAACCTTGGTCTTGCTATTTTTTCTGGTGATAAATATATTGGAGAATTAACTGTTTGGGAATCAATTTGTCATTCTCTTATCACAAATTCTATTGATACCTGTATAATATCTGTTGAAGATCCTTTAGTTGAAAATAAACAATTAGAAATTCAACTTTCTCCTAATAAAAAATCAAAAATAACATCTAATATCGAAAATGGAGCTATAAATATAAATATTGAACTAAATTTAATTGCTAATATAATTTCATTAAATTCAAATATAAACTATGAAGATACAGATACTATAAATAAGATATCCACAGCCACTCAAAATCGTTTAAATGACGAATTAAATAAATATTTTGAAAATATAATGTTGATATTGATAAATATTATTTAAGTATTCTAAAATATTTTCCTTATCAAAAAAACTTTGATGATTTTAATTATAAAGAAAAATTAAAAAATGCCAACTTTAATTGTAATACACATGTTAACATTATTTCTTCATTGCTCATAACAAAAACATAAGTGCAAATGTATTTTAACATTTGCACTTTTAATTTGATTCTTTAAATCCTTTTCCTAATACTTCTCTTGCATTTGCAACTACAATAAAACTTTTTTCATCAATGTTTTGAGCAATACTTTTTATTTTAGGTATATCTCCTATATTTGCTGCACATATTAATACTAATTTGTCATTTCCACTATACATTCCTTTTCCGTAAAGCCCTGTTACTCCTCTTTTTACATTTTTTTCTATCTGCTTTGAAATTTTTTCACTTTTGTCTGAAATTATAAACATTATTTTTGTGTAATAAATACCTTCAAATATAGTGTCAATTAATTTTCCATATAAATATATTGCAATTGCAGAATATAATCCTATTTCGATATGTTTAAATACAAATACATTTGCAATAACAATTATAATATCTATTATTGTTAAATATCTACTTATAGTAATATTAGGTTTATATGATTTTATTAAATTTGCAATTAATTCTGTTCCACCAGTAGATGCTCCCACTTTTAAAATTATTGCTGTTCCAATTCCTATTATTGCTCCTCCATATACTGATGCTAAAAATCTGTCTGTTGTTATTGGTTCAATTTTATCAAATATATCTATAAAAACTGACAAACTTGCCGTTCCTACTATAGATTTTATTAAAAACTTTTTTCCTATTCTATAATTTGAAAAAATAAACATTGGAATATTTAATATTAAATTCATCATACCCATAGGGATATTAAATAAATAATATGTTATTGTTGCTATTCCAGAAAATCCTCCTGTTGATAATTGATTTGGTAATAAAAATAATGATATTCCAAATGCCATTATCATTGCACCTATTACTGTTCCACTTCCATCTAAAATAGCTTGTTTTACTCCACTTTTCACCAACATCTCCTTTACAAAAAAACTATATATTACAATTATTTGTAATATATAGTTTTTTATACATATTATATTAGACAACCACTTTTTCACCTGTTTCAATATTATAATATTCTGTTAATCTTTGTGGTTCAATTTTTAAGACATCTGTAAAGTTATATACATATTCTGGAATTCCGCCACCTTCATTTGCACTTCTATCATATTTTATTATTATAGGTTCAATTGTTGTCTCAAAATCATGTATTGTCATATCATAATAATTTCCCCACTCTTTTACAGATACTAAATTTTCATCCAGTGATTGTTCAAAAAATCCATTTATTTCAATATAATAATTTAAAATATAAAAATTATTTGTATCTTGATTTGCTTTTACTTTTAAATCTGAAACGTCTCTTTCTATATCTTTTATTTTATTTGATACTAATTGTTTTTCGAAATCACTACTATTATCCTCATCCCATAAAACTGAAATCTCTATAAAATAATTTTTCTCATTTTGATAATTTGTATAATAATAAAAATCGTTTAATGTCCTATCTGTTAATGTATATAAATTTTTATATCCTATGTTATTTGATTTATATAATGATTCACTTGATAAATACTTATTATAAATATTTATGTAGTCAGCCCATTCTTCAAATGAAACTGGTATATATATTTCATCATATACTATCATAATTGCTGATGGCGTACAATAAAAGTCTGTTATTTTTCCATTTTTATATTGTTCTATAAAATCTGCAACATCTTCTTCTATATTTCCATAATTATTAACTTGTAAATCTCCACTTAAATTCATCTCAGCTCTATTTGACACAAATCCATAATATGCTGATTTTCTTAATATTTCAGTTATTGGAGCATTCGTTGTAAATAAATCTTCTAACTTTATTAAATTTCCTGTATTTAGGTCATATGTAAATCCTTTTTGAACATTTATCAAATCATCACTATCATCATTTATTTTTCCCCAAGAATATGAAGAAAAAGAAAGTACGTTACTAAAATTAGCTGTCACATATAAACTTATTGAAGCATTTACAACTTTATCTAAATCAATGTTTTCTTTATATCCATTTAAAGCTTCAATCTCAATTTCTTTATTTATCTTATCTTGAATTTTTTGATCTTTTAATCCATCTATCTGAAAGTATGTTATTTCAACTCTTTCTTTTGTTACTCTTTTTTCTATAATTTTTAAATCATTTTGATTATATTTTCCTTTTAAATCAATTCCTTTTTCATTTGTTGACTCATTGGCTTTTGTTTCTTCTATTTTTGATATTTCTTCTGAATTATCATATTTTATATCAATTCTTTTATACATAACTAATATTGATGTTATTATTATACAAATAACAGAAAATATAACAACAAAGATCAATTTTCCTTTAATAGTTTTGAACATATCCTGCCTCCTTAGCAACTTTTTGACCATATGTTGATATCATTGCATTTAATAATTTTCTAGCATCACTATTTTCTGGCTCATCTTTTCTTATTACAGCATAATATGCTGTTTGGATATTATATAAACCTGTTTTTATATTATCATAAGTTGGTTCTATTCCATTTACAGATAAAAGTTTTATTTTGTCTTTTGAATACATTGTTGTAATATAATAATAATATGAATATCCTATAGCATTCTCTTTATTTTGATAATCTGATACTACATCAACTATATCTACCATAGATTGTGCAATTGTTTCTTTTTCAGGTTCTTTCATTTTTATTCCTTGCATTACAAGTGATAACATTCCAGACTGACTCCCAGAATTTTGTGGTCTTTGATATGCTAATATTTGAGCATCTGTTCCTCCAACTTCTTTCCAATTAGTTACTTTTCCTGAATATATATCTTGAATTTGATTTAATGTTAAATTATCTATTGAATTTTCCTTATTAACAAAAAATACAAAGGCTTCTTTTACAACTGGTACAATTTCTAATTCTACCCCTGCATCTTTTGCAAGTTGTTGTTCTTCTTCAGATGGATATGTTACTAATATTAAATCTGATTTTTTATTTATTAAATTAACATATGCATTATGTGTTTTAGAATGTGTAACATCAACATTTTCAATATCTGTTCCTGTAAATGCTGATTTATATGCTTGTGCTAAAGGTATTGTAGCTGTTGAACCATCTATTTTAGGATAATTTTCCATTGTAAAAATTGGATCTTGATTTTTATCTTTCTTTTCCCAGGCATGTGTAAAATATAAATATGCAACAATACATCCTACAACAACTAATATCATTATAACAATCAATAATATATTTATCGTTTTATTTTCTTTTTCCATAGTTTCTTTTATTCCTTTTCATCTAAAAATTCTGGATATTTTTCTAATATTTCTAGTTTGAATTTTCCTTCTTTCATTTTTTCATCTTGTTCAATTATTAAATCTAATTCATATACATCTTTTAATTTTTGAATATTTTCCCTTTTATGCCCAACAACATTATTTACATCTTTAGGATTAATTATAATTTTTACCCTTTTTACCTTAGTATTCATTTCTTTTATTCTTCTTAATATATCATCATACCATAAATTTGCTTCTACTAATTGTCTAAATGCTGGATGATATGGTCCTGCAACTACTTCACTTCCTTTTACAGATGGATCTGTTATTTCATCTGTATTTTGAAGTCCTATTCTAATTATATCTATTCCTTTTGTTCTAAATATTGGTACAATCTCTTTACATGTCTCTACAGCTTGTACAACTGTTAATGGCTTATATTTTCCTTCTAAATAATCTTTTTCAAGTTTTGTATTATGTATTACTAATACAGGATAAATTCTTACCATTTTGGGTTTTAATTTAATTAATTCTTTTGCTGTATTTATTTCATCTAATCTAGTACTTTCTGGCAACCCTACCATCATTTGATGTCCTAGATTAAATCCGTACCATCTGATTAATTTTGATGCTTTTTTTACCTCTTCAAATGTATGTCCTCTGTGACTTTGTTTTAATATATAATCATTTGCAGATTGAACTCCTAATTCTATTGTTCTTACTTTATATTTCTTCAATCTTTTTAATATATCTTTATTTATATAATCAGGTCTTGTTGAAACTCTTATACTATCTATTCTTCCATCTTTTATAAATTTATATGCTGTTTGTAGAAATTCTTCTTGTTTGTCTACATCAATTCCAGTAAAACTTCCACCAAAAAATGCAACTTCTTTTTTTGCTTCTTTATCTTTTATGTTTTCTAAATAAAAATTAATTGTTTTAATTATGTCTTCTTTGGTTATCATTCTTTGTTGACCGCTTATTGATTTTTGATTACAAAATACACAATCATTTGGACATCCTAAATGTGGTACAAATATTGGAATTATATAGCGTTTTTTCATATTTTTAATTCCTTTCTTACATTATATATTTATTCTATTTTAAGAGCTCAAGAGCTTTTCTTGCAGCTTCCATTTCTGCAATTTTTTTAGATTTTCCTTCACCTATTGCAAGTTTTTTTCCATTCCATTCTACTTGTGATACAAATATTTTTGCATGGTCTGGTCCTTTTTCATCTATTATTTCATATTTTATGCTTGTTGTTCCATGTGCTTGTAGTTTTTCTTGAAGTACTGTTTTATAATCTTTTTGTCCAACATGTTTTGTTGCAACTTCAATTTCGTTTTTTAAATTATCTATAATAAATCTTTGAGCTTCTTCTAAATTACTATCTAAGTACATTGCTGCAATTACTGCTTCAACACTGTCTGCTAAAATGGCCTTTCTAATTTGCTCTTTTCCTTTTATTTCTGAATTTCCTAAATATAAAAATTCATTAAATTTTAGTCTTGTTGCTATTTTATACAAACTATCTTCACATACTACTGTTGCTCTTACTTTTGTCATCTCCCCTTCTTTTAATGTTGGATAATTTTGATATATATATATACTTGATATGAATTCTAATATGCTATCACCTAGAAATTCTAGTTTTTCATTACTTTGAACTCCTTTTTCATAAGCATATGATGTATGTGTTAATGCTCTTTTTAGTAATTCTTTATTTTTAAATGTATATCCTATATTTTCTTCTAAACTCTTCATGATTTATTTAACTTACCTCTTTTTTCCATTATTATATGTTTCTATTTTACTATATCAAATAAAAAAATGCAATAAAAAGGACATGTTTTTTAACATGCCTATCTTTTGTTTTTATTATACATTTTCTTTTATGTAATCTACTACATCTCCAACTGTAACAACTTTTTCTGCATCAGCGTCTGGAATTTCTATATCAAATTCTTCTTCTAATGCCATAACTAATTCTACTATATCTAAAGAATCAGCACCTAAGTCATCAATGAAAGATGCTTCTAATGTAACTGCTGTATCAGCTACACCTAATTGTTCAACAATTATTCCTTTTACTTTTTCAAATACTTCTTCTGAACTCACTACAAGTTCACCCCCTCTCAATTTTAAATGATATATTTCATTTAATTTTCAAATGTTTCTTTAACATTTATATTATATGTTTATTATTTTGTCAAGCATATTTGGATTTTTTTTATTTTTTATACTAACCATTCAATATTTAAGCTTTATTAATTTGTTCAAAGTGCTCTATCATCTTATCTACAGCTTTATTTTCAACAAATTTTTCAGCTTGTTTTATTGTAAATTCAAATAGTTTTTCATCACTACTTCCATGTGCTTTTACAACTGGCTTTTTTACTCCTAAGAATAATGCTCCTCCATATGATTTATAATCCATTGTCTTTTTAAATCTATTAATTGCTGGCAAACATGGTATTGTTCCAATTTTAGCAAATATATTTTGTGTTAGACTTTCTGATAAAGTTCTTTTTACAAATTTTCCAAGTCCTTCTGTTGTTTTCAAAAATACATTTCCTGTAAATCCATCTGTTACTATTGCATCAACTTTTCCTGAAAATGCATCTCTTCCTTCAACATTTCCTATAAAGTTTATTCCTAATTCCTTTGATTTTTCTTTTAATAACTGATAACTTTCTTTTACTAACTCATTTCCTTTTGTTTCTTCTGTTCCTATGTTTAATAGTCCTATTGCTGGTTTTTCTATTCCAAATGTGTTTCTTAAATATATTGTTGACATTTGAGCAAATTGTAATAAGTTAATTGGTTTACAATTTGTATTTGATCCTGAGTCTATTAATAATAATTGGCTTTTATATGCTGGTAATATTCCTGCTAATGCTGGTCTATCTATTCCTTTTATTCTTCCAACAATTAATGTTGCTCCTGCAAGCAATGCTCCTGAATTTCCAGCAGATATGAATACATCACCTTCGTTTTCTTTTAGCATTTTAAATCCAACTACCATTGATGAATCTTTTTTGTGTCTGATTGCATCTGTTGGTCCATCTTCCATTTCAATTGTTTCTGTTGCATTTTTTATTTTTAGTCTATCTGATACTTCTTCAATTTCTTTTCCTGTAAATTCTTTTACTTTGTTTCTTATTACTTCTTCTTTTCCTACTAATGTTATTGTTGCTTTTATTTGATTAACTGCTTTTAATGCTCCTTTTATATTGGCATCTGGTGCATTATCTCCTCCCATTGCATCTAGTAATATATTCATTGTTTTATTTCCTTTCTTATTATGTTTGTTTCTTTTTTGCTATTATTCTTATTCATGATGTTTCTATTTTATTATTGTTTTATTAAAATTGCAATAGGTTTGGAAAAATTTATATTTAATAAAATTAAACAAGACTATAAACTATAGTCTTGTCCTTTTTTATTATTATCTTTCATCTCCATCTTGGTCTTGAGATATTGGTGTCTCAAAAGAGGCTTCTTCTTTTCCTTTACTTCTTGCATCTTTTAGTGCTTGCTTATCTGCTTGTTTATAAAGATCTTTTACTATATCATATTTTAAAGCGTTTTTAAAATTATTTTTTGGTTGTGGATTATTCTCTGGTGTTAGTTCTGGTTGTTCTGCTTCTGGTAATGCTTTTTGCTTTCTTTTTTCATTCCATATTTTAAATCTTTTTACAAATTGATACCACTTTGGTTTTTCTTCTTGTTCGCTTCCTTCTTGAGCTGGTTCTGAGGAATTTTCTGTTTCATGAGATTGTTCAGAATTACTATCTTGAGCTGGTTCTGTTCTTGTAATTCTTGTTGGACTTTGATGTTGACTAGGCTCGGAACTTGTTTGTTCTGATGTACTTCTTCCAAGTGTTTCTAATGCTTTCTCATGTTCTGTAATTGACTTTGTATATTTTTTAACTTGTCTATTTAATTGTGCTCTTCTATTATTTAAAGTTACTGCTAAATCTATTTTTCCATTTTTATTTACTACAATTCCATTATCTAATAATTCTTTTAAATCTTCGTCTTTAAAATCTAATCCTTTAATTCCCATTAATAAATCTTTATTTTTAGTAATTTTAACTTCTAATTGTGAAATTTGTGTTGTTAAATCAGCTATTTTCTTAGTATCAATAGGATCAGCTTTTTTCAAATCATCTATTTGTTTTTTCAATTTATCAGTTTCAAGTGTTGAATTCATAATTCCTATTAAATAATTTTTTACAGATGGACTTTTATTAACAATTTCTTGTAATTTTTCAATTTTAGCTTTTTTGTTTGATGCTACTTCTAGTTTTTTCTTTTCATCTTTTAATCGTCTTTCATATCTTTTTTCCATTACTTCTTCAATATGTTTTTTTAGTTCTGGATTTTCTTGCAATTCTTTTAATTTATCATTAATTTGCTCTTGAATTCCCTTTAACTTATCTTGATATGATTTAATATCTTCTCTTATGTCTTCAACTTTTTCATTAAATCCTTTTATTTCTAACTCTACTTTTTTTATCTCTTCACTTTTGCTTTTTACTAATGCTTCATCTTTACTTCTTTTGGCTTGTTCAAGTTCTCCCTCAAGAATTTTTATATCACCTTCTTTAGCTTTCTTATTACTTTCTATTGTTTCAATTTCTTCATTTGCTTTTTTTATTCTATTATTTATGTTATCTAATTTCCCTTTAAGCTTTAAATATTCATCATTTAATTTTTTTAAATCCATATTTTAAAATCCCCTTCCTTTATTAACAACTTAATATTTCATTGCAATTTTCTATTACCGCATCTGCTTCATTTAATAAATTTTCTGTTTCTAATTTTAAATCCACTATAGCATCAATATTTTGTAATAATTCTTCTGTTACCTTTAATTCATTATTTTCCATAGTATCACTTCTCCTTTTTATAAATATCTCTAACATTTTAATTATAACACCTCTTCAAAATTATGTCAAGTTTGCATAAAAATGTTATTTAATAATATTGATTATAACATATATTTTTTAATTCATTATTGCAATTTCATTAAATTTATATTACAAAAATATTACACAAGTTTAATTATACACAAAAAGAACTATGAAAAACTCATAGTTCTTTTTATATATATTCAAATATTATTCGATTATATCAGCAACAACACCTGAACCAACTGTTCTACCACCTTCACGAATAGCGAATCTTAATCCTTTTTCGATAGCGATAGGTGTAATTAATTCGATTGTCATTGTTACGTTATCTCCTGGCATTACCATTTCTGTTCCAGCTTCTAATTCAATAACACCTGTAACGTCTGTTGTTCTGAAATAGAATTGTGGTCTATATCCATTGAAGAATGGTGTATGACGTCCACCTTCTTCTTTTGTTAGAACGTATACTTGTGATGTGAATTTTGTATGTGGATGAATTGTTCCAGGTTTAGCTATAACTTGACCTCTTTCGATGTCTTTTCTATCAATTCCTCTTAAAAGAACACCGATGTTGTCTCCAGCTTCTGCTTGATCTAGTAATTTTCTGAACATTTCAACACCAGTAACAACTGTTTGTTTCTTTTCTGTTGAAAGTCCAACGATTTCTACGTTGTCTTGTAATTTAACTGTTCCTCTTTCTACTCTACCAGTAGCAACAGTTCCACGTCCAGTGATTGTGAATACGTCTTCAACTGGCATTAAGAATGGTTGATCTATTGGTCTTTCTGGAGTAGGTATATAAGAATCTACTGCTTCCATTAATTCTTTCATTGGAGCATATACAGGATCATTAGGATCTGTAGATGTGCTTTCTAGAACTTTTAGAGAAGATCCTTTTATGATTGGAATTTCGTCTCCAGGGAAATCGTAGCTTGATAATAAGTCTCTAACTTCCATTTCAACTAATTCTAATAATTCTGGATCATCAACCATATCGCATTTGTTTAAGTAAACAACGATATATTTAACTCCAACTTGTCTAGCAAGTAGGATGTGTTCTCTTGTTTGTGGCATTGGTCCATCAGCTGCAGAAACAACTAATATTGCACCATCCATTTGAGCAGCACCTGTAATCATGTTCTTTACGTAGTCTGCGTGTCCTGGGCAGTCAACGTGAGCATAGTGTCTATTTTCTGTTTCATATTCAACGTGTGCTGTGTTGATTGTGATTCCTCTTGCTTTTTCTTCTGGAGCACCATCGATTTGATCATAAGCTTCAAATTGAGCTCTTCCTAATAATGATAGGTATTTTGTAATAGCTGCTGTTGTTGTTGTTTTACCATGGTCAACGTGTCCGATTGTACCAATGTTAACGTGTGGCTTTGTTCTTTCGAATTTTGCTTTTGCCATTTTAAATTCCTCCTTCTTTTAAGGTAAAGGGACACATCTTTAATATAGGGTCATTTCTTGTTACTAAGATATGTCCCTTTTGTGTTAATAACTGATGTTACCTCACTTAAACGATTGTCCATTTCCTTTATTATAAACTTTAAATTTAATAACGTTTTTATTATGTGCTTGCATTATATACTATTTGGAGTAAAAATGCAAGCTTTTATTTTTATAAATAAATATTCTTTGCAATTAGCTTTAAAATTAATCTATTTTTTATAAATTAATTAAGCGTTTTTGCTTCTTGAAGCTACTATTTGTTCATGTACTGATTTTGGAACTTCATCATAGTGAGATGGTTCCATTGAGTAACTTCCTCTACCTTGTGTCTTAGAACGTAAGTCTGTTGCATATCCAAACATTTCTGATAATGGGATAAATGCTCTTATTTCTTCCATTCCTTGAACTTCATCCATTCCTTCTATTCTACCACGTCTAGAGTTTACATCACCAATAACATCTCCCATGTATTCTGTTGGAACTGTTATTTCAACTCTCATTATTGGCTCTAAAATAACTGATTTAGCTTGTTTACATCCTTCTTTAAATGCCATTGAAGCTGCAATCTTGAATGCCATTTCTGAAGAGTCAACTTCGTGATATGAACCATCAACTAATGATACTTTGAAGTCTATAACTGGATATCCTGCTAAGATACCTGTTTGAGCTGCTTCTCTCATTCCTTGTTCGATTGGTTTGATATATTCTTTTGGAACAGCTCCTCCTACTATCTTGCTTTCGAATTCAATTCCTTTACCAGCCTCTAATGGTTCCATTTCAAACCATACGTCACCGTATTGTCCTTTACCACCAGATTGACGGATAAATTTACCTTGAACTTTAACTTTATTTCTAATTGTTTCTTTGTAAGCAACTTGTGGTTTACCTACATTACATTCAACTTTGAATTCTCTTTTTAATCTATCAACAATTATGTCTAGGTGTAATTCACCCATTCCTGCTATAATTGTTTGACCAGTTTCTTGATTAGTATATGCTTTGAATGTTGGATCTTCTTCAGCAAGTTTTGCTAAAGCTATACCCATTTTTTCTTGAGCTGCTTTGTCTTTTGGCTCAATAGCAATATCTATAACTGGTTCTGGGAATTCCATTGATTCTAGTATAACTGGATTATTTTCGTCACATAAAGTATCTCCTGTTGTAACATCTTTTAGTCCAACAGCTGCAGCGATATCTCCTGCAAATACTTTTTCTATATCTTCTCTATGGTTAGCATGCATTTGTAAGATTCTTCCGATTCTTTCTTTTTTATCTTTGTTTGCATTTAATACAGAAGATCCTGATTCTAATGTTCCAGAATATACTCTAAAGAAACATAATTTTCCAACAAATGGGTCTGTTGCAATTTTGAATGCTAAAGCTGCAAATGGCTCATTGTCGTCAGTTTTTCTTTCAACTTCATTTCCATCTAAATCTACACCTTTGATATGAGCTATATCTGTTGGTGCTGGCATATAGTCAATTATTGAGTTTAATAATTCTTGTACACCTTTGTTTTTGTATGAAGATCCACAACATACTGTTACGATAGAGTTATTGATTGTTCCTGCACGTAAACCTTTTTTGATGTCTTCTTCAGATAATTCTTCACCATCTAAATATCTCATCATTAATTCTTCGTCTTGTTCACATGCTGCTTCAATCATATTTTGTCTCCATGTTTCAGCTTCTTCTTTCATATCTTCTGGTATGTCTGTTTCTTCTATTTCTTTTAGAAGTTCCTCCTCTCTGGCCTGATAATATTTCGCCTGCAATGAAGTAATAATTTTTTCCATATCCTGTCTGAAAAATTTCGGACCTGTAATTCCATATACAATCAAATGTCTCAATATAAACAATAGTCCTATTTTCCCTTTTCTTTCTGAAAGGAACTGACATTCCCGCCAGATTTCCATCCAACGTTTTGAGGTCAGCTTTCTTCTGGATATGGAAACATCCGTATCTACATCCGACTCTTCTATATACTGTCTAAAATACTCCAGCTCTGTCATCATCTGTGAATATTCCTGTCTTAAGTCAGATAATCTTTCTTTTTTATCAAAAACTGTTTTTAATTCTTTTGATTTTTTAAAAATTTCTTCTTTTAAATCATTTGGGTCAGTCTCCAACCTCCATGTACTTAAATCTGGATAACAACCATTCTGTTGTTGTATAAATGTCTGTTTATTTTTAGAATTTCCCAATGCTGCCACAAGAAAACCCATTCCATATTTCGGTGATGCCAGTTTTTCATATACATTGTCCGTTGCTGAATTATTATTTGAAACTACCTGAACGCTTTTTCCCTGCATCAGTATATTTGCAATGATATTTAAGATTGTCTGCGTTTTTCCAGTTCCCGGAGGTCCCTGAATCACACTGATCTGATTCTCCATTGCTCTCTTGACCGCTTTATACTGGCTGTTATTACAACCAAAAGGAAAAATCGGTATCCAGTCTTCTTTTTTTTCTTCATTTTCTTTCCTGTCAGGATTTAAATATTTTGCAAGTACAGATTTCTCATCTACAAAAGGCAGTTTCTCAAATTTTCGGACAAGTAATTTCTCCCCGGATTCCTCATTTCTCATTTCACTTAAATTCGCAACCTGTCTGAAATATTCCCACACATCTCCCGCACTTTTCTCACTGAGACAGGATCTGAAAATCTCCAGTTCACTCTCCCGATAGTCTCTTTCGCTTTTATTCTGAAAACAGATATGATAGTAAGTATCATTTTCTCCAAAAAAACGATAAATTGCTTCTATGTTGAATAAGTCTCTTTCTCCCTTTCTGATATGATATAATTCAGGTGTAAGTATTTCAGGATCTTTCAGGTATTCTACGTTTGAATAAGAATACGAATATTTTTTATCATCTGAAAAAACAATATCCATTTTCCGTGTATCAGGATTATACTGGCAGAACTTGATTTGAGATGTTCTGATCACGCCTTTTACAATAATCATGTTTCTTCTGGTATTTATCAATGAGATACCTCCGCTTTTGTAAGTGTGTTCTTTATTTTTATATTATTACCACTATATCTTTCATCAGGCAATACCAAATACAGCAAAAATTCTGCAAATCCATCTCCATACTGCTCGTTAAGCATTTCGCTTATTATCTCGGTCCCATAAACCGATCACCATTCAAATGGATCATATGCTCCGGCAGTTCAGCAATCCAAACCTCTGTTTCCCATGCAAGCTCCTCTGCAAACCGCTTATATGTCTTAAAATCCAGAAATGCTGTTACAAATATTTTTCCCGCCGTAATGTCTTTCGTCATCTCTGTAATTTCCAATATACGTTTCGGATCCATTGGTCCTACTGATGTTACCGACTCAACAAAATAGATCCAGTTCTTGTCCTCACGATATAACACTACATCTGGCATCTTATCATGAAGCGTAATTTCAAATCCCAGTTCTTGCAATTTTTCTACATTCTTTACCAGGTCTTTTTCTATTGTATCCCCAACATATAAGCATTCAGAATGCGGTGCAAATCTTGGTGCAAATTCTTCAATAATAGCTTTCTGAAGTTCATTATGTTTACCGGCAGAAAACTTGAAATCTTTACCATTTATATTTACCGGCATCATTGTCATTTTCTTTTTGGAAGCATATATATCAATTAGCTTTTCATGATAATGAGTAAATCTTTTTACAGATGTCTCCCAGTCTGGCGTCTGCATAGTCCTCAAAACCTGTACAGTTTCTTCTGTCAGTCTGTATCGATAATTTGGACTGTTGGTTGCTTTTCCATTATCCTCAATCAAGGCTGCTGTACGAAATCTGTGCAGAGCCTGTTTTCTAAATGTTTCTCTGCTGTTCTCAGCATAAGTAACACCATAAAATGTATTGACAAATTAAATGATATCATGAATACGAATCCATTCATTGCTTGCTTCACTCCAGAACATATCTGGTTTCATTCCCGCCATTGCCAGAATCACATAGCAACATATATCAGTCAGCTGTGCTTTCGGCATACCTACAGCTTTCAAAAATTCTCTTGCCTCTTCTATCTTATCAGTCACAGTATCCCTCCAATATCAAATCACAATTTGCTTCTGAATAATCTCTGCTCTTGATCATTTTTCTGCCCATTTCCTGAATTGCCTCCAAATCCGGTACAGGCATTGCATTAATCTCTGTAGAATTAACCTGTGTGGAACCATTTAAAATACGATAATATTCATCATACAATGTAGAATTGAACAACACATACAATCCATACACCATGCATTCCGACATTTCTGTCAGAACTCCATCCACAAAATTAATCTTATTTTGAGTGCTTATCTTTTTGTACTGTGGAAATTCTTTTGCCAGATACACCCCACACTGCAGTCTTCTCGGTTCTTCTTTTGCTGTAAAGCGTTTCACAAACAGATAATTTTTATTATCCTGCATCAACCCACGTTGATCGGTCACCACATATTCATGTTCTTTCTGTATTGGAAATACTACTTTTCCTTGTTTTATATGCTGTGAATAGAATAAAGGTATTGCCCCTTCTTCCTCTTCATCCCTCAAAATCTCACGATTACGGAAATCTACAGTTAATCCTGTTTTCATTTTTACACCGATTTCCGGAAGTGTTTTATCAAATTTATGCAGTTTTCTCAATACTTCCACTTCATTTTCATCTGTCACAAGGTAAACATAATAATCTGAACCAGCTACAACCAAATCATACGGAACTGTCAATGATGTTAACTCGTCAAAATCACTATTTGATTTCGAAGATGTAATCGTAACTGTTTCTGGTTTTTCAGTTGTTTTCTTTACTTTAATAATAATTGTTTCCTGTAATACACTTTCCTTGTCAAAAACCTTACTTCGACTGACAAAAAGATGAATATGTTCCAATTTTCCCTCTGTCAGAAAATATTCCCGAAACCGTTTAAAATACGCTCCTGATGTCCATGATCTCGGAATAATGTACACCATCTCCCCATTTTCGCATAAGTTAAATAATCTCATAGATGCAAAAATGAAGTATAAATTTGGCGCGCCGTAACATACTCCCGGCATCGCAGCTGCCTCTGGTGCATCTTTTGATATTTTCATATATGGTGGATTTCCAATCACAAAATCATATTTCTCAGGCTCTGCGCTGCCACCAAACATATGGTTAAAATCCAGATATTGACTCAGAATATAATTATCTTCAATTATATGAACCGTAAGCTTTTTCTTTGTCTTTTCTTTGCAATATTCCAAATTACATTTCAGCAATGGCAATACATTTTCATCATTCTCATAACAGGTGAGTTCAATCTCCTGAATGGAATCTATTGTTTCCAGTCGTTCAATAAAAGCACACGATAATATACCTGAACCAGCTCCTGCATCAAGTACACTTACTTTGCTCTTTTTTTCGTTAATATTATATAATCCAGCCATAAAACGAGCAGTTTCCATACTGGTAAAAAACTGTCCATATTTTTTGCGTTCTTTTTTCGGCATACTCTCTATATATTCATTTGTAAGCTCTATAATTTTTTCCAGCATATTTTCAATCACCAATATTCTTCTTATTTTAAAATTTATTATCCTATGACTTTATCTCACTTTTAATATTACCATAACATATATTCCAAATTGATGCAAAAAAACCTGTTTCAGAAAAATTTCTGAAACAAGGTTTCTTATACTTTTCATTCTGTAATTATATTTACTAATCTTGCTATTTCAACGCATCTAATAAATGTTATCGCTAAAAACCATTTCCTGATACCCGGCAGTTTTGTACTTTCTTATCTGATTCACTACCGGAATCAGTCTGGCATCTGTGATCTTATCCAAAATCTTCATTCTCCTGTCGGAAATGGTTTCCTCTGATCTGCATTTCTCATAGTCTTCTACATCCATATGCCAGAAATAAAACTTTTCCTTATAATAATCCGCCAGTTTTTGTGCAATCAGAATGCCCTCGGGATCCAGATCACCAGAATAATAAATGGTCGTTCCTGATTCTGCCAGAAGATCAAGGATCATCAGACCTGCGAGTCGTGGCTGGCCGTTCATACACATGCAGGAGCACAGAGTATCCATCTGTCCCTGCTCTGTCTTTCCACACAGCATCGCAAAAACAGATGGATTTTCCACAATATAGATTTTCTGCTGCCGACATCTCACTTCTTTCCAGTCTGCGATCACTGCAAGAGGAACCTGGATCATATCGTTTTCTTTCAGAAATCCATCCATTCCCCGATGAATACTGCCATCTTTTTTGACTGCCTCTACATTACACAGCATTGCATAATTCGACACGTCATCCAGAAGAATTCCTGCTGCAAGATAGCTTTTCTGCCTCTTATATGCCGCAAATATTTCTGTTTCAGATACTGTTAAATTTCGCAGTTCCAGATTTCTCTCAACCATCTGATAAAGTATTCTGCCTCCCTCAGTTCCCTGGTCAAAGGCATGCGGATTCCCAGTCAGCATTGCTGCAAAAACTGCCAGGTATATCTTCTGCTCTTTCCTGTATGGGAGCCTGTTGAATATCTCTGCCGATAATCTCAACTGCTGTTCCAGTTCCGCAAAATCTTCCCTGTTATTTCCTTTCAGCATCTGCAAAATATATTCCATCTCTGCCTGTGCCGGTGTTCCCTCATAATCACCGCTGACACGCCGTAGCAGCTCCTGCCTTTTCTGCTCTTTTAACAGTTTTTCTTCCTGTTTTCCACGCAATGGCTGTCCAAAGTAACTCTCCAGCAGCATATCTGGTGTGATTTCTTTATAGCGGCTGTTTTCTAATACTTTCTGAAATTTTTCAGCAGATATGGAAACACTTTTCTGGCGGTGAAAGTTTTTTCCAAAGAAGCCTTCCAATTCTTCAATCTCTTCCAATGATGGATTCCTGAGGACAATACTTCCGGCAAATCTCCCGTAGGAAAAATATTTCTCACGAAATCCTTTCAGAACTTTTTCCCACACCGAGTTCTGTCGAAAATATTCTACACACTCTTTCGCCAGCTCAGATTCCTGCTGCCTGCTCAATCTCTGTTCCTCTCTTTTCTACATTTTCCTCATCTTCCATCAGTTCTTTCTTATGACCATTCCAGAGATATGGCATTACAGTAACAAATTTCGCATTTTCCGGACGGATCAACTGATAGATGGCAAGTGCATCCAGTGTATCGCAGTCTCCCCAGAGCACCTGAGAATTGATAATAAAATCAAATTGAAATTCTGTCATAAGACGGAACATATCCCGGATATTTTTATTATCAACTCCTGCAAAAGCCTCATCCAACGAAATCAGTCTCGGAGCATCTTCTCTGCCGCCCTGATACTTTGCAACGACTGCTGAGAACAGCGGCACATACATAGACATCGCTTTTTCCCCACCGCTGAATGTGCCAAACACACTGTTTGTCAGTTCTTTCTGACGCTCACCACTCTTCTGGCAGAACAACTGAAATTCAAACCACTTTCTGTAATCCAGCGTATCCTTCATAATCTGATAGAATGATACCATCCCTGCACTGTCTCTTGCATTTCTGCGTGCCTCATCTACTTTGGAACGGAAATGCGCTGAAAGACGGGAAGCTTCCTCTTCGCTCATCAGTCGGTAATCTTTCTTCAATAATTCTACCAGTTCTTTGGTATCCAGCTGGTCTTCCTGCTCTGCTGTTTTGCTTCTCCATCTTAAACTGAGTTTCAAACCGCTTGAGGTATTCATTCCATTCATCAGTGAATTCATTTTCTGTACCCAGGTAATGGAAGAGTTAATTTTTCCACGGATCTTGCGGCTTACTGTGTTGGCAAGAATGTCCTCAAAAAGCTCGCGGTCTCCATCTTTGATCAGATTTTCCAGCTCTCTGATGTCTTCCTCCAAATGAATCAGAAGACTTGCAAATGAAATCTTTACCCCCTGATAACGGGCGGAAATATCCAGTCTCTTAGGAGTAAATTCATCTGCTTTTTCCTCCTCCAGATCCTCAAATAATTCATTCTGCATCAACTGATAATCTACCAGAAATCCTCTGTTTTCAAAATAAACGCTGTTTAAATTGTTGATGATCGTATCCTTATTAAGAGTCTTTCCTTCAGCTTCCAGATAAGCCCTGATGTGTCCGACATCCTTTTGAAGTTCATCCGGAAATTCTATATAATTTAAAGCATATTCCGCTTCATAACATCTGGAATAATATTTTGTCTTCTCTTCGTAAACCTGGATTTTCTTCCTGTCATCTTCCAGTTTCACAGCCATCTGCTTCATTTCTTCCTGTTTCTGAGTCTTGCTGCTCACTGTTTCCTGTAATTTATCAGGATATGCGCGAAGCCAGGAAATACATGCATCCAGGCGCTCTTTGATTTCCTCATAATCTGTCAGTCTTAACTGCTCCTCAATAGAATGCTTTTCTTCTGTCTTTCCTGCCAGTTCTCTTTGAAGTGATCCAAGATCATAGCGGATCTGATCCATATCTGCGTCCAGATCCTCCAGTCTTTCTCTTGAAGCAGACAGATATCCTATACTTCGAAGCAGCATCTCATGAGCTGCTTTTAATCCCACAAGATGTTTTCCATATTCTTCTGCTGCTGTCTTTGCATCTTTGAAAACAGTATAGGAACAGTCCAGATAAAGTGCTTCCGCAATTGTCAGTACTTCTTTCTTTTTTTCCTTAAGTACTTCAATCACATCTCTTAATGCGGTTTCCAGTCTGTCATTTTCATTCTTTAACAGTTTTAATTCATTTTCCTGTTCCCGCAGCATATGAAGAGCTTCACGCAGATCAATATCTGTTGGCAGATTTTCATATTCTTTCTGCAGAGTTTCCTTTCTCTCTGACAGATTCTGCTGCTCTTTTTCACACTGCTGAAGCTTTTCTTCCAGTTCAGATATCTGTTTTCTGCATTCTTCTATCTTCGCAAGTCTCTGTCTTTCTCTTGCTTTCTGTCCGAGAAATCCTGCTTCATGCTCCCCTGTAATGGTTCCGGTAAGAACGCCCATACGGTAAGTTCCATCCGGCAGAACTGCCATATCAGCATCTGTATCGTAGGCAATACTTCCCAGTATTTTAGTCAGTCTCTGGCTGGAAAAAATATCCTTCATGTCCTCATTAAGTTCCAGAACATCCAGCAGACTTTTCTCTGCCTGTTTGTTTCCTGCGAAAAGATAACGGTCTTCGCATCCTTTTTCCCACTGCAGCACCTGCTCTTTATACTGTTCCTCCACTACAACCGCATCCAGGATTCCCATGCAAAGCAGTGCTTCTTCCAGACGGCTGCAGGCAGTTTCATCCAGTTCCGCTCCAAATTCGATTACTTTGTAGAACTCCTGATATGGAATGTTCATCGCATCCAGTCTCCGGCGATTCCTGATCACAGCTTCTGACCGCGGCGGTTCCGGTTCTTTCTGATTTTCCCACGCAGATAATTCGCTTTGAACTTCTGCTATTTCTGTCCGGTACGCTCCTTCTTCCAGTCTGCTCTTTTCCAGAGCTGTCTCTATCATTGTCTTAATATGGATCCATACATCAGCAACCTTCTGACGGACAACTGCAAAGTCTGAACTTTCTCCATAAGAATCTGCAAAATTGCTTAAATCCCGGAGCAATTCTTTGTCCAAAGTAAACTCCTGATTGTTTCCATTCCACTGATATAATGCTTCTTTCCATTCATTTTCCACCTGAACAAGTACACTTTCCAGTTCAGATATTTTGCGCTGTGCGGAATCCATTTTACGTGTCTGCTGATCCCGCTGCTGTACAAGTTCATCTTTTTTCTGTTCCAGTTTCCGGGTCTCTGACAGGATCTCCAGACCTTTTCCAATCTGTTCTCTGGTATGCTCAAACTGCTGCTGATGCAGATCAAATTTATAAGGTTCTTCCTGATTTTTAAGAAGTTCTTCCTGCATAAATGAATGTTCTTCAAAAGCCATTGTCTCAGCTTCTGATTCCATTTCTTCCAGAAGATCATTCATCTCTTTTTCTTTCTCGTATCTTCGGTCTTCTTCTTCCTTAATCTGGTTTTCTACATCCTGATATTGTTCCTGCTTTTTCTGCAGAAACTGCTTTTTCTCTGCTAAATCTTTCTCCTGTTTTTCTATTTCCTGAGTCAGTGCTGCTTCTCTGTTTTTCAACGCAACTGCATCACTTTTACTCAATGACTCCTTTTCTTTTTCCATGGATTCATGTCTGGCATCCAGCTGCTGAAGTTCTGTTTCCAGCTCCTCTATTTTCTGGCCGCAGAGATTTTTTCGCTCTTCATGCTCTGTTTCTGCATTCTTTGCTTCTTCCAGTTTCGACTTCGCCTGTTCAAATCTGACTGCTTTATCATACAGCATCTTCTTGTTATATTTCTTTAACACTACATTGATTTTCTCTGCTGCCTGACGTGCTTCACGTCTGCTCTTCAGATTCATATTCATTGCATCCATATTTTCAATCGCTTCTGACATTGGACGAAGATCCTCATCAGAAAGCGGCTGAAGGGAATCACTCAGGATATCATTGATCACTGACGGTTTGAAATCTTTTGACAGTTTCGGTGTTCTTAACTGGATCAGCAGATCGATCATCTCTTTATATTCTTCCGGAGTATCAAAGCCAAAAATCTGCCGGTTCACGTATTCCATATAATCGGCCTGTCTGTCGATCACTCTTCCACCGCTGCCAATACGATTTTCCAGCTCTTTTTTTGACAGAGTTATTTTCTCCCCCGTCTCTTTATAAAGGAAGAAATCTTTTCCAATCCGTCTTCCATCGGTCAGGCTGAAATACCATTTATCCAGAGGTTTCCCCTTTCTCGCACGGATTCCCATTCCGATCGTAAGGTATGTTTCACTGTCCTGTCTCTTAAATTCAAGGTATAAATAGCCGGTACGTTCTTCCCGTCCGTCATTCTCTTCCAGAAGATAACTGCTCATTTTTCTGTCTCTTGAGCCAAACGGGTCCAGTCTTTCCGGACTCATATTTCCATCCAGCAGGAGTGGAACAACACTCTGCATGGTAACGGATTTTCCGGAACCATTGGAACCACGGAGAAGCATTCTGCCTTTTACAAACGGAAATTCCTGCTCATCATAATACCAGAAATTGATCAGTCCTATTTTGTTTGCCTGCCATCTACTGTTCATCTTTTTCTCCTCCTGAGTAGTCTTCCGGATAACTTCCCTGCAATTTTCCGACTGCCGGACAGATTCTTATCTGCTGCATGGCATCTTCTTTTTTCAAAAACATCCAGCGTTCCATTTCATCTGTTACTGTTTTTACAAACTCACCTTCCGGCATATCCCTGTAGTTTTTGGAAAATCCGCTGCCGTAGTCTTTCTTTACTTTTTTCAGTAAATCTTCAAATTCTATTTTGTTTACAGAACACATCTCTCCGGGTTCTGTTTTCCATTGTTTTGACTCTATCTTTTCTCTTATTTCACCGAAGCATAAAAGTAAAATATCAGACAGTGAATTATTTCCCGGAAAAGTATTTCCCATCCTGCAGTTTTCACCGGATAAAAGATACGCACTTCCTTTGTGAATATGGACATGACAGTCAAACGTCTGCTCCAATTCCTCACCTAATCTTCTGCCATAATATTTCAGATATTCAAAATCCTCATCTGAACCATCTTCCCTGTACATGGCAGGTGCAAACAGCAGTCTCTTATAAACGCGGTGTCGTCTCGCAAATCCTCTGTCCTCATCTACCTGAAACCATTCACTTTCCTGAAAATCTTCCGGCTTTGTATATTCCAGAATGTCTTTGGAAAAATTTCTCATAAAATATCTGGATGCACCGGTATTTCCATAAAGAACTTCTCCGGCCTCATTATCCATAAACATATCTTCATTTCCATCTGTAATCTCAACCAGTCCCTGGTCTACTGCATACCGAAGAACCCTGATCAGTCTTCGTCTGTTGGCATATAATGTCCAGTCAGAAATATCTCCCGGAAGATTTGCGCTTATATATTCTGTCAACTGGGACAGGATAAACTGACTGTCTGCATCCCGGTCTTCCAGAAACATCAGCAGAATACAAAGATAAGCGTATTCTTCTTTTGATGAAAATGTCTGGATTCCCATGAAATCTTCGGGTATCACAGGAATCTTTTCCATTTTAATCAGGAGTGAATTATCAATGATCTGGCATCCCAGTTTCTCTGTTGTAAATTTTCTAAGTTCTCCCAGTGAATCCCTGAGTTTATAATAGAGTTCTTTTTCCCCGGATTTTAAGATCCATCTCCGGTTCAAAAGGATTTCCAGTTCTGTCATTCTGTTTCCTCCTGAAATACAATTGCCATTCTTGGCATTGTAAAGTTGCCGTCTTCACAATGAACGACACATTTCTCTCCTGCATGTGTCCGGTCCAGCACATAACGTCTTCCATCGTCTGTTCTGGCAGTGAAATCTGCATCCTCCATTGCATCTGAAAGCCATTTTAAAAGAATTTCACGAATCCTTGGTTCCAGCACTGGCAGCTCTGCAAAATCAATTCTGCCCTTCTTCTCCAACTGCTGTAACTTCTGCATTTCTTCTTTTTGCTTCTGAAGCAGTTTTCTTCTTGTCTCCTGTTTCTGTTCTGCTGATTCGCGGATGCCGCTTCTTTTTGACTTTTCTCTATATGTTCGCACCCTTGGCTTTAAGGTGAATTGTAATGGGACTTCTTCATATACCCCCTGATTCATGCTGTCCGTTTCACGGATCAGATCTCCTGCCAGATGCCAGGGACGCTCAATCCCAAATACCATTGCTGACATTTTATGTGCTTCCGATAAATCATTGCATCGCAGAAAAAGTTCGGCTGCTTTTTTATACTCTTCTTTTCGATTCGCTCCAAGAGCATTTTTTTCGCTGAGCTGGGCTGCATATCTTGTAATTCTTCTGATAATCTCGTTGGTTGCATCAAACAGCTTTCCGGCTTCATTTTCCGCTCCTTCTGCTCCCACAAACCAGTTGTAAATGCTCTGAAATCTTCCTCGTATTTTCTCCTCGATCATTGGTCTGGATATTTCAACTTCCATTCTTGGTATCAGTAATTCATATTCAATAATCTTCCCAAAGACCGTCTCTCTGACTTCTTCTTTCTGGCTCCGTAAACTCTCTTCAATTACTCCGACATTTCGCTGTAATCCCTTGATAAAACTACGCAGATATTCAATCAACCGATCTTTAAAAACCAGAAATTCTTTTGTGTGCATCATTTCCTCTGCTTTCACACTGTTCAGATCACGGATGTAATCCTGATAGTTCTGGTTCAGGCGGACAAAGTCATTATTCAGATCTGTCCACCAGGTATATACTTCGTTTCCATCCACTTCTGCCATCTCTGGAAAACGCTCAATCTCTCTTCTGATTCTCTCCAGCAAAGTCGGTTCCAGGGATGCTCCTTCAATAAACAGATTCTCCAGGCGCAGCACCAGACGTTCAATTTCCACACTGTATTCAGACATCTGGTATCGATACTTCTTGTTCTTGAATTCTTCGATAGAAGCCACTTTTCTTGTATCCTGAATGGTATTCAGATTCTTCCATTCCACCAGCATCGCCAGATCCTGCTGGCACTGCTCCGGCCGGTAATCCGCAAAAAAGGGATCTTTGATCATTTCTTCATAGATATCTTCCTGATACATCCAGTATCTCAATTTCTCATAATTCTCAAAAAAAATACGCATAATGCAGCGATACCGGCTGACATTATCCGCATTTAAATACTTTGCTTCTGTTAAGGGTCTGATTAATTTATCTGATACCTGCATGATAGATCCTCTCCTTTGTCTGTGAATGTGACTTGGCAGGTTTAATCATATCATGCAGAGGGATATTATTCAATGTGTGATTTCGTAAAAGTCCGGTAAAAATTTGGATTTGTTTTTGCTTCATTGCGAGGCGGTACAAAAATTATTTCCGGGCAAACTTGCCTTGCCTGCCACAATGCCATACCTGTTTTTACTCCGGCTCGCTTTGCAATATAATTCGCAGTCAGCACAATTCCATGTCTTGCCTCCGGATCACCACCGACTGCCATTGGCTTTCCGGCAAGTTCCGGATGATGCAGTTTGTCATTCGGAAAAGTGCATTTTTTCATATAATACTCTCTGATTGCCTGAAACATCCATTCCGCAATCTTTTCTTTCTGCTGTTCTGTATTACACACATTGTTTTTGAAAGTTTACCGTCGTTTTCTTGTGATCCATAAAAATGTACAGGTAAAAATAATTCCCTTTACAATGGAGGTTGAAGAAACAGCCCACCATATTCCATCCAGACCCATAATACCTCCAAGAATGATCGACAGCGGAATTCTTGCACTGGTAAAAGCTATACTGATGATACTGCAAAGTCGGGTTCTGCCGAGCCCTGATAATGCACCGACTGTCATCAGTTCCACACACATAAAAGCTTCACTGAAACCTATGATGATCAGATATTCAACTGATGTTGCGATTGCTTTGGGTTCATGAAAAAAGATTCTGGCAATCGGTTCCGGAATACATATAAATACAGCTGAGATCAACAGTCCCCAGATACCAACCGTCCACAAAGAAGCCTTATATCCTTTTTTGACACGGTCATTTTTGCCTGCACCATAGTTCTGTGCGATAAAGGCATTTAATGCCGCTGCAAAACCGTCTGCAGTATTCCATGATATCGATTCAATCTGACCTCCGACTCTCTGCGTTGCAACAGCTTCTGCACCATACCCGGAGATCATACGTGTCAGCACCATGGAGATTGCACAATATGCCATTCCCTGTATTGCTGTCGGAATTCCGATCTTACAGATTCCCTGCAGATATTTCCGCGGGATTTTTGCCAAAAGCCTAGTTCCTTTTAGTACATTTTCTTTCTTTTGTATGACAATTCCGACTATCATGATACTCATAACGATCGCCTGTGCTGTCACTGTCGCAATTGCAGCCCCGACAACACCAAGCTTCGGAAACATCCCCACTCCAAGAATCAACACAGGATCCAGAACCATATTTGTGGCCAGGCCGACAAGATTCGCTATAAAAGGTGTCTTTGAATCTCCCTGTGCCGTATAAAGTCCAGTCAGTGTCAGCGTCATAAAAGAAAATACGATCAGCCCACAGGCAATCTTCGTATATGACATTGCCGCCGCATGAGCCTGTGCATCTGCAAGCTGAAAAAATCCTACCATCTGTCTGGTAAAAAGCAGCGAAAGAATTCCATATGCCATTCCCATAAATGCAGCAAGCTGTACTGCCGCCTGTGCAAATCTGTGTGCCTTTTCTCTGTCTCCACGTCCGATACACTGTGCCACATGCACCTGTCCACCCATTCTAGCCATAGCTGCAAGTCCCTGCGAAAGCCAGGTAAACATACCTCCAACACCTACACCCGCAACTGCCTTCGAACCAAGCAGACCGATCCATGCCATATCCATAATACTGTAAGCGGTTCCCAGCATGGAAGAAACCATAATAGGCAGAGCCAGCTCCGCCAGATTCTTCAGGATCGGACCAGAAGTCAGATCCACAGTTTTTGCTTTACTCATTTGTAATACCCTTCAGTGCACCAACAAACAGATACACACCCCTATCGTAATACTTTATATTTATAATACTTTTGTCGTCCATTTACTGCAGTCCCATACCTGAGAAACGACATCCCGGTAAAACTCCGGCTCATGACAGATCAGCAGAATACTGCCTTTATACTCGATCAGAGCTTCTTTTAAAGCTTCCTTTGCATCCACATCCAGATGGTTGGTAGGCTCGTCCAGAAGCAGGATATTTGTCTCTTTATTTACCAGCTTGCAGAGACGCACCTTTGCCTGCTCCCCACCACTCAGCACACGCACCTGACTCTCGATATGCTTGGTAGTCAGACCACATTTGGCAAGTGCAGAACGTACCTCGTACTGTGTATAAGACGGAAACTCTGCCCAGATTTCATCAATACAGGTGGTTTTATTATCACCCTTTACTTCCTGCTCAAAATAACCAATCTGAAGATTTTCCCCGAGTTCACAGGATCCTTTCAAAGACGGGATCAGTCCCAGAATACTTTTCAGCAAAGTAGTCTTACCGATACCATTCGCTCCGACAAGAGCAATTTTATTACCTCTCTCCATAGAAAGAGTCACCGGCTTAGATAACGGCTCATTATAACCGATCACCAGATCCTTTGTCTCAAAAATATATTTCCCCGGAGTACGTCCGTATTTAAAATGAAACTCAGGCTTCGGCTTCTCGGCGGCAAGCTCGATCACATCCATCTTATCCAGTTTCTTCTGCCTGGACATTGCCATATTTCTGGTAGAAACCCTCGCCTTATTTCTTGCAACGAAATCTTTCAGCTCACTGATTTCCTGCTGCTGACGTCTGTAAGCGGCCTCAAGCTGAGCCTTTTTCACCTCATACACTTCCTGGAAATGATCATAATCCCCGACATAGCGGTTCAGCTCCTGATTCTCCATATGATAAACCAGATTGATGACGGAATTTAAAAACGGAATATCATGGGAGATCAGAATGAAAGCATTCTCATAATCCAGCAGATAACGTTTCAGCCATTCAATATGCTCCTCATCCAGATAGTTGGTAGGCTCATCCAGAAGCAGAATATCCGGTTTCTCCAGAAGCAGCTTTCCGAGCAGCACCTTCGTTCTTTGTCCGCCACTCAGATCCGTAACATCACGTTCCAGTCCGATATCCAGCAGACCCAGCGCTCTGGCGACTTCCTCCACCTTCGCATCAATGACATAAAAATCATGCATAGTAAGCGTATCCTGAATGGTTCCCAGTTCCTCCATCAGCACGTCCATTTCTTCCGGAGAAGCAGTACCAAGAGAATCACAGATCTGATTCATCCGTTCCTCCATCTCGAAAAGATAAGAGAACGCAGATTTCAGTACATCCCTGATGGACATACCCTGAGAAAGAACAGAATGCTGATCCAGATATCCAACCCGGACATTTTTTGCCCATTCAATTTTACCTTCATCCGGCATCAGCTTTCCGGTGACAATATTAAAGAAAGTAGACTTACCTTCCCCGTTTGCCCCAACCAGCCCGATATGCTCACCCTTAAGCAGCCGGAAAGACACATCATTAAAAATCGCACGATCTCCAAAACCATGTGTCAGATGTTCAACATTTAAAATACTCATAAAAAGAATTTCTCCTTCTGTTAAATTTTCTTAAACTTCCTTAACTCCCTTTAATGACGGCTCTGCCATCAGAGAATAGTTTGTATAATAAACTACAAATCCCGGCTTGGCTCCGGCAGGTTTTTTCACCTGTTTCTTCTGAATATAGTCAATCTCCACTTTAGGAGCAGTACGACCTTTGGAATAATAAGCAGCAAGCTGACCTGCAATCTCAAAAATATGATCCGGAAGCTCCCCGTCCTTAGACTTCACTACAACATGAGAACCCGCTATCTTCTTGGCGTGGAACCACCAGTCATTTCCTGTGGCAAACTTAAACGTAAGCTCATCATTCTGGAAATTATTTTTTCCAACATAAATATCAAACCCATCCTCAGTCACATAATGGAACGGCTTTGATTTACTCTGCGCCTTCTGACCTTTCTTTCTGTCATAATGCTTCTTGATATAGCCATACTCCATCAGTTCTTCCTTGATCTGAGCCAGATCACTCTCAGCCAGAGCAATGTCCAGAGCATTGGAAACAGATTCCAGATGCTCAATCTCACTTCTCGTATC
>OKRU01001010.1_pt1 | contig 28275 bp, 19 predicted proteins | sample 1601131 | NCBI WGS metagenome assembly OKRU01 (sample SAMEA3541558, study PRJEB24748) | human gut metagenome | biome: human gut; feature: human-associated habitat; material: faeces | place: China | collected 2012
GATGCACGGAACAATCCGTAGGCATCATAGTTGGGGACTTTTGACACTCACATCATTTTATCTCAAACAAATGCAACTGCTGTTTTTTCATTTATAGAATAAAAAAGAAGCCGAAAATCTTTCCAGATTTTTCGACTCGCCCCTGCCAAGGAATCGATGCGACAGGATTTGAACCTGCGACCTCTACGTCCCGAACGTAGCGCTCTACCAAGCTGAGCCACGCATCGTTTTCTGTTTTATTTTCTGCTGTTTTCGTCAGCTCCATTAATATATCATCTTTCTTTTCAAAATGCAAGTGTTTTTTTTAATTTTTTTGTTTTTTTATTTTATTTTTTATTCTGTCCCTGCCGGAGTGCATTTGCTTCTGGTTGTTCGATTGGCTCTGACAGCAATAAGACTGAAAAAAGTGACCGCCAGGACTCTTAAAAAGTCCGGCGGTCATTTTAACCAGACAGAATCTGGCGGTCATCATCGGCAATACCTTTTATTTCTTTGATAACCCTGCATTTTCTGTCGCATACGTCAAATGGCTGATTTCATTTTTATTACTTTACTACTTTACTTTTACGCTTTTTTTCTGTCCTTTTCCTTTGAACAGTGCTTTGTATGCTTTTTTCTTTGCTTTCGGTACGCGGATCACTGCATGTTTGTTGATGCCTTTCAGTGCCTGCTTACCGACCATTTTCAGCTTTTTGCCCTTTACAGTGATGCTCTTAAGTCTGCTGTCACCATAGAATGCTTTCTTGCCGATCTTCGTTACGTTTGCACCGATCACGGCTTTGGTGGCTTTCTTCTGGCCGGCAAATGCCTGATCTGCAACTGCAGTCACTTTGCATGTCACACCTTTGATGGTTACCGTTGCTGCCACGTTGATGCTCTTGATGTTCTTCTTTGCAGTGCCATATGCTTCTGCTGTCTTGGCTGCCGCATCGGTTACACGGTACTGTACGCCACCTTCGGTAACGGTATCACCGTTTTTCAGTGTCATGGAATCTTTCAGTTTTTCAATCTCTTCTCTTGCTTTCCGGGCTTCTTCCTGAGCCTTTTTGATTGCTACCTCAGCCTCTGCACTGTCTTTTGCTGCCTGATCCTGAACTTTCTTCAGTTCTGCCTGCAGAGCTGCTTTTTCTTCTTCCAGAGAAGCTTTTTCGCTACTCAGTGTCAGGACTTCTGCTCTTGCTGTATTCAGTTCTGCTGTCAGATCTTCGATCTTTTTTTCAAGTGCTGCTTTTTCTTGGGATGCACTGTCTTCCAGGGCTGCCAGCTGATCCTGTGCCTCTTTAATCTGTGTCTGAAGTGTTGTTACATTTTCTTTTACTGTCTTCAGCTCTGTCTCTTTATCTTCCAGCTGCTTTGTCTTTTCTTCCAGCTGTTTTTTCAGATCTTCATTTGCTGCCTTATCTGCACTTTCCAGTCCTTTGATTGCATCGAAAATCGCTGTGATCTGTGCCTGGATCTCTGCATCTGTCTTGTTCTCGGCATTATAAACTTCTTTTGCTGCTGTCAGTGCTGCTGTCAGTTTTGCATAGCTCTCTGCTGTATAATTTTCTGCATTCAGTTTTTCTGCCAGCTCGATCACATTCTTCAGACCGGCTTTCTTTTCTTCATCCGGAACTGGCTGATCTGGCTGATCCGGATCTACCGGCTCAACTGCACCTTTCTTCTTCACGATCACGATATAGCTGATCATAACATCACAGTTATCAGAACCGCTCTTCAGAGGAATGGTGTTCAGGCTGATATTTCCTGCCGTATCCAGTTTTACATCTTCAAAAGTTACACTTGCTTCGCTGCTGATATGATGATCTGCCTCGTTTGCCAGCTCTGTGCCATCATCCGTTGTCACAGATACTTTTGCATGACGGTTATCTCCTGCCCACTGTGCCCATGGATCATAGTAACCTGCCACAATATCGTAGGTTCCTGCATCCAGTGCAAACTTGTACGTTAAAGTCTTGCCATTCTTTCCGGCTTTGAAGTTACGGATTGTTCCGTAAGCACTTCCGCTTCCGTGCACTTCCATATCATCACTGCTGTTTGTGAATCCCCATCCGGACGCTTCGCTGTAAGCCTGGTCCGGAACGGTATTTTTGATCGTTCCTGCGTTTGCTTCTACTGTTTCCTGTCCTTTTGCAGTAAATTCAGATGCTCCTGCATCTACAAAGTAAACAATATTATCTCTGGATACTACGGTACTTACGGTTACAGTTGCGATAATACGTGCTTTTGTATCTACAACTGTTCCGCCGACTGTAAAGGTTCCTGTTTTTTCCAGTTTCTCTGCCGGAATTGCATCCCATTCTACTTCCAGTACCTGATCGCCGACGTTGCTGTATGCAATAATGGTTCCAGGAAGAGCCGGAGCCTGATTCACTGCGGTTTCTACCGCAACTTCTTCATAACCGCTAATAACTGCATCAACAGCATTGATCGTAAAGTTTTTCTCTACCGCTCCCTGATATTTGCCTTTTCCTGTTACTACAACTGTTGCTGTTCCAGGATTGGTATTGTTTCGGTAGCTCAGTTCGTAGTCTGTGCCTTCTGTCAGGGTCACTGCCTGTGCATCTTCGGATGCTTTGTAAATAACAACCGGTTTCGGTGTGAGTGCACTTCCGGTGTAATCAAAGCTGCTGTTTTCCAGTGTCACGGTTGTATTGTCACGGTAAATTTCCTGTGCAGCGTAGCGTACCCTTACTTCTGCTGCAGACATATATTTATTTACTTCTGCATCAGACTGTCCTACGGTTGACACACCATAGAGACGGATATATTTCGCATCGACCGGTGCAAACTGTGCCAGTTTCCATTCTACGGATTTGCTCCATGTGCTCTCTGCATCTGATTTTGCAACTTCCGTCCATTTTTCGCCATCTGTACTTACTTTGATGCTGTACTCTGTAACGATACCGTTTGTGTCGCTGCTTCTCGGCAGATAACGCAGTGCATTGATTTTTGCTGTTTCTTTCAGTTCAATCTGCAAATAACGGTTATCCGGATCATTTCGAAGGTCTGTCGATCCACTTCCTTTTCCCCAGTTTGTATGCCAGATGGTGCCGGTCTTTCCATCTGCCGCTTTTGCAGCAGAACCGCTGCCTTCTTCACTTGGTGCACGCAGTGTCATGTTCCTGTAATCATAATCCATAGATGCATCGGAAGCACTGTCACTTAGTGAATTGTCTTTTCCAGTCAGAACCGGATAGATGGCACGCATCAGATGATCTTCAGATTCAATAAGGATACGGATCACACCATCTGCATCTTTGTCAAGAATGGTCACGCTTGCATTGTCTTTTCCTTCTGCTGTAAGGTCTGCCGCATCAAATTCTGTTTCATTTACGCCAAACCAGCCTTTTTTCAGGCTTGCTTCATCCGCAATGTGACCACCCACTTTCAGCCTGGAAAGTGCTGCTTCTGATCCTACCGTAAAGCTCGGGATCCTTGTGTTCATTTCCAGTTCCGTCAGGGTGGCATCTTTGGTAAATTCTACACGGAAATAGGTTTCGGAAACGGTTTCTTTTACATTGTAAGTACGAACCGTCACACCTTTTTCTTTTTTATTCGTTACCGTGCACTCTACCGGCGTCCAGTTGACTCCGTTGTCACCGGATGCATAGATTTTGATCGTTCCGGAGGTCGGTGCGGTGTCTTTCAGATACATTGTGAATCCTTTCAATTCAATCGCTGTATCCAGACGGAAATCGAGGGTTCCTTTTCCGCTCCATGCCACATCATCGGCACTTGTCTTATCATCCTGCAGTTTCGCCAGGACATCTGCAACAGATGCATCTTCTTTGCTGGATGTACCGTTGTAATACATTTCCGGCACGTTGCCAAGGGCTTCTGCACCGTCTTTGTATTCTCCATTGGTAACTCTGACTGCTGCAGTCACTTCAAAGTTCTGGTCAAATACGGTTGCCGTTCCTTTTACATTCTTTGTTCCGATTGTCGCTGTCAGATCTTTTGGAATATCCCACTTTACCGGAAATTCTGCTGCCAGGATTGTTCCGTCTGCAAGAACTGCCGGTCTGGCTGCAGGAAGGCTGACTTCTGCATCTTTTCCGACTGCTGCGGAATAATTCAGGACACCTGCTGTCTGGCCGATCGCACTGACATTGACCGTGATACGCATATTCAGATCTGCTACCGTACCGGATACCGAATACGTTTCTTCTTCTCCGGTAAATGCATCCCAGGTTACTTTCTTTGTCTCGGAAGTATCGTCAGAATAATGGATCTTTACTTCGGATGGGAGAACTGGTTTCGTTCCCTGTTTTACATAATAATTCTTTGCGATCTCATAGCTTACAACGGTCTTTTCTCCGGTTACTCCACTGCCGTCTGCAACTGTGGTAACGACAGTCTGTGCTGCAGTGTATCCGTCTGAAGTTGCCTTTACGGTAAAGCTTCCGGCATCTTTTGTGGACTGAACGATCGCAATCAGTTTTCCTTTACCAGCTTTTCTGGTCGGTTCACTGTAAGAAGTGGTATCGTTCTGAACACCGTTATCAAGTGAAAGGAGCTTACCGTCACCTTCTACGGCAACATGGATCTGCGGCTCTGCACCGTTTACTTCTCTGCCGTCTCTGTCTGTCACATCGATTTCAACAAAACTTAAATCTTTTCCGTCTGCCGTGATCTCGCTGCGGTCTGCTTTTACGGTAAGTTTGGATCCCTCTCCGGTCGTCTCTGCCACGTTGCGTCCGTCCGTGTCTTTGATCTCGGTCACACCGTCTGCTTCAAATGCTTTTGCCTCCAGTGTTCCCGCCTCATAAGGTACCTGGAATGTTGCATACAGGGAAGTATGTCCGCTCGCCTTGCTGCTGTCAAAACATCCTGTTCCGCTTGTATAATTCTGATAACCACCGGTCGGTGTATCGGTGTGTGCCGCTGTCGCACTTCCGATTTCTTTGCCGTTCAGATAAAGTTTCACAACAGGAGCATCACTGTAAACTACAACCTCTGCCTTGCCGCTGCTATCGAGCATGATCTCCTCTTCATTCCATACCGGGAGAACATGAAGGGTATTTTCGTTGTCATTCCACTGGCTCTGATACAGATAATAGGAATCTTTTGGGATACCTGCCGTGTCAATGATACCAAAGTAAGAGTTCTTTGCAATGTTTGGCCAGGTTCCGTTTGCACCGGTTCCCTGCCAGTTATACGGTGTCGGTTCACCGATATAATCAAAACCTGTCCAGACAAATTCGCCTGCATTAAATTCTTGCTGCATCGTGATCCACAGCCCTGCACTTGCCAGATGTCCCCAGCCTACTGCACTTTTATCATAAGAAGTCAGCCGGCGGTCTCCACTTCCATTGTCACTGTTGCTGTTCTTCCTGTCGTAAACACCACGGCTGTTTACGGAAGAAGCCGTCTCAGAACCGTAAACCAGCCATCCTCTGCTGTGTCCGTTGCTGATCTGTCCGGAACTTCCGTAGTTAAATCCTACCAGACCTCCCGGCACGCCATATTTTGCTGCTTCTGCAAAAACAAGTGCTGTGTTTACCTGATTATTGTCTGCCCAGACATTGCTCTTTACCTGGTTGTCACCAAAGGTTACATATCTGGTCGCATCTTCTTCTCCGGTCCAGGTGATCAGTTTTTTTGCCACTTCCGGATACTGACTTGTTACATTCCAGTCGATCAGCTGCTGAAAGATTTCATTTCCAAGGCTCCACATGATAATGGAAGGATTGTTTCTTCCTCGTCTTACCATGGCTTTGAGGTCAAATTCTGCCCATTTTTCGCCCTCTCTGCCATTTACGATCTGGTTGCCGCTCTCAATGGTCTGGTAGAACCATTTACCATAATCCTCGGTATTTCCTGCTTTTCCGGAAAGCCAGCAGTCAAAGGCTTCTTCCACCAGCATGATGCCTTCACGGTTGCACACATCGATCAGTACCTGGGATGCCGGGTTATGTGTTACACGGATGGCATTGACTCCCATCTGTTTTAACTCCTGTACCTGACGTTCCACAGAACGCTCCCAGGCTTCGGATCCAAGAGAACCCTGGTCATGATGCATGGACACTCCGTGCAGTTTGATGTTCTTTCCATTTAAATAGAAACCTTTCTCTGTAGTAAAGTTTACCCAGCGGAAGCCAAAGTCAGAATGGTAGCTGTCTTTTAAGGTATCTCCAACATAAACTTCTGTTTTTACGGTATAGAGGTTTGGATTTTCCGTATCCCAGAGCTTTGGGTCTGCAACGGTGACACTGGCCTCGATCCTGGCTGTTTTGCCCGCTGCAACACTCTGTACCTTTGTCTTTTCGCCCTCTGCTGCCGGGACGTCACTGCCTTTTTCATAAACCGTCTGTTTTACAGAAACATCAGCTGCTTCGCTGCTGTCATTCTGTACTTCCGTTACCACGCTTACGGTTCCTTTTCCGCTTTCAATATCCGGGGTTGTCACGGTCGTTCCGTAATTTGCCACATGTACCGGATCTGCAACGGTAAGTTTTACGTCACGGTAAATACCGGAACCGGAATACCAGCGGCTGGACGGCTGTTTATGATCTACTTTGACCGTGATCACGTTTTCTTCCGATCCGAATTTCAGTTTGTCCTGCGGAAGCACAAAAGAAAACGGGGTATAACCATATGGATGTGTTCCCAGCTTTTCACCGTTCAGATAAACGGCTGCATTCATGTAAACACCGTCAAAATCAATGCTGACCGTCTTTCCCTGCATGCTCTCATCCAGTGTAAAACTTTTGCGGTACCATCCGGTGCCTCCAAGCACATAGCCGCTCTCCTGCTCTGCCGGTGCTGCTGTTGAAAATCCCTGGTCGATGCTGTAATCATGCGGAAGCGTCACATCATCCCAGGAAGAATCATTATAAGAAACTGCTTCCGCACCGTTTAATTCTCCCAGATAAAATCTCCAGTGATCGTTAAAAGAAACGGAACGCTCCTTTCCATCATATGAATTGACGTATACCGTTTCCGGTGTTGATGATGTCTGTGTCTGAGATGCTTCCTGCACGGACGTATCAGTCCCTGCTGCCAGGACACTCACTGCTCCGGTATTAAGTACCATCGCTGCTGCCAGAACACCACTTAAATACTTTTTGTAGTTCATATTGCCCTCCTTTATTTTTCTTTGTTTCCTTTGTTGTGTTTAGTAAAAACAAAATTTTGCTTACCATAACTATACAAAATTTCTTTACAAAAACATATGGAATATTTTTTATTTTTTGGTAATTTTTTCTGTACGATACAAAAAACCACAGAACAGTTCTTACGCTGTCTGTGGTTTTTCTGCTGTTTTTAAGGTGATATGCGTTTTGGATTTATGAACTTACTACTTTACAATGACACTCTTTTTCTGTCCTTTGCCTTTGAAAAGTTTCCTGTAAGCTTTTTTCTTTGACTTCGGTATACGGATCACTGCTTTTTTGTTGATGCCTTTCAGTGCCAGTTTACCGACCGTTTTCAGTTTCCTGCTTTTTACTGTGATGCTCTTAAGTTTTCCATCGCCGTTGAATGCTTTTTTGCCGATCTTGCTCACATTCTTGCCGATCACTGCTTTTGTTGCTTTTTTCATTCCGGCAAATGCCTGATCTGCGATTGCCGTTACTTTGCAGGTATTTCCTTTGATCTTAACCGTTGCGGCTACTTCGATGTGTTTCTGGCTTTTGTTTACCACGCCATAAGCTTCCGCTGTCTTTGCTTCTGCATTGGTCACGCGATATGTTACGCCCTTTACAGTAATGGTATCACCTGTTTTCAGTGTCATGGCATCTTTCAGTTTCTGCAGTTCTTCTTTGGCTTTCTGCTCTTCTTCCTGAGCTTTTTTGAGTGCTTCTGCTTCCTCTGCCTTCTTCTTCGCTGCATCTTCCTGAGCTTTTTTCAGTTCTGTCTGCAGGGATGTTTTTTCTTCTGTCAGTCTCTCTTTTTCTGCTTTCAGAACCGTAACTTTTGCGTTTGCTTCATCGAGCTGTTCTTTTAAGCTGTTGATCTGTTTCTGAAGTTCTGCTTTTTCTGCTTCGCTTCCGTTTTTCAGATCCGCCAGATCTTTTTCTGCTTTTTTAAGCTGATCATCCAGATCTGACGCATTCTTCTGTGCTGTTTTCAGTTCGGTATCTTTTGCTGCTAATTCTGCATCTTTTTCTTTCATCTGCTGTGTCAGGTCTTTTTTCGTATCTGCTGCTGCAGATTTCAGATTTCTGACTGCTTCTGCCAGAGCATTGATCTGTGTCTGGACTGCTTCTGCACTTGGTTCTGTTTCTGCATATACTTTCTCCGCACTTGCGATCGTATCAGAAAGTGCTTTGTAAGATGCTGCTGTATAGTCATCTGCTTTCAGCGTTTTTGCCAGGTCAATGGCTGCCTTCAGTCCTGCTTTTGTATCTGTCTTCGGAATATCCGGCTGCTCTGCTGCCTTTTTCACGATCACGATAAAGCTTACCAGCACATCACAGCTGTCGATGTTGCTGTCCACTTTTTTCAGCGGACTTAAGTTCACAGTCACATTGCCTGCTTCTGAAAGTGTGATATTTTCCAGTGTCACACTGTCTTTGCTGCCGCTGATCTTGTGGTCTTCGTGTACAGCCAGTTCGGTTCCTGCTTCATCTGCCACAGTAATCTTTGTATGGCGGTCATCGCCTGCCCACTGTGCCCATGGATCATAGAATCCAGTTACTACTTCATACGTTCCTGCATCCAGTGCAAATTTGTAGGTCATGGTCTTCTGATTGTTTCCTGCTTTAAAGTTGCGGATCGTCGTATAGGCATCCCCGCTTCCGTTTGCTTCTACTTCGGATGCCGGATTTGTGAATCCCCACCCGCTTGTTTCACTGTATGCCTGATCCGGTACTGTGTTTTTCAGCGTATCTGTGTAATCCTTTCTATATGCTTTTCCTTCTGCTGAGAAAGCATTTGCACCACAGTCCACAAAGTAAACAGGTACGTCTTCTGCTTTGGTTGATTTTTCCCACTGTGCATAGAGGATTATAGAATCTGAAACCACCGTTTCTTCTGTTACTTTTTCTCCACCTTCCGGCTGTGTAAACCAGCCCTTAAAGTTGTGTCTGTTTCTGGTCGGTGTCGGCAGTTCTCCTGCTTGGTCGCCTTTGTTCAGCGTACGTTTTGTACTTGTTCCTTCCGGAAGGCTTCCGCCGTTTGCATCCAGACTGACAACTGCTTTGCCTTCAGGAATTACTTCGCCACCGGTCAGCTGCAGTTTGTTCATATTGAACTGCCATGTATTTCCGGTCGGATATGCAATCTTGATATAGTTTGTGTCATCCGGCATCTGTGTTGCTGTATAAAGTCTGCTCGGCCAGCTTCCGCTTACGGAAGTATCGGTTGTTTTTGTGTAATCTTTGAATTCTTTCCAGTTTTCTCCGTCTGCCGAAGTATAGAAAGTAAAGTTTTTATTTGCATTTCCATCTGTTGAGCCGGTTCCTCGAAGAACAAAACCTTTGATCGCCGGTGCACGCACGATCAGATATTCCGGATTTGCACTGTTTGTTCCCGGATATACCCCGTAATCAAAACCATAGTTATGGCAATTCTCGATCAGCATATTGTTTGTCCATTTATAAATAACGGACGATTTGGCTGTGATATCTTCAATATCTTTGATATTGGTCTTTGTTCCCGTTGTCTCAACATAGTCAAAGGCTTCTTTTACTTCCCATTTACCGATCTTATTCATCAGTGCCGGCACTTTAACTACATTGTTAAAATCAACGATTACCTTTGCTTTCACCTTATGATTTTCCGGATCAGCGATCCCAAGAACTGTTCCTTCTACATCGACTACATCTGCTTTTGATGTATCAATCTCAGACCATGCAATACGGAATGCTCCGGTATGGGTATCATCTACCTGTACTTCTGCTGTCTGCGGCAGGGACGGCTGTGCCCCTTTTTCTGCATAGTAGAAATCTTTTTCTTTCAGTTTTGCACTCTTGACCGCCACATTGGAAGAAACAAATTTCGTGTCACACCAGTTACCGATATTCTTGCTGTTATCTACACTGGAATCTTCCGTTTTTGTCACCAGTTTTACGATCTTTGCACCTTTGATATCCACATCAAGTGCCAGGTTCTTGGTGGCATGTGTCATGACACCGGAACGGTATCTTGCTGTCTTTTCATCATCGACATAAACTTCGAAAGAAACGGCTCCTTCTGCATCCTGTCCGTTATCAAAACTCAGGCTGACATAAGCACGGAATGCTTCATATCCTTTTCCTTCTACATTATAAACGGCTTCTGATCCGCCAAGCATACTTAAACCTGCTGCATATTCGGTCGGCTTTCCGCCCTGATCGATACGTACGCTCAAACCTGCACCGTTTACGGTCTTGTCTTTGCTTACTGTTCCTGTTGATGTGTATTCCAGATCACCTGTTGCCACCGCATATTTCACATCGACATTCGCAACAGCTTCCATATCAGAACCAAGGATCTTGCTCTTTACTTTTAAAATTCCTGCTGCTGCCACATCTGATGCCTTGATCTGCCAGTCTGTACCTACAATTTCTTTGCTTTCGTCGGTAAAGGTTACTTCCACACCTGCCGGCAGAACCGGAAGTGTTCCGATTACGGTAGAGGCATGTACTTCCTCGACAGACTTGATCTCTTTTACGCTTACTTCTGTTTTTACAGTAACTTCCGGTCCGATCTTTCCGGTCACTTCAAATTTTCCTGCTTTTGCATAATTTTCTGCCGGAACTTCATCCCAGGTTACCGGGGCAGAACCTTTTGTGCCGTCTGCATACTCGATCGCTGCAAACTGCGGCAGGGACGGTTCTACATTTACCAGTGTTGTTACATTGTCTACCGTTGCGGATTTGATATCTTTGACTGTTACAGTACATTCAAACGTGCCTTCCATGCCTTCTGCCGTTCCGGTTACTTTGTAAATACCTGCCTGGTTTGCATTCAGGTTATCCAGGTTCCATCCAGTTACCTGATGCTCATCAATCACACCGTTGCTGTACTGTACTTTTACGGTTTTCGGCAGAACAGAATCTGCTGAAATGCCTTTGCCCATCACTACGGATGCGTCCAGAAGCTTCGGTGCATCCGTTCCGTCACCTGGAAGTTCGTTTTCAGAACCTACGGTAATGGTATTGGATTTCAGGATACCATTGTCACTCTCAGCTGTCGCTGTGATCACAATGTCATCAGTGCTTCCTTCTTCTGCTTTTACGATCAGCAGTGCTTTTCCGCTGAACGCTTTGCGGTTATCTGTGTTTTTGTATGGATCATGGTCACGTGGATCACCGTTGTCCACAGATACGATTTCGCCGCCTTCTACGTCGAAAGTGATACGGTTGTCTGCTCCCGGAACCATGATTCCTGTATTGTCCTCAATCGTAGCTTCTACAAATACCATATCATCGCCATCGTTTTTGATGTACGTTCTGTCTGCGGAAAGTTCTACCTGTGCTGCATCACCTGATGTATTTACCACATCGGTTGCGATCACGTTTCCTTTTCCGTCCGGCTGATCATAGCCGACTGCTTTGAGTTCGCCTGCTTCGTAATCCAATCCGCTGGTTCCTTTTGTCCAGTAGATATATACCGGAGAAGCAGTCTGTTTGTCATAATTTTTGATACCAAGTGATTTTCCGTTTAAGAACAGTTCCACACTCTTTGCATTTGTGTAAATGTATACCGGCACTTTCTGTCCTGCTTTGAAATTCCATTTTTGCGGCAGAAGATGTACGGTCGGTGTATCCGTCCACATACTCTTGTACATATAGACAACATCTTTTGCAAAACCTGCAGTGTCGATCATACCGAAATAGGAACTCTTGGATGGCCAGCTTCTTGGTGTCGGCTCACCTAAGTAGTCATGTCCGGTCCATACGAACTCACCGGCTGTGTATGTTTTGTCTCTGTGTGCTTCCAGAGAAGCGGTTGCCGATGAAAATGTCCAGTAAGTCGGATATTCATTACATCTGTCGCTGCTTCCTTCTCCTTCCAGGAAGTAAACACCACGGTAATAATAAGCGGATACTGTCTCAGATCCAAAAATAACCATATTCGGATATCTGGAGTGGGCACCGTCATACTGTCCGGTTGCATAGTTAAATCCGGACATTTCTGCTTTTGCCAGATGCTTTTCCTGCTGTGCATTATTTGCCCAGTAATTGTCCCAGGTCGGCGGGCATGCTGCGACCGGTCTTGTCGTGTCGATCTCTTTGATCCATCCGGTCAGCATATCCAGTGTATTTTCACCATGTTTGTAACGTGCATCGTAGATTTCGTTACCGGTACTCCATGCAAAAATACAAGGTGCGTTCTTGTCACGGTCTACCATTGCTTTGATATCACGTTCTGCATTGGACTGCAGATCATCACGTTTTACTTCTATATAAGAAGTGTCATTGTTGGTATTGTCATTTCCGGCTTTATCAAAAACGACCGTCTTTCCATCTGCTGCTTTATTAAAGTAGTTATGATAATCGTCACTGTTTTTTGAATACAGCCACTGATCAAATGCTTCTTCAAATACCAGCATTCCAAGACGGTCACACGCCTCGATAAACTCCGGTGACACCGGGTTATGGGAAGTACGTATCGCATTGACACCGTATTTTTTCAGTGTACGGATTCTTCTGTCAACAGCTGCCTGATACGTCTCCATACCAAGCGATCCAAGGTCAGAATGTTCACAGACACCATTCAGTTTTGTATGCACACCATTTAAATAAAATCCACTGTTCGGATCCGTAGCAATATAACGGATACCAAAACGGCTGTCGGTGCTGTCCACAACTTTGCCATTCTGGATGATCTCCGTTCTTACCCAGTACAGGTTCGGAGAATCCACAGACCACAGTTTCGGGTTTGCTACATCCACACTCTGGCTGATCGTCTCTGTCTTACCAGCTGCTACGGTAATGTCATCGGTCTGTGTGGAAACAACATCGCCTTCCTTATTATAAACGGTCGATTTTACTGAAACACCAGTTGCTTCTGTATCAGAATCGTTTGTTACATCCGTCTTGATGTCAACGCCTGCTTTTGTGGCATTCTTAATCTCTTCGTATTTTCCGCCTTCTGCTTCCAGCTTTTCAAACGGAGTGGTGATCTGCACGCCGTTCACCGGAACATTCAGTTTCTCAGTGGAGATCAGATATACATTACGGTAGATACCGGCTCCTGCATACCATCTTGCACTGCTGTTGCTGCTCTGTACTTTGACTGCAATTACGTTCTCGCTGCCATCGTATTTCAGATATTTGCTGATATCATAAGTAAAGGTGTTGTAGCCAAGGTACTGCTTCCAGTTGTCCTCGGTATGTCCGTTCACCCATACCTGGCTGATCATCTGCACACCGTCGAATTCAATCGAAACGGTCTTGTCTTTAAAATCATCGGAAAGTGTGAAGCTCTTGCGGTACCAACCGACACCGCCTGCCAGAGAACCCTGTGCTGCTCTGACACCATTGCTGTTCTCATAAGTACCATAGATCGCCCAGTCATGCGGCAGATCCACCGTGTCCCAGCTCGAATCATCGTAGTCCATACCGTCCGCCTGAACGGAAGTATCGTTAATGTTGTACTTATTGACCAGTTTGAATTTCCAGTCATCTCCAAATTTCATTTTACGCTCACTGCGTTCTGTTTTCTCTCCTGTTTTCTGAACGGCTGCTGCGACATCTGCCGCTTCTGCTTTCACCGGAGCCGGAAGAATCCCGATTCCACCAAAAACCATGGCAACACTCAAGGCTAACGCCGTCCATCGTCTCGCACCTTTTCTTTTTTCGTTCATTTTTTCCTCCTTTTTGCTGCTTTTCACAGTATCCGCAACGTGTTTAGTGAATTTATACACTTTGCTTACTGGTAATATACAAAATTTTTCACCAAAATCATATGTACTATTTTTTGTTTTTTGGTACTTTTTTTACCGTTTTCCATTTCTTTCGCTTTTTTCCTGTGTTATACTAATAATGTTGGATCAAAAATTTTTTGGAGGTTGTATGTATGAAACGTACAAAAAAACTGCTTCTCCTCTTTTTATTTTTCTGTCTTTTCCTGACTGGCTGCACAGCTGCCACGCAGGAAAACATGGATTCTACTGAAAACAATTATACAGAGCTTACTCTTTTTTCAGATGTCTCTTTCTGGAATCCTCCTGTCTGGAGTTTTGAAGAAGGAAGCATCAGTGCCGGTATCTCAAAGAAAACCGGAGCATACCTGGATTTTGCGATTCCGCCGCAGGACGCATCCAAAAAGCTGAGTCTGATGATCTTAAAAGATGAACTCCCTGACCTGATCGTCGCTACGGACAAGAATGTGATCAATCAGCTGATCCGTTCCGGAAAGGTCTGGGCTTTGCAGGATTTTTTTGAAACTTACTGCCCGGATTCCCATTTGCTGAAAGATTTCCCGAAAGACAGGAAACTGGAATATATCCGACAGTACGGAGACTGGTATGCTTATCTTTCACACCTGAATACCGATGATGCCCGCAAAACCTGGAAAGAAAAGACCTCTTATTATGGAGATCTTTTCACCCACAGTTACAATCATGGCATTATGTTTAACCGCAAACTTCTGGCACGTGCAAACCTGACCGTTTCGGATATACAGACTGCCTCTCAGGTCTTAAAAGCTTTTGAAAAAGTCAGAAAGCTGACTGCTGACGACGGACAGTCCACCATCCCATTGCTGCTGGAAGGCAATCAATATCTGGACTCTTCGATTTCCTGCCTGATCGGTTCCTTCGGTGCTGAAGTCATTGACGATAACGGAAATTATACTGAACGCTTCCTTCAGCCGGAATGCAAAGAGGCTTTTGCCTTTCTGAACACAGCCTTCCGCAAAGGTTATGCTTTCAGTGAAGATCTGACACTTGATAATCTCCAGATGCGCGATCTGATAGCAGATGACCGTGTTTTCTGCTATATCGGAAACACTTCCAATACAGGTGTGGATGCCACCAGGTGGGTTTCCGCAGGTCCGATCCTCTCTGACTCTGGAAAACGTCCGGTGATGAGCATCGACCTGAGTGTACCGACCGGCTGGGTGCAGACTTTTGTATCCAAAAGCTGCAAAAACCCGGAACTTGTCGCCCGCTTTTTGGATTATATGACTTCTGACGAAGGATTGCTCTACAGCAACTACGGCGTGGAAAACAAAGATTATACTTTCGACTCGGATGGTTATATCCACCGGACTGCCAGAGGACAACAGTGCTTTCATGATTCCAATGATATGCTCGGACTGTTCTGGAATTTTTACAATGTTGCCTGGGATCACAGCCTGATCCCGGTACCTGCAAAAGGAAGCATGGACGACTGTTTAAATCAGATCCAGACTGCTTTTGCCAGATATCCGGACACTTATGTTTATGATTCTGCCCTTCTTCGTCTGCCGGATAATTACATTTCCCCGGACAGTGAAGAAGGTCAGATTGAAAGCACGCTGGAAGCTTACCGCAAAGAGCAGATTCCGAAAATCCTCTCTGCTTCTTCGGATACCGAGTTTGAAAAACAGTATCAGCTTTTTGTAACCACACAAAAAGAACTTGGAGCTGAAAAACTGGATCAGAAGATCAACCGGCAAATGCAGGAGAATTTTTCCTATTACGGTAAAAAAATAGAGAAAGTCAACCCACAAATGCAAGACACCTCAAAACCAAACGGAGAAACAAAACCATGAACTTCTTACAGACTTACCGCAGACACCTGATCTTTAAGCTGGCCGGGATCGCTGCCGTGATCCTTGCTGTGCTTTCATCTGCCTATCTTTTTATGTCAGCAGACTATGCAAGATCTGTGCGTAAAAACACGCTCGCCCTGAATGAACGGCTGACAGCCCAGACTGCCACACGTATCGAAGCATCCTGGGACTCGCTTTACAATATCACAACTGCATTCTGCTATTCTCCGACCGTGCAGCAGTATTTTTCGGTAAATTCTCTGAACCGGCTTCCGGATACACAGGAGCTTGCCTCGGTTTTTTCCAACACAATCCTGCTGAATGACCGCATTTTAAGCGTTTATCTCTACAATGCAGATGCAAAGCAGATTGCTTCCATGGGGAAAAATTTTTCGATCGATACTTCCGTACTGAACACCGATGCCGTGATGGATATCCGGGCATCGCATCTGAAATCAAACGAAAAACGCCCTTACTATGAGCTGATCTTCCCTGTTTATGATCTGAACAATATCCAGTACCAGAAGCTGCTTGGTACCTGCGTTTTTGTCCTGGAACCGGAAAGTTTTGATGATACACTTCAAAATGTGCAGTCAACGGAAGATGCCGTTGTTTTTCTTCTGGACTCCTCGGACTGCATTCTTGCTTCTGCCGGTTCCGTGGAGTCCTGCGGAAGCACGCTGGCATCCGAGATTCTGCACAGCACTTCCGAAAAATATTTTTTCACTCAGACACTTTCCTGCAATGACTGGAAAATTGCCGGTTTCCTTCCGGAATCAGATCTTCGGAAACCGGACCAGAACCTGAAAGAAACACAAATCCTGGTTTATTGCATTTCCCTGTGTCTTTTGCTCTTTCTGCTTCTGTACTGCAATTACAGCATCATAAAACCGATCACCGGAATTTCTGCTTTTATCCGTAAGATCAATCAGAATCCAGACTCCCGGCTTTCCCTCGACCGCCCGGATGAGATCGGCACGGTTGCAAAAAGCCTGAATCAGATGCTTGATGAAAAGCAAAAAATGCAGCTGGAGATCGAACAGGTAAAATATCTTGCCTATGAAACGGAACTTTCCAAAAAGCAGGCAGAGATCCTTGCCTATCGAAGCCAGATCAATCCGCACTTTCTCTATAATACGTTTGAATGTATCCGGGATATGGCTCTGTTCTACGATGTTGATGACATCGCAGAACTTACGATGGCTCTCTCCAATGTCTTCCGCTTTGCCGTCAAGGGAACTGATATGGTTACCGTAGAAAATGAGCTGGATCATATCCGTGAATATGCAAAGATCGTAAATTATCGTTTTATGGGCAAGATCTGCATTGAAATCGAGGCAGAAAATTCCATACTGAACTGCAGCGTACTGAAGCTTCTACTCCAGCCGCTCGTGGAAAATGCCGTCTTTCACGGGCTTGAACAAAAGATTGAAAACGGTACCGTGTGGGTACGTGTCTTCAGTTCCGATGACCAGAAACTCTGCTTTGTGGTTGAAGATGACGGATGCGGCATCGAACCGGAGCATTTAAAACAGATCACCGCCTCTTTGGAAACCGAAAAAAATACAACCAAAATCGGCGTCTTTAATATTTATCAACGACTGAAACTTCATTATGATAAGCAGTTTTCTTTTGACATAAAAAGTATCTCCGGCAAAGGAACCTGCATTACCATTATGATTCCACAAAAAATGATGACAGAAGCAGAAGGGAGTATTTTATGATAAGTGTCTATATTGCAGATGATGAAGCCTGGATCACCATTGGTCTGAAAAAACTGATCCAGAAATCCGGACTTCCTTTTGAGGTGATCGGAGAAGCACATAACGGCGTGACTACGCTTGAAGATATCAAAACCTTAAAACCGGATGTCCTGTTTACCGATATCCGGATGCCAGGGCTTTCCGGTCTGGAAGTCATGTCCTATATTTCAGAACATCAATTTGCAACCAAAGTCGTGCTGATCTCCGGCTATGCCGAATTTGAGTATGCACGACAGGCAATGCTGTGCGGTGCTTTTGATTATCTTCTGAAACCGATCCAGCAGGAAACTCTGAACAAAACCCTGTCACGCCTTCGAAATGAACTTGAGCCTGCCGCTTCTGAAACTTCTGAAGACACGATGCAAAATGCAACGATCACAGACCTTTCGACTGTCGGAACCTCTCTGTTCAAAAAAATTCTGGCTTATATCCAGGAACACGATACGGAAGAACTCTCTTTAACTTTCCTGGCAGAAATGTACAATATCAGCTCCAGCCGCTTAAGCACCCTGATCAAAAAAGAACTGGGACTGTCTTTTTCAGAATATATCACGGCAAGACGTATGCAGAAGGCGAAAGAACTTTTAAAAGATGACAGCCGCTCCATCGAGGAGATTGCAAACGCAGTCGGCTACCACGATTACTTTTATTTTACAAAAGTTTTCAAAAAAACGCAGGGAATATCTCCAAGCAAATACCGGAAGTCTCTTTAAATTTTTCTTGCTAAAGTAAAAAAGTGTGTTTATAATCAAAGTATTAAAGTAAACAAATGAGTGAACATAACTGTAACATTCAAGCCAGACACACGTAAGACCTGGTATGCGATCCTGGTCCGTTTTTCGGCAGTTATGTGCAAATAAAAAATGTATTGGAGAAAATAGCATGGCAACTATCCGAGATTTAGCAAAACACACCGGATTCTCAGTGACCACGATTTCCCGTGTACTGAACAATGATCCGACTTTGAACGTAACCGACAACACCAGAGTCTCGATTCTTGAAGCGGCAGATGAATTCCACTACACACTTCCGAAAACGAGACGTTCCCATAAAAACCGCCTCGTCCATATTGCTATCGTTGAGATGATGTCTTTGAAAGAACAGCTGGCTGATCCGTACTATCTGTACCTGAAAAATTATGTGGTACGCAACTGTATGGAGCATGACTGCAATGTATCTTATCTTTTTGAGCAGTCCGGCAAATACCAGACACTGGAAAAGACACCGCTTGACGGCATCCTGGCGATCGGCATTTTTTCAGACCAGCAGATTGCACAGCTGCTGGATATCAGCCCGAACATTGTATTTGTGGATTCTTCCCCGGATGAACGCCGCTTTGACTCGGTTGTCTTAAACTTCCGTCTCGGTGTGGAACAGGCACTGGATTATCTGCTGTACAAAGGTCACCGCAAGATCGGTTTTCTTGGTCCTGCCTATAAATTAGACCAGAAAAAACGCCCTGCCCTGGAGGCAAGACGTCAGTATTTTATTGATTATATGAAAAATGCCGGTCTTTACGACGAGCATCTGATCATTGATACCGGCCTTTCTGCCAAAGACGGTTCTGCTCAGATCCGCAAATGGCTGGAACAAAAAGATCATATCCCGACAGCTCTCCTGGCCTATAATGAAGAATCTGCGATCACCGCTGTCAGCAACCTGCGTGAAGTCGGACTTCGCATTCCGGAGGATGTATCTGTCATCAGTTTCAATGACACACCGCTGTCTATCCTGACCGAGCCACCGCTGACCAGTGTCACCGCACATCTGGAAGTCATGGGAGAAATGGCAGTGAAAATGCTGCTTGACCGCCTGGATGATCCGCAGCATCTGCCTTATAAGATCGTGCTGCCGCCAACACTGGCTGTCAGAGACAGTGTCGTGGATATACCGGGTGAGATATAGATAGAACGCACGTGAGACTTGGCATGCACTTCCTTTTCTCTTTGATTTAAGAGAAGTATATCCCGTAAAGTTTAAAACAAGCTGAAAGAAAACAGCCGATTTTGTGAAAGAGTTGTAAAAAAGCAGGGTAATCACTTACCCTGCCTTTGTGTGTTGCTAAACTCTCAGAACAGATCCAGCAGCTGATCGATCTCTTCTTTTTTCGTTGCCCAGCTTGTCGCAAAGCGTACTACGGTGTGGTTTTCATCGTATTTTTCCCAGAAACTGAACTTTACTTCTTTTTTTAGTTCTGTCATTTTCCGGTTTTCGAGAATGACAAACTGCTGATTGGTCGGTGAATCCAGATAGAAACGGCAGCCTTTTTCTGCCAGTCCTTTCTTTAAATAATCTGCCATTGCTATCGCATGTCTGCTGATTTCAAAGTACAGGTTATCTGTGAACAGTGTGTCAAACTGGATTCCGAGCAATCTGCCTTTTGCAAGCAGTGCTCCCCGCTGTTTGATCAGCGTCAGGAAATGTTTCGGTGTTCTGTTGCCCAAAAATACGACGGCTTCTCCACACAGTGCTCCGACTTTTGTCCCGCCGATATAGAAAACATCGCAGTATTTTGCAATCATCGGAAGAGTTACATCTGTTTCTTCACTCATCAGACCATAGCCCAGTCTTGCTCCGTCGAGAAACAGTGGGATATTATAACTGCGGCATACGCTGCTGATCTCTTCCAGCTCCGCCTTTGTATACAAAGTACCGTACTCCGTAGGATGGGAAATATAAACCATCCCCGGAAATACCATATGTTCGTGGCTTTCGTCATCCCAGAATGTTTTCAGGCAGTTCTTCAGATCTTCTGCTTTCATTTTGCCTTTGTACTGCGGAACTGTGATCACTTTATGGCCGCTGTACTCAATGGCTCCCGCCTCATGGCAGGCTACATGGCCGGTCTGTGCTGCGACCACGCCCTCATAAGATTTCAGCATGGAGCTGATCACAACGGCATTTGTCTGCGTACCGCCCGTCAGGAAATAAACATCTGCCTGTGGACATTCGCACGCCTCCCGAATTTTCTGTTTTGCACTTTCACAGTATGGATCAGATCCGTATCCGGATACTTTCTCCAGATTTGTTTCCATAAATCTCTGAAGGATCTTTTCATGTGCTCCTTCAGAATAATCATTTTCAAATGATAACATATCTTTTTCTCCTGTCAGATTCTCAATATCATTCAAGTCGAACGCACGTGAGACTTGGCACGCGATTCTGGTCAGCTTTGCTGACATTTACCTAACAGAATCGCTGTGCATCCTCGCGGAGCGTTTATCTTAGTCGGAGATTGAACTCTCACTAAGACAAATTTGTTGCTCGCCACTTTATAGAAGTGGGAGTCTTCTTCGACTAAGATAGAAAGCTTTTTGCTCTGTCACTATTCTACGATGCCAGGAGATAAAGGTCAACCTATCATTTTTCTGTTTCAGACGCTCAGTTTCTTTTCCATGATCCATCCGCTGATAAAGTAGAAAATCACACTCAGTACCAGAGATACTGCGATTTCCAGAATCATGGTCAGGTTCATATTGTCAAATGCAGGCACCAGGTTCAGCATCTGACTGAACAGCCAGGAAAGGATCAGAAACAGTGCAAATGCCGCGATCCCGCTTCCCTTTTTGCCTGCAAGCACGCTCGCCGAAAGAATCACTGCCATATCGGCGATCACAACAATACTGATCCAGCTAACCAGGGATGCAAAGACGGACAAGATCACTGCATCTGATACTATCTTGATGTTCAGTCTTATATCCATAATCTGTCTTATGCTATCCATGAGTTCTTTTGCCCCGCCGATACAGAGCGTTGCCACAGTCAGGTCAAACACGGCAAGTACGATAAAAAATGCTCCTGCCATAAGGATTGAAATGCCATTTTCCAGGATTTTGGCACCTAAAATCTCATAACTGCTCTTTGGTGTCAGAAACAGCATATAACTTTGTTTGCTGTTCAGATCCCGATACAGTGTCATGATACCTTCCAGTCCGATGTAAAACACACCGAAAAATGCACACAAGATCAGGAACATCATACCTGTCCCCATCAGATTATATCCTTTAAAAAATACGCCCCCCAGAAATGCCAATTCAAAAACTGCTGTAAGCACCAGCAGAATAAGCTTGGAAGATGCACTCTTCCGGAATTCATACTTCATTAATTTTAACATAGTTCCTCTCCCCCATGTCCGTAAATTTCACGATACAGATCAACAACAGATTTTTTTTCGCTGCTTCTCAGTTCCTCAACCATACACTGTCTGACCATTTTTCCTTCTTTCATAAAGATGGCCGCATCTGCCACTCGCTCCAGTTCATCTACCAGATGGCTGGAGATCACAAGTGTGACATCCGGATCAATGACTTCCAGAATACTTTTCATGATCTCATCCCTTGCCAGAAGATCAATGCCGTTTAATGGCTCATCCAGCAGATACAGTTTTGCATTTCTTGCCATTGTGACTGCGATCTTTAACTTTGCCATCATACCGGTGGAAAGTTTTTTGGTTTTCAGCTCTTCTGTCAGCTCCATTCTTTTGAGCATCTGATGATATTTTTCCATTGAAAAATCCTCAAAAAAGTCCTGATAATATCTGCCGACATCTGCAACCGTCATCCAGCTATAAAAATATGGCTCCGTGGACATATAGGCAATCTCTTTCTTGCTCTCTTTTCCGATGGCTTCGCCTTTATATAAAATTTCCCCTTTTCCAGGTTTGACAAGGCCTGCCACCATCTTCATCCAGGTAGTCTTGCCGCTTCCGTTCGGCCCGAGCATCGCATAGACAAGCCCTGTCTCCAGTTTTAACGATACATTGTCAACCGCTGCCTTACCGGCATAGTTTTTGGTTACTCCAATACTTTCCAGTACATTTTCCATATCATTCACCACTTTCTTCCTTTTTTTTCAGAATCCGGATCACATCCGTTTTGGTAAATCCAAGCTGCTGCATTCCTTCTAAAAATTCATGGATCAGCGTCCCCGCCATCTCTTCTTTCATATTTTTCACCTTCTCTGAATCTTCTGTCACAAAAGTTCCCATGCCACGTCTGGTAAAACAGACACCTTCCGTCTCAAGCTCTTTGTATACACGGCTGACCGTATTCGGATTGATGGTGTAAGACACCGCCAGTTCCCGTACGGAGGGAAGCTTTTCCCCAAGTTCCCGTTTCCCTGTGACAATATCACGTTTGATCAAATTAGCTACCTGCAGATAGATTGGCAGCGATGAATTGTATTCCATAAGCTCTTCCTTCTTTCTTGTATCACTGTCATAGCTATATAGTACACTAGTTTTCTGGTTTTGTCAATATGAAAACGAAAAGATAACATGCAAATTGTTTCTTACTCCCACAATTTGGTTTCAGGCTTTTGCCCCTGCTATCCTAAAAAAAGAAAAGACAGCATATTTTTCATGCCATCTTTTCTTTTGATCATTTACTGTAATTCTGTTTTTAACTTACCTGAAAATCCAAGAATCAGGAAATTAGCTGCAATCTCCGTATCCCGGAACAATGCCACATTCCAGGATGCGTGCTGTATAAGCAGTACCGGTAAAAATACTGAAGCAGTTTCTGTTTCGCATATCTTCTATAATTCTGGTTTATTCTAGCACATTCTTGTGATGTAAACAAGAGTATGATGTTCTTTTGCTTCTTCCACCTGTTCCATACTCCAAACATCTCCAACCCATCCCATAGCTTCAACAAATCCTTACGAGCGTTTCTTCTTTCAGACTGATAACGATATCATAAAATACTCTCCGCTACGCACAGTGCCCCATACCCCACAATCTCATTCGGATATCCCACAAGTGCTGTTAATCTCTGTGCACCTCTTTGCAGATATGCCCGGATCTTCTCTCCATAAAGAAACGGATCATTTCCCTGTACGATGCCATACTGCATCATGATCGCCGCTGACCCTGTCACAAACGGCGTGGCAAAGGAGGTTCCGGTCACACCTGTGTAGGAACCTCCCACAGCGGTTGTCACGATATCTACGCCAGGTGCCACGATATCCGGCTTTACTTGTGTGTTTCCTCTTGTGTAACCACGGCCGGAAAACGGAGCATATGTCATAAGGCGTGCATTGTAAGCTCCGACTGCAACCACATTCCTTGCCGTTGAAGGAATGGTCAGAGTCGTGTCAACCGTTGGCGAAAAAAAGTGCGTCAATGGATTTAAAAGAGCGGCAGACGGCATCCACAGATGATAATTTCCTTCCACGATCTTCTGCGGGATCAGACGGATCTTCCAGACGCCGTCATCGACATAAGAACCTTTTGGGATAAAATCAAAATAAATCTCCTGAGCGGTAGTGTAGGGCTTCGGCTCTCCGTAATAGATCAGAATCTCTGTATTCCCGGCCAGGATTCTCTGCACTCCAAGACGCTCCTGAAGCGGTCCGAAGCTTTCACCATCCGGATGAATCAATATAATCTGAAACTGATCGAAATAGGCCTTCCAGAGCTGAATGTTCATCACCGGCTCCTGCTGCGAAATCCCGAATTCCAGGATTCTCTCTTCCTGCTGACCAAGCTTTCCGGAAATATGCCCACCTGTGTTCCCTTCATTTCCGGTGCCCACACAGATCACATTCTTCCACATACCGGAAATCATGTCGATGTATGTTTCCAGAAGTGAAGTCCCGTCATGTGAGCCATATAGAGATAACTTTTATTGTTTTGCAGATTCGATCAAAGTAATATCTCCGTCCCTGCATATTACATTCAGCGTTGATGTGGCGCCATCGACATTGTTTTCGTAAAGAGAGCTGTCTTCTTTGCGTTCCGATTTGCCCTGCGGCAGATTGTCTGTGATCACATCTCCATCTGTGGTTTTCAGGTGAATATTCATCTTTGCTGCATTGCCGTTTTCCATTTGTATGAAAACATCTCCGTCTGAATTGTTTATTTCCAGATTACCGCTGAAGCTGCTGTGATTTGTCTTCAGATCGCCATCGGCAAGTGTAATGACTCCATCTGCAAATTTTCCCTGATCCAGTATCATATCTCCATCCAAAAAGTTTGCTGTCATATTTTTGCATGAGAACTGTTCTGCAGTCAGATCTCCATCGGCAAGCTGAATCCTGGCTTCGGAAAACCGTGCATCCTGCGGTACATAGAGAATCACTGTATTGATTTCTTCCTGTTTCTGCGTCTCGGTATGATGCAGCAGATTTCCAAGATCATAACTTATATAATAACTTCCTTTTCCGCCGGAAGTTTCCTGAAGCGTAAGCTCACCACCTTTGTTTTCCCATGTCAGTGGATTTTCATTACCGCCTTTTTCCAGTCGGTATTCCATGTAATAGCAGTCATCACCTGATTTTCTGATATCCAGGTCAAAATTTTGAAAATCTACATTCAGTTTTGTAAAAGCATTCATCTGCTGCTTTTCCATAACCTCAAGATTTTTCCTTGCAGAATCCGTTCCACCGGATATATATACATGTCCGGAACTATCGTTAAAATCCTTTCCGCCCGCAAAATATCCTGCTGTTGAAAGAACCATTCCCACCGCACAGAGCGTTAGAGCTGTTATCATTGCTGTTTTTGCAGTCTTATTCATTCTTATGCACCTTCTTTCTTACAAGTCTGTTGACCAGACGTCCGATCCCATTTGCACACCATTTGCAGATATATACAGTCAAAAGACCTGCAAGGATTCCAAGTCCTGTCATCAGGAATCCACCTCCGACCATCATGCAGGCTGCAGCAGCAGATTTCAGGATCAAAGAGACCCCAACCCCGATGGTCACAATACCTCCTGCTATCGCCGCAATGCCGGTAATAGCAATCGAAAAAATCACTGCCGCAACAGTGAGGATCACCGCACACAGCACTGTAAAAACAAATGCCAGAAGTGCCAGGCTGACCGGTGATGCACATAGAACCAGGAATACAAGAAGAATGATCTTGCCCGGAGAACGTCTCTTTCCTTTTAAGACCGGTGCTTTCTCTTCCACAATATCCTGATCCTTTTCTACGCTCTCCTGCAAAAGATTGAGAAACAGTTCTCTTGCTGCCTCTTTTGGTTCACCAAGTTCTCTCATAACCTGTTGTTCCTTCTCAGGACCTGCCTCTTCAAAATATTCCGAAAAGTACTCTATGGCATTGTCAAAATCTTCTTGCGGAAGCCGCTTCAGATATTTCTTCAGCTCTTCCATATATTCTTGTCTCGTCATTTTTTCACTCTCCCTTCCACAATATCATCTACAGTATTGCGATATTCCCGCCATTCTTTCCTCAGATATGCCAGCTGCCTGCGTCCCTCTTCCGTGATGGAATAATACTTTCGTTTCCGCCCCTGGAATTCCTCGGAATAAGTAGTCAGATATCCGCCCGTCTCCAGCTTTCTCAAAATAGGATACAGCGTCGATTCCTTGATCGCCGCAACCAGCTTCACCGTCTGGCTGATCTCATAACCGTAGGAATCCTGCTGTTCCACGACCGAAAGGATCAGACATTCCGTCAGAACAGCTGACACCGGATAATAGTACATATACTCACCCCTTTTGTATATATAAAATTTTTATATATAATTATTTTATATATATGTTACCATACTTTTCCCATTTGTCAATAACTGTTTTTCAGGAATTTCTGTTTTTAAATCTCTGCCGTTTTTCCTGTGCCATTGCAAATAATTCTTTTGAAATGATTGCCTCGTGCATTCCTTCCACCACATAACGTTCTTCCATCGGAATGTTTCTGTATTTTTCGATTTTATAGGATATTTTCTCTGTCTTGTGCTGAATCATCGCCCCTGTATATACCTGATTTTTCAAAATGTTATAAATCGTTGGTGTATTCCATTTCTGCACCTGATTTTTTCCCTGCCGGTTTACATAACTTAATTTCTGGATTTTTCTTTTATACTCGGTCGGCGGCAAAATCTGCTGTCTGTTCAACCGTTCTGCTATCTTTTGTACGGAAACGCCTTCCAGATAAAGAGTATAGATGTTACGCACTGTTTCCGCTGCTGCTTCATCTACCAGAAAACGGTGACGGTCAGCCGGGTCTTTTCGATAGCCATAAGGTGCAAAACCGGACATATATTTCCCCTGCTTTTTCTGTACCTGGAAAGTTCCCCGTATCTTCTTTGAAATATCTCTGCTGTACATATCATTGAGCAGTGCCTTGAACTGAGCCAGCTCTTCATTGCTGTGACAAAGCGAATCCACACCATCTAAAATCGCAACATAACGGATGCCAAGTGACGGAAACACACGCTCAATATAATTCCCTGTTTCAATATGCTCACGCCCAAGTCTTGAAATATCTTTTGTGATCACTCCCTGAATCTCTCCTTTGTAAATATCCGCCATCATCTGCTGAAACTGTGGGCGGTTCGAAAAATAAAGCCCGGAATATCCATCGTCAATATACATCCTGACGAGCTTCATATCCCCGGCTTTATCCACATATTCCGAAATCAGACGCATCTGATTTCAGCTCCCTCCGGAAAAGGTTTGCCTCACTGCTTCTTCCCACTCTCCACAGTCTTGATGGAATGATCGTTCCTCTGTCAGACAGAACTTCCTGTGTCTCGCTTTTCAATACCAACGTTTTCTTTAACAGTTCTGTCAGTGATGCAATATTTCTTTTTACGATTCTGTGCTTGTCGTGATATAGCCAGATATTCTTATTCTTCAGACGTACCGCATATTCATACTGGTAATTGCGCTTTACCGGATTCTTCAGGATTCCTTCTGTGAAATAAAGGCTGCAGTCTCTGTGGAGTTCCCTGCACATGAGGTAATTCATCCTTTTCTCTTCCGCCGGAGTCAGATAAGTTTTGCCAAAGTTCAGTTCCACGTAGGTGTAAGCTTTCTCCAGTTCTTCTTCTGTGAGGATCGTGACCTTATGTTTCGTCTGGCGTTTTTTCTCCATCTCCTCTGTGACAGCAGTGTCTTCCATATCTGTGATCTTATTCGTCATCTGCTCAATATAACTTTCCAGTGCCTCCTCATAGAGCTCCTCTGTGAGAAAATCCTCCCAGTTATATTCCGTCAATTCTTCCATGGTCACTGCCATGACCTGTGTAAGACTTCCGTGAAGTTTCTCAAACTCCGGATCAATAATGGTATTGTAAAGCTGGTCGATCACCCGGATCAGTTCCATGGTATCTGCCACTTCTCTCGCCTGATATACCACGTCCCTGATTTTTCTCAGGCGCTCCTCAACCTGATGGTTTCCGCCGCTCAGCCTGTCTCTCAGGATTGCAATCTTCAGTCTTCCCAGGATATCTCCGTAGGCAGGCATCCGTTCAAATTCCTGATCCAGGATATCTTCGAAGGCTTTTTTCTGCATTTCCCGGACTCCCGGACGTTCTTCACAGATTTTTTCCCCGATGGCTTCTTCCACACATAGCTGTGCGATCACGGTCAGTTCCCCTTCGGATGCCTGACAGAATACCTTTTTTACCAGGTACATTCCCAGTAAATCCTTGTCAAAATATTTCGCCAGTGCCCCCTGTTTGATCCCGTCATACAGAGCAATTGCCTTAGAGCGCAGATACAGAGAAACATCTACTTTCATATTCAGGGAATAGTCTCCGCTGATCGTCCAGAGAAGATTCCGGATCCTGTTCTCCAGTTCCAGGCGGTAATCGTCAATCTCTACGATCTTTTCATCCTTCATATACATCTTCCTTTGTCCAGTCTGCCGGGATACGGGTGCTTACCACATCCTCCACGATTTCTTTTTCAAATACATCGAAGGTTTTGTTTACCACACCCATGGTCACAGCCTTTCTCGGTGAAAGCCCGGTTTCCACGATCTTCATGGCAGCAAGGAGTCCTCGAAGGTCCAGCGGCTTGGTCGAAATCTCGCTGTTGGATGCCTTTAACTGAAGATCCAGAAATACTCCGATAAACTGTTTTCTGGCATTTTCTTTTACATTCGGGAACATCTTCTGAAAAATAAATT
>OKRU01001026.1_pt1 | contig 28099 bp, 18 predicted proteins | sample 1601131 | NCBI WGS metagenome assembly OKRU01 (sample SAMEA3541558, study PRJEB24748) | human gut metagenome | biome: human gut; feature: human-associated habitat; material: faeces | place: China | collected 2012
TGCGTTTCCGCCGCAACAGTTGGTATGATACCACTGTTGTGCGGATCTGTCAACAGTTTTTTTCAAAATTTTTAAAGTTTTTTCTTAGAAGTCAAAACTTTCGTGTTTATTACTTTTATATCTATAATTCAAGCAATATGTTCAATCCAATCTTGTCCCTATATAAAAAACAAGAGCATACGGAAAACACGGTTTCCAATACACTCTTGCTGTCTGAACTTTATTTTTTCGCTATTATCTAATTATATGTAGAAATCTTTTCTGAATCTCTATTTTGTTTTAAGCATATATTTCTGTGACCACTTGCCATAAACTGTTTTTTTGCCAGATTTCTTATATGCCCGAACCTGAACATAATACCTCTTTCTTCTGGACAGTTTGCTGATCGTCTTCTTATACTTACGCTGTCCTTTAACAGTCATCACTTTTACACCGCTCTTCATAGATTTTTTCTTACAGTAACGAATCTGATAACCTGATGCATCCGATATTGTATACCACCGAAGATAGATTTTTCCCTTTCCACTACTTGAATACCAAGAAGAAATGCTTCCCTGATCCAGTTGTCTTTTCGCAACATAATCATCCTTATATTTCTTACCACACTTCTCACATGTATAGAGACGGTATCCCTTCTCAAAATAAGTAGCATCTACCCATTTGCTGCTGTAATCATGATTACAATTTGCCTGACTCAAAGAAGAAACAGAGAAAACATATTTTCCGGTGGATTTATCCCAGTCATAAACCCGATATCCATTAATCTGAAGATAATATTTTCCGGCACTCAGGACAACATTCTGCGAGTCTTTACGATATCCGACATTACTGTTCCATTCGTTATAATGTGTGTCCCAGATTTCTTTTCCATTCGCATCAAAGATTTGTATACTGTAATATTGCATATATGATGTTATATCAATTGCTACCGTCTGATCTTTCGAAACGTTGAAAATATAGTTATCAAAATCATCATTTTCCGAAATCTGACCTACATATGTCTTATTCCATGATATCTGCTTTGCAGTTCTGAAATCATTATCATCTCCATCAAACGATACGCCTGATGCTGTAAAGGAAGTATTGCATACATATCTGCCAGTAGCTTTATCCCAGTCATAAACCCGATATCCATCAATCTGAAGATAATATGTTCCCTTTTCCAGATATAAATCATACGTGTCGCTGCGATAGCCAACCGTTTCATTCCATTCATTCTGATTACTATACCAAACTTGTTCTCCATCCGAATTAAAAAGTTTTATACCATAGTATTTCATATAGGATGTCATTTCAAGTTTGACGCAGCCGACCTGCGATAATGTAAACTTATATGTATCAAAATCATCATTTACAGATATCTGCCCTACAATTTTATCTCCAATCGTAATATTATTTGCATCCGCAAACGAATTATCATCCTCTCGATTTGTCACTCCAGATGAGGTAAAGGATGTACGACAAGTATACTCTCCGGTAACTTTATCATAATCCTCTCTTCTGTACCCATTGATCTGTATATAATACGTTCCTTTTTCAAGATAAATATTATACTCATCACGGCGGTAACCAACTGTTTCATTCCATTCATTAGAATCTGTATACCAGATCTCTGTACCATCCGTCTCATAAATTCTGATACAATAATATCGCATATATGCTGTCATATTAAGAGTAATACATCCGGCACTGTCCAGCTGGAACTGATAATTATTATAATCTTTGGTTTCTGTAATACTTCCATTCAACGTATCACCCATGTTGATCCTGCTTGCAGTAGCAAACGTATTATCGGATGCCGCACGCGGAACATCCACCGCTGATGCATGACTTGTATACGGCACTGTGCTCATTGCACAAAAAGCTGCCGCAAGTACAAAAGCTTTAAAAAATCTTTTCCCTTTTCTCATGTTTTCCTCCTTTATTTGTTGTCCTTTCAGTTTGTTTTTATGCCGAAATTTTCAGCACATTTATACAAAATATGATAGCATATACGTATTTCTTATTCAATTCTTTTCTGAATTTTTATAATGCTTTATCCTCAAAGATTTTAAATGTGCAAATAAACGTCATAAAAATAGTTTTGTAAAAAAAGTGTGTTCATAGAAGTGTTATATTTTATTTGAGAGCAAAAAAGACCGACTCACAGTGACGGCAACAAATTTCCATCACTATGATTCGATCTCTTTCGGTTCACATTTTGTATTCTGGCCGGAAACGCATTTCCGCTTAAGAGACCCCTGGCAAGCCAGGAGCTTTTGGCAATGTGCAAAATGAACACTTCCCAAGAAGGCACTTTCACGTGCCCTTCGGGGAATTCGTTCATTTGCACATACAATAATACTATTCACTTGCAAACAGCATCTTAATAAAACATGCGATATTTCCATTCCTTACATCCGCCGGGGAACTACCGGTAATTCTCTATTTTTTCTTGTATTTAACCTTCTTCCCTGCACTCTTCATTGCTTTTTTCAGCTTGCCAAAATTCTTTGCCGTCATTTTCTTCGGAACGGTCACTTTTGCAGTTGCTTTAATTCCTTTGAATGCCTGTGAGCCAATCTTAACTGCATTTTTGTTCTTGAAGGTGATACTCTTCAGTTTGCTGTTTTTATAGAAGCTCTTTGTTCCGATCTTGCTGATATTTGTTCCGAGTACCAGAGTCGTCAGTTTTTTATTGTTTTGGAAAGCTTTTGCTGCAATTTCCGTTACTTTAAAGGTATAGCCATCTTTCGTAACGGTTGCCGGAATGGTGATCTTATTTCTTTTTTTCCTGGTTCCAGTTACTGCAACCGTTCCTTTTTTTGCATCGGATTTGGTCACTTTATAGCTGATTCCTTTTCCGTCGGTAAATACCGTTCCCTTTTTCGGTACCGTTTTGACAGTATCCGGTGCCGGATTTGGATTTGGTGTCGGCGTTGGCGTCGGATCTGGTTTTTGCTGTTCTGCTTTTTCCGTCAGAGCTTTTCTTGCCTCTTCCAGTTCTTTCTTTGCTGCGTCCAACTCTTCCGGTTGTGCATCTGCTCGATCCAGCATCTCTTTCGCCCGTTTCAGTGCTTCCTGATATTTGGCTACACTTTCAGAAGTGTATTTTGAGAGATCGATTTTTTCAGACACCTTTATCTCTTCCGTCAGAGTTTCTTTGCATCCTGTAACTTTTTTCAGGTAAGCATTCTGTGCACTTTCCAGCTCAGCTTTTGCCGCATCCAGTTCTTCCTGACCAGCCATGACATCACCGTATACCGCTTTTGCTCTCACAGACGCATTCCATAATTCTGCCAGTTCATCTGTGTTTGCAGATGCATAAGCAAAATCAGCTTTTGTATTTTTCAAGATCGTTTTTGCTTCCTCATATGCATTTTTCAGGACACTTCTGTCAACGCTCTGGTATACTTTCATTTCACAGATTGCATATTCACTTGCTTTTCGCTGTACACCCTTCATTCTGACATAGCGTGCGGATGTTTCTGTAAAGCTGTCCTCAGTCCATGCTTTTTCATTTCCGCTGACGGATTTTACTGTGCTCCAGTCGGCACCATCGTTTGATACCTGAATGTCGTATGCTGTCGCATAACGTCCTGCTGCCCAGTCGATCACAACCTTGGATACCTTTCTTTCTCTTCCAAGGTCAATCATCAGGAAATCATCATTTCGGTCAGAAGAGCACCATCTGGATTCGTAAGAGGTACTTACTCCGCTTGTTCCGGTTACATGTCCGTCTCCGTCGGTTGCCTTCCATGCCGGATAGAGACGCATCTCATCCCCTTTGTAGCCTTTGTTGCCAAGATCGGCATATGCTCCCCGGTTTCTCGCCACATCCACAAGCGTTGCACCAACATTTTCTGCTGCCAGTTCTTCTGTGGACAGTGCTTTGTTATATGCTTTGATATTTCCAAGGTAACCGGAGAAATTCTTTCCGATCTCATTTAATGGGAACACAAAGGTGCTGCGGTAATTGTTGTCTGCATCTGTCCAGGTACTTGCACCGAGTGCACCATTGTTCTCCGGATCGCTGGCTGCCGCATAAAGAATCTTTTTAAACACACCATCTACATACAGTTTTGTTGTCTGATACGTTCCTACGACCGTGATCCGGTGCTTTTTATTCTTTTCTACCTGACACTCAAAGGACTGATTAAAATAATCGCGGTTCAGGCTCAGGGAACCATTGATACCCGCAAGCTGCAGTCTTCCGTCATAACCGGAGAACAGAGAGGATTCTTTCGTATTCTTTTCTGTACCGTCCAGATATACATCAAAACTCATCGTATATGGATAACCAAGTGTCGTCAGTGGTGTACGGATAAGCGTATTGCCATCAAATTTCAGATAGGTTTCGCCGTCTTTTTCTGCTTTTTCTCCACCGCTCACCTGTCCGTTGTAAGCATTCCCGCTGGCATCATAAATGATTTCTCCATCCGCGGATAAGTTTGCAAAATCATAGTCCAGCACTACATCTGAAACACTTTCCACATCATAGGAAATAGCAGTTCCAGGTCCCTCGCGTAATGCATCAAAGGTCTGCTCATAGTTTACAAAGCTTGTTTCTTTATTGCTGCCCCAGGTTTTCTGTGATACCATGGCTGCCGCACGCAGATAACGCTCATTCAGATCGGCTTCTGTGATACCCTCGCGGTTCTCATCGCCCCAGAGTGCTGTCTTGGCTCCAAGTACCTGCGGATCACCTTTATCCGTCTTCACTCCGCCGCTGAACACAGACGGATCCCAGTTATAGAAAAGATTATTTTCCTGGATCATATCTTTGTGATAACGTCCAGGTGTATTATAAAGATATGTCTGCGGTACATTGATAAGACGGAAGCCTTCTGCCAGTCTCGCACTCGGACTGTCCTCTGTAGCAGACCACATATTCAGGATAATATTATTATTTACCTTTGTATTTCCCTTTAAGACTTCCATCGCTCCCCACATTTCCACTTCAACATCATACTTATCATGCAGATAGCTGTACATCTCATTCATGTAACGGCGGAAAGCTTCTTTATTTGCATCGGTTCTGTCCCAGTATTCATCAACACCTGCGTTGACATTTTTTGCATCAAAAACCGCATCAATTCCGTCAATTCCTCCGAGATATTCATCAAACAGTGCTTTCATAAAGATTCTTGCATTGATCGCATTCTGTCTGATCTGTGCATTGCTGCTCTGATCGTCCAGTGCCAGGAGTTCCCAGTTGCCAGGGTTGTGAATGTAGAAAGAAGCTCCCTGTTTTACATTTCCGTCTGCGTTCAGATAATCTGCCGCCTTCAGATAGCCGTATTTTACAAGTGATTTGATCACTTCTTCCTGATGGTCATGAACATATTTGGTGTAAGCTGCGGAATGTCCCGGTGTATCTAACTCCGCTACAACCTGAATACCGTATGCCTTTGCTTCTTCGTTCATCTTGCGGAATTCTTCTTTTGTATAGTAAAGCTCACCGCTTTTACCGGTATGTACATTATAATAGTAGTCATAGCGATCCTCACTGTCTCCTGTTTTTACAAATTTGGACTTTTGTGTTGCAAGAGACGGAAAAAGTTCTGATTCCAGTCTGTGAGAAGCCTCGGTATCTGCCCAATCCTCATATTTTGCAGAATACGCCGGATCTGACCACTGATTATCATTGATATGAAGCTGCATCTCATTCAGTTTGTACCATTTCATGATTTTTGTATAATCATTCAGGAATGATATTCTTGTAGGGATACGGGCAATGTCAAACATCACGCCTCGCATCTCATATGCCGGATAATCACGGATCACACCTTTTGGCACATTTGCATGTTCACTGTCCTGATAAAGGATCTGTTCTACGGTCACAGTACCGTAAAGAAGGCCTGTTTTGGTGGAAGAATAAATTTTCAGTCCAGCATCGCCATTAACCATCAGATAACCTTCTTTTCCGACATCATAGACATCTTCTGTCTGTGATTCCAGATAAATATCGTTTGTGTCGGTGCTTGTTCCTTTTACAATCTCCAGATCTAGACCACAGATATCGTGGATATCACTCTGCATTTCTTTTGCCGCTTCTTCCGCATCAACCCCAGCCGCATCATTTACCACGATCCTGGACTGCTCTGTCAGTTTAAAATTGCCTTCGTAGCCATACCATTCCTGAATGGTCGGCAGGACTTTTGGCATTGGATTTGGATTGCTCACTTTTTTGAACAGTTCCGGATACTTGTCCGTGTTGCCTTTGACCGTTACCGTTACATTTTTCTTTGCTGTATCCTGCGGGTCATTTTTATTGGTCGCTTTTAAAATAACATTAAAAGAACGGTCACCAATTCTCATTGCAGATGCTTTTCCATCTTCCGTGAGCAACTGATCCAGCTCACTTCCATATATAGAAATATCATACTGTTCAGAAGTATTTGGAATCACCAGTTCTTCCTCATTTGCTTCCACAGTCAAGCTGGACAGGTTCTTCAATACAGAAGCTGCCGTCTCAATCATTCCGGACTGTGTTCCCATGATCTCGATCTCACGCACGGAAATACATTTCCAGCCATTGATATTTCCTTTTTTAAAATAGAAACGTACATATCGTTTTAATTCTGCCTTACTAAGATCCGAGGCATTGATCACATCTGGATCGTTTCTCTGTACATTTGCACTGTCACGCGACAGTTCATAAACCGTTTCCCAGTTGGCATCTGCCCCGTTGGAATCACTGGTCTGGATCTGATATTCTGTACTCCATGCCTTCAAATTAAAATAAATATTGATCGATTCAACGTTTGTTGTCGCTGCGGAAAGATCGATCACCAGCCACTGTGGATTGTCACGGTTTGTGCCCATATCACCGGAAGACCATCTTCCGGAGTCTGATGTTTTATCGCCGTCAACGGCTTTGTCTGCACTCCATGTTGCTGATTCATTTGCAGAAGAGGTAACTTCTTTATTGAGTGCTACGTTTGCTGCAGCTGCCTGCACTTTCAAAAGACCGGCTCCCATTCCGGCAAGATTCGGTGTAAACAGACTTTCACACAACAGAAATGCTGCCAGAGCACCTGCTGCTATACATTTTTTCTTTTTCATTCTGTCTCCTTTCTTATTTCCTCTCTGTTTTTTATAACGATACCGTATTATTATATCTGATTTTGTCTATTTTGTACATGGTTTTTGCTGGTTTTCTAAAAAACAGAAACAAAATGCTTGTTCCGCATATCCACACTCGACGTTTATTTTACAAACACGAAGGCTCCCATTCCATCCAGGGAACAGGAGCCTGCATCTCTTTTCATTTCTATTCTTCTTCCAGATCTTCCACGTAGCTTTCAATCAGCAACGATATCAGATCTTTGCACTTAATACACTGCTTTCCGACACCAAGCCTTGCTTTCACATCATCAAATGTTCGACCGCCCTGCTGTACCGCCTGTTCGATCTGTCCGACCGTCGTGCCAGTACATTCACATACTACATAATTACGGTTCATTCTGCTCTGTTTTCTCCTCTTTCACTTCCACTGGTTTTGCAAATTCTTCTGTCATCTCACTTTTCATTTCTCTGCCATTGTCTGCTTCCAGTTCAAACCAGAATTCTACGCCATTGTCATAATTTTTCACGCCAAATTTCTGATGCATGGAGTCCATAATCGCCTTGACAATAGAAAGGCCGATTCCGCTTCCGCCGTATTCTCGCGTCCTTGCCTTGTCAACCTTGTAAAATTTGATCCAGATTTTATCGATATCTGCCTCCGGAATCGGTACACCGGTATTAAACACACTGGTGTGCACTTTTCCATTTTCTTTTTTCATTTTGATCTCGATCACTTTATCAAAATCCACATGATTGATTGCATTGGATACAAAATTTGTCACAACTTCTTCGGTCTTAAATTCATCCGCCCAGACATAATGACTTTCTGTTTCATTGAATAAAATTTTTGCACCTTTCTGATCTGCCAGCAGTTCCGCGGAATTTACCACGCTGTGAATCAGTTTAGTCAGATCAAAACGTTCAAAAACAATGGCATCTTTGCCCGACTCCAGATGATTCAGTGTCAGCAGTTTCCTGACCATATTATTCATCTTTGCCGCTTCATCCATGATCACTTCGCAGTAAAAATCACGGCTTTCTGCATCGTCATTGATACATTCTTTCAGTCCTTCTGCATATCCCTGGATCAGCGCGATCGGTGTTTTCAGCTCATGCGATACATTGGAGAGAAATTCTTTTCTCATCTCATCAATCTGTATCTTCTCCTCAATATCACTCTGAAGCTGATTGTTTGCCGTTTTCAGTTCTGAAATCGTCCGCTCCAGCGTCTCGGACATCTGATTGAAATGCTCGCCAAGCTGCCCGATCTCATTCTGTCCGCCGCTCGTATATTTTGCGTCAAAATCAAGGTCTGCCATGCGTTTGGAAAGCTCTGTCAGTTCCTGCAGCGGCGTCGTTATCTTACGTGACATCCAGGAAATCAGAATCATGCTGACTGCCAGACCAATGATGATAAAATATCCCAGAAATTCATTTGAGGTACGCACGCTGTCTCGGATACTGTCCATCGGAACACGCATCATAAAGTAATAACCGGTATTAAATTCGCCCCACATTTCCAGATAATCTACATCTTCCTTGAAATCTTTTGTTTTCTGGATTGCATAATCATCGGTTTCTTTGAGTACCTCTGTTTCTGATTTATCAATTCCCATCAGATAACCCCAGAGCCGCCCCTGAAGTTCCTGCTTCTGATAATTCTCCGTACCATAAAGCGGCACGAACTCATCCGTCAGAATGATCGCACTTAAATTGTAACGTGTACAAAATTCCGAGAGATTATCTGCAAATTCATCTGTCAGGTAATCATCCTCATCTTCCACCTTATTCATAGCATCGTAAATGTGCTGCAATGCCGCTTCCTTCTTCGCTACATAATAACGCTCCAGCAAAAAATTATTCGTACACCAGTTTGCCAGAAACACAAATCCAATCAGGCCGATAAAAAGTACCGCGATCTGCGTTTTCAGCGATTTTCTCATGGTTCATCCACCTCAAATTTATATCCCATACCCCAGATGGTCTTGATATAGTCTGCATTTTTTCCAAGTTTGCTTCTCAGCTTTTTCACATGCGTATCGATGGTTCTCGCATCACCGAAATAGTCATAATTCCACACACTGTTCAGAATCTTTTCTCTGGAAAGTGCGATGCCCTGGTTTTCCATGAAATAGCTCAGAAGTTCAAATTCTTTGTAACTCAACTCCACATTCTTTCCGTCTACCAGAACCTGATGTGCTGCTTTGTTTACCTCGATCACGCCGGCTTTTAAGATTTCTTCTGCTGCCAGTGTGTTGGTTCTTCGAAGAATTGCCTCTACTCTTGCAACCAGAATCTTCGGGCTGAACGGTTTGGATATGTACTCATCGACACCCAGTTCGAATCCCAGCAGCTCATCTCTCTCATCTGATCTTGCTGTCAGCATAATGATCGGCACTTTTGAATACTGCCGGATCTCACGGCATACCTGCCATCCATCCATTTTCGGCATCATAACATCCAGGATCACCAGTGCAATGTCTTTTTCCGAAAAGAAAACATCGATCGCATCTGCCCCATTTTCTGCCTCCAGGACTTCAAAGTTTCGCTTTACCAGGAAGTCTTTGACCAGTTTTCTCATCCTGCTTTCATCATCTACTACTAAAATCTTCAATTTGTCCATTGTTTTCTCCACCTGTCACTTTTTCTTTCATCGTAGCAGAGAATTATGTCCGTTTTGTGAATATTCATCTCAAAACCGGAAGAACTTCCACTGAATGCGACTGCATCTGCATACAGAAAATGCAGACAGAATCATCTGCCTGCATTTTCTGCTTTCCTGTTTTTAATATGGTATTACAATGTCTTTCCTTTTGATTACTACTTTCTTTCCGGCACTCTTAACTGCTTTCTTGATCTTATTCAGATTCTTCTTACTGATCTTATAAGGAACCGTTACTTTTGCATTTGCTTTGATTCCCTTGAATGCATTTTTTCCTGCTTTCACTGCCTTATTGCCTTTGAAGGTAATATTTTTCAGTTTTGCATCTTTGTAGAATGCTTTCGCACCGATCTTCGTAACGTTCGCACCGATCACTACGCTGCTTAATTTCTTTCTGTTCTGGAATGCTTTTGCAGAAATCGCGGTTACTTTAAATGTATAACCATCTTTTACTGCAGTTGCCGGGATGGTAACTTTCTTCGCATTCTTCTTCGCAGCGGTTGTTCCTGTTACCGTCACGGTACCATTCTTCGCATCGGATCTGGTAACTTTGTATACAAGACCTGTCTTTTTGTCTGTAAACTTGCTTCCCTTGGCCGGTACTTTTGCTGTATCATCTTTACCCGGTGTAGGATTTGGGGTAGGTGTCGGATTTGGGGTAGGTGTCGGATTCGGTGTCGGGGTCGGATCTGGCGTCGGAGTTGTCTTCTTAACCAGAGCATCAGTTGCCTGTTTCAGAGTATTAACTGCTGCATCGACTTCGGTCTGTGTTGCGTAAGTATCTTCCAGTACCGCTTTTGCTACTGTCAGAGCCTGTTCAAAGCTTTTTACGCTGTCATCGGTGTAATCCGCTTTGTTTACTTTTTCTGCCTCAGCAACTGCTGCGGTCAGTTTTGTCTTATCTGCTTTTGCCGGTTCTTCCGTGCTCAGTGCTGCTTTTGCTTTTTTCAGATTCTCCAGTGCTCTGGCAAAATCTGCTCCTGTTGCACCTTCTTTTTTCAGCAGTTCTTCTGCTTCTTTTACCTGTTTCTGATAGTTTGCAATGCTTCCTTCGCTGTATCCTGTGGTATCAAAGTTCTGATATCCGGTAAGGACTCTTGTCAGCTTGTCTTTTGTTGTTTCCAGCTGTGCTGCAACATTGGTCAGGTTTGTGTATGCCTGGGAATATGCTGCTGCAGTGCTGTCTGCGTTATCCAGTACCTTTTTTGCATTTGCCAGGGCATCTGCAAAGAATGTCCAGGTTTTGCCGGTGTAGTCTTCACTCTTGTAGCTTGCATAAGTATTGTATGCTTTCTGTACATCTGCTTTTCCATAAGCAGCATACAGATTCAGTTCTGCGATAGTTCCGTGTTTTCCGGCATTATCACTTCCTGCATCTTTAATGACGAGTTTCACTTTCTTTGCTTCGATCGGATCAAAGTCTGCAAATTTTTCAGATGCATCATTTGCCCAGGTACCGTCTGTTGCAACGGTTGTCTCAGTTCCGTCTGCTTTTGTAACAACGATGTCATATTTGAAGATACGGCCGTTTGCACTGTTCTGTCTTGGCAGACAGGAAAGTCTGCTGATCGTCTGAACTTCCGGCAGTGTTACTTCAAAGTAATGATTGTGTGTACCGGAAATGACATCCGGTGTACGCCAGTTTGTATGCCAGAATGTAGTGTCATCTCCGTCGATTGCATTCTGTGCCGATCCTTCGGAACTCTCCTGGCTGCAGGCAGATACTGTCCAGCCCGCTCTGGAAAGAGCATTTCCGCTTTCGGATACGGTAGTCGGATCTGCACTTACCGTCAGTTCGTCTACCAGACCTTTGAAACTATTGGTCTTGCTTCCGATGTACTCAACCGGAAGTACCAGTGTGGCAACTTTTGAACCGCTTGTCTTTGTCTCGTTGTCCAGAGCTGCGGATGATACATATTTATTGTTTACATAAAGCTCTGCTTTGTCTTTGTAACCATTGATGGTCAGGTATACCCATTCATCTTTCGGCAGTTCATAGTTAAAGGAATAATCATATCCTTCTCTTGAGAATCCGACTTTTCCGGTATTCTTCTGGACTGCTTTGATCGCATAGGTGTTGAATTTTGTGTTGGTCTCGCAGAGAACCTGCTCACTGTTGTCGCTGGCTGCATCTCTCTTGACCCACATGGAAATGCTGCTTCCTGCTGTCTTTCCGCTTGTCGGTCCGACCATGTCAACCGGAGTCTCTACGTAGCTCTCGCCGCCGTTCAGTTTCAGTGCATTTCCGCTCTTGCCTGCTACTTCTTCTACATTCTTCTCGCTTACAGAATCATTGTTGTTTCCGGATTCATCGTAAACTTTTTCATCATCGAAGGAGTAATCGATCACATCATTGCCTACGGAATCTGCTTCGTAGTATGGATTTGTGTTCGGTGCAGTATCCACTTTTTCTGCAACGGCACGCATCTCGCTGTAAGTCCTGTCGGTTCCTTCGCCCCACATCTTCTCACTTAAGGACGGCAGCGGCTGGAAGAAACGGTCAAAGTCATCGTATTCTGTGATACCGTTTCCGCGTGTACCGATCTGGTCATTCCAGATTGCATAAGTACCGCCGAGTACCTGTTTGTCTCCGGCTCTTAAAACAGTACCGCTGAAATTATTCGGTACCCAGTTGTTGTAAAGGTTCTGGGAATTCAGGTAGTCTGAATAGTATCCTGCAGAAGGTACAATGTAAAGGCTTCCTTCCAGGGTATTGATCAGGTCATATCCCAGGTCATACATATTTTTTGGATTTGCATATCCGGTGTTCCAGATGTTCAGCTGTACATCTTTGGATGCAACCGGGGTTTTACCGTTTTTGTTGGAAAGGCTTCCCCACATACGGACGTCACGTCCTGTTCCCTGGATGTACTGGATCATAGAATCAGAAAAGCTTCTGAAATATTCATTTCCGCCGTTTCCGTGGAATTCATCGGTTCCGATATGTACCGTAGTGTCTTTGTCAAATACCGGATCATCACCTTGGAAGTACTGTGCCCATACGGATTTGGCTGCATCCAGTGCACCATCTTTTCGGATGTCCAGTTCTTCGATCAGGTAGCTGTGGTTTCCGCCTGCCTCTTTGGTCATAAGGTTCGGGAACGCTCTTGTGATCGCCAGGGCATGTGCCGGCATATCAAATTCCGGAATGATATTGACACCCATGTTTCTGCTGTCTTTGATGAAAGAACGGAACTCATCTTTTGTATAGAATGTATCTTCTGATGTCAGATTTTCAATGTCAGATTCCAGTCGGAAACCTGCATATGCATTGTCGATGGCATCCTGCATTGTCGGATAATCTTCCAGGAAGATCAGGTTATCAGACAGGTGCAGATGGAAGTTGTTCATCTTGTACCATGCCATATTCTTTGCAAATTCTTTTACCGTATTGAAATCAAAAGATTTTCTTCCGACATCCAGCATAAATCCACGCACTTCGTACTTCGGATAATCTCTTGTGATACCTTTCGGAATCGTTGTTTTGTTCTGTTTTAAAATCTGCAGTGCACTGATCACGCCCCAGTATGCACCGGTTGCTTTTTCTGCTTCGATCTTTACGCTGTCACCGATCGTCATGATATAGCCTTCTTCGTCAAGCCCCTGGTCTGTGCTGTTCAGTGTCAGATAAAAATCACCTTTTTTTGCATCGGATTCGCTGCCTTTTATGGTCTGGATGTCGTTTCCTGTAATATCTTTGTAATCTTCTGCAAACTGTTTTGCAGTTGCTTCCAGTCCGTCTGCATAGATGATCCTGCTGCTGCTCTGAATCACGAAATCACCAGACTCGCCATGCCACTCCTGCAGTGCCGGGATGACATCCGGTTTTGCATTGGCTCCTTCTGCATCTGTATAACGTCCCGGAACCGTAATGGTAAACTCTGCGGACTGTGCTTTATCTGTGCCGTCTGCATTGCTGATCTGGTAAAATCCTTTTACGGTCTTGGTCTGCAGCGGTTTGTAAACGGTGCCGTCACTTCCGATGATCTGCTCATAATCTGCATCAAACTCTACCGTATATCCTTCCGGAACGGTCGGCATCGGGATCTTTGTCGTATCTGCTGTAACGGTCGGAGCAGTCATAGAATCCGCAATCTTTGCAGCCTGTGTTCTGGTATCTGGAATATCACCTTCGTATACCTGCAGTTCCCATACAGAAATTGCATTCCAAGTAACTCCTGCATTGGTCGGTTCAATCTTTGTAACATTTAACCGCAGGAATTTTCCGGTAACTGCAGTATCCAGTGTAATCTTGTCCGTTGTCGTTGCCGGTGCCTGTGTTGCAGTGTATACATCTCTCCATGTCTGACCATCATCAGATACCTGCAGTGTATAATTAACTGCATTGTTTCGCTGCCAGTTGATAACAAAACTCTTCATGGTTTTGCTCTCAGCCCAGGCAAGCTGTGCCCATGAAGTATTACTCTGATCATGTGACCATCTGGTGTTCATATTACCGTCATTGATCTTTGCGATTTCGTTTCCGCCTTCTGAGTTGGATGCTGTTGCCGTTGCACTCAATGCCAGGTTGGTATTCTCTGCTGCATTTGCTGCAAGCGGCGGGAGCTGTACAGAAGCAAGGATCATGCTCGCTGCCATGGCCATAGCACCGATCTGTTTCATTTTTTTCTTAAACATAAACTTCCTCCTCTTCGTTATGTTGTCAAATGTTGCTAAAAACATATCTAATTTTAACATGATTTTTACAGAAAGTCTACACATCTTATCTAAAATGCGTACAAAATGCAGCACAGTTAAAAAAGATAACAAAAAAAGCCCGATAAAATCGAGCTTTTCAGGATGGACCTGAGGGGAATCGAACCCCTGTCCGAAAGCCTATTCATCAAGGCATCTCCCATCACAGTCATTATTTTAACGTTCCCTCAACGGTGCACCTAATGACAGGTTCACAGCCTCAGTAGCTTCATAAGTTCTTCTGCCGCCGCAAAGCTTTGGCCACAGAGTGCCTCACAGGATTTGATGCCGGTTGGGGAAGCTGTGAGCAACCTCCTGCCGACAAGCAGCCCTTAGGCTGCTAACGCGTAATTATCTTCTGCGTTTATATTTAGTTTCCGGTTTACTGTGCGGTCCCGGCCCGCAGATGGCTTCCCTGACTGCAAAACCCCCGTCGAAACCAGTACAAGCCCTGGTTTGTTTGAAGATAATCTTACAGTGCAGTTTATTTTACACCTGAAATTCATTTTTGTAAAGTGTCTTTTTAAAATTTTCACTTTTTATTTTTCTTTGCATCTTTTTATCTCTGTGCATTTTCCATCTTTACAGATTACGCACCTTAAATTCACGCTCTGCTTCTCTTCGCATATCTTTCTTTGCGATATCCTGTCGTTTGTCGTACAGTTTTTTACCTTTTGCAAGACCGATAGAGACTTTTACCAGACTGCCTTTAAAATATACTTTCAGGGGAACCAGTGTGTATCCTTTTTCTGCGATCTTTCCTTCGATCTTATTGATCTCATAGCGATGCATCAGCAGTTTTTTTACACGCATCGGATCTTTATTAAAAATATTTCCCTTTTCATATGGGCTGATGTGCATACCATAAATAAACACTTCGCCGTTTTCAATACGGACAAAGGATTCTTTTACGCTGCATTTTCCCATTCGCAGGGATTTAACCTCTGTTCCGTGAAGAGAAATCCCTGCCTCATACGTGTCTTCGATAAAATAATCATGATATGCTTTTTTGTTGTTTGCAATCAGTTTTATGGATTCTGCTCCCATATCTTTCCTCCCGTCTCTGACTTATCCCCAAATAGCTGCAGGCACAAAATCAATTGTTGCATTTTCTTTATCAGCATCAAGCACACGTACACGGATGCTCTGACCGAGTTTGTAAACCTTTCCAAGATCTGAACCGACCATCTCATGGGTATTTTCATTATAGTAATACCTGTCATCGTAAAGATTTGCAACATGTATCAGTCCCTCGATGGTATTTGGAAGTTCTACATACATGCCCCAGGATGTAATACTTGAGATTACGCCTTCATATTCTTCACCGATATGCTGCTGCATATATTCTGCTTTTTTCATTTTATCGGTATCACGCTCTGCCTCATCTGCCCTTCGCTCCGTCTTACTGGAATGTTCTGCCACTTCCGGCAGGATCTCCTGATAATGCACGATCCGCTCTGCATTTAATCTGCCACGCAGATTTTCCTTGATGATCCGGTGAATCTGCAGATCCGGATACCGACGGATCGGAGAAGTGAAATGCGTGTAATACTTCGCCGCCAGTCCGAAATGTCCGGTACATTCTGTCGAATACCTCGCCTGTTTCATGGAACGCAGGGTCAAACGACTGATCAGTGCCTCTTCCGGTGAATTTGCAACTCTGGAGAGGAGTTTCTGCAGTTCTTTTGGATGGACTTCGTCTTGGACACCTTTCAGTCCATATCCGAAATTGCGGATAAATTCTGCAAGTGCCTGGATTTTTTCCGGATCCGGTGTATCGTGGACACGGTATAAAAACGGAATTTCCTGCCAGAAATATTCAGATGCTACTGTCTCATTTGCAAGCAGCATAAAATCTTCGATAATCTTTGTCGCTGTATTTGCCTCGTATGGTCTGATATCAACCGGTTTTCCTTTTTTATCCAGGATAATCTTTGCTTCCGGAAAATCAAAGTCGATCGAACCGCGTGCATGGCGGTTTTTGCGAAGCAGTTCTGACAGTTCTCTCATCTTTTCAAACATCGGAACAAATTCCTGATATTTTTCGATTTCTTCTGCGTCCTGATCCTCCAGAATCTTCTTCACGCTGGTGTAGGTCATTCGCTGATCCACACAGATCACCGTCTCCGCAATCTGGCTGCCGATCACTTTGCCCTTCTCATCGATGTCCATCAGGCAGCTCAGTGCCAGCCGGTCGCATCCTGCATTTAAAGAACAGATGCCATTTGAGAGCCTTCTCGGAAGCATCGGGATCACCCGATCCACAAGATACACACTTGTTCCGCGTTTCTTTGCCTCCCAGTCCAATGCACTGTTCTCCTGCACATAATTTGTGACATCTGCGATATGCACGCCCAAATGCCAGATATTTCCATCCTTTTCCAGTGATACAGCATCATCCAGATCCTTGGCATCTTCACCATCGATCGTGACCATCGGTACCTTTCTAAGATCCAGTCTGCCCTGCATATCTGCCTCACTGACCTCATCTTTCACTCGTTCTGCCTGATTGAGCACCTTTTCCGGAAATTCAAACGGAAGATCTTTTTCATAAACAATGGAAAGTACATCCGTCCCCGGATCACTGATATGGCCGATGATCTTTGTGATCCTGCCCTCCGGCTTTTTCTTGCTGCTGCCGTAAGAAGTAATCTCTACAATCACCTTATGGCCGTTTACCGCACCTTTGGCACACTCCTGCGGGATAAAAATATCCTGAAGGATTTTCTGGTTGTCCGGAATCACAAAGCCAAAATGTTTGCTCTGTTCATAGATGCCAACCACTTCCGTGACCGTATGGGAGATGACCTGTGTGATGCGTCCTTCCTGACGTTTCCCGGTCGTCCCGGAGATCAGAGTCGCCTGAACCACATCTCCGTAAAAAGCATTGCCGATGTTTTCTTCTGAAACATAAATATCATCATCTCTGCCTTCCACTTCAATAAAGCCAAAGCCTTTCGGATGTGTCACAAAAGTTCCGGTAACCGTCTTTTCTTTTGCAATTTTATACTTGCCTCTCTTGGAGATTTCAATCTTGCCCTCTGCCAGAAGTTCATTTAAGACCAGCTCCAAATCCGGCCGTTCTTCTTTTGACACCTGGAGGATGATAGCAAGCTCCTTGATCTTCATCGGTACATATATTTTATCGTTCATCAGGTCTAAAAGAACCTTTTTTCTTTTTTCTAACTGTTTGCTGTCCATGTTACCCTCCTTGTTTGTCATGTGGGGAATCGGTTGCTGCTTTTTCTGACCGGCAACAATCGAGTAGGAGGCGGTGACTAACCGCCGTCCTCTCACACCACCGTGCGTACCGTTCGGTACACGGCGGTTTCAATAGTTGACGTGCACGGACTGATAGGCTGTGGCTAAATCATAGAAGCCACCGTTTATCAGTCTCTCTTTTGTCATGGCTTTCTTAACTGTTGTCAGATTCGCACAATACCAGTGTCCTCTTCGGCAGTTTGCCGCCATATTCGCATAGTATTCGTGTACTCCCATCTTTATCAGATTTCTTTTCTTTGTTTTTGGAAGTTTCCACTGTTTCCATATACACATGCGTATTCTGTGGTAGAGCCATCCGTTGATCTCTTCGATGTTGTTCTTCATGCTTGCTATTCCGTAATAGTTCAGCCATCCTCTTGCATATATCTTGATTTTCTCAAGGCTTGGCTTGATTGACTGACATCGTTTACGGGAAGACAACTCTTTCAGTCTCGACTTAAACTTTCTCCATGACTTTGGATGAACGCGAACATAAATACCCGTTCCATTCCTTCCCAATGCAAAGCCTAGATACTTAAAATTTCGGATTGCAAACACACTGACAGTACGGCTTTTCTTTCTGTTGACTGTAAGTTTCAGTTTCTCTTCAAGGTATTTCGTACTGCTTTCCAGAAGTCTCTCCGATGCCCGTTTGCTCTTCGCAAGGAGCACGATGTCATCTGCATATCTGACGCATGGGACTCCTCTCTTCAAAAACTCCTGGTCAAACTCATTGAGATAGATATTCGCCAGTAGTGGGGATAGATTTCCTCCTTGTGGCGAACCTTCCTCTGTTTCCATGACTACTCCGTTCTCCATTACCCCGCTTTTCAGATATCGCTTAATCAACTGCACCACCCGTTCGTCCTTTACATTCTTACGGAGTAAGTTAAGGAGAATTTCATGGTTCAGTGTGTCGAAGTATTTTGATAAATCTAAGGATACTGCATATGTGTATCCTTGTTCTGCATACTCTTTCACTTTTTGTATTGCGTCCTTCGCACTTCTGCCCGGACGATAGCCAAAGCTACCATCTGCAAACAGCGGTTCATAGATTGGCACTAACTCTTGCGTGATTGCCTGTTGGATTGTACGGTCTATCACCGTTGGTATGCCAAGCTTTCGCACACCACCATCTGGTTTGGGAATCTCAACTCGTCTTACTGGAGACGGAGTATACTTTCCACGATAAATGCGGTCGGTTATCTCTTGTTGATGCTCCTTTAGATATGGAAGAGCCTCTTCAATGGTCATGCCATCAATTCCTGGTGCTCCCTTGTTTGCCTTAACTCTCTTATACGCTCTGTTAAAGTTATCTTTATACAGGATCGCTTCTAAAAGTCTCGGCTGTGCACTGTCTCTTTCTTTCCATATCCGATTGAATGACCTAGACGCTTTCACATACCCTTCATGTTCCGCATTATCTCTTTGCGAACAGCCATTGTTTTCAATGTTTTCTGCCATAGACGGTCATTCCTCCTTTCTCGGTCATACTCAAGACTCCTACTGATTCGGTCCTTCACCTCTCGGCTACTATGACCTCTGCTGACTTCTGTGCGTTCAGCATTGCTTTATGCAATGGTTACCTCTTTCAAGGCGTACCGCACAGACCTCCCTAGGTACCACACGTTTCTTCCTCTCCATCCATCTGCCTCATTTATCATGCATGATTCCGTGTAGTTATTGGACTTCGACTTGGTAGGCAGCCTTATCCTCATGCATAACCTTATATGAGATTTCTGTTCGTCAGACCAGAGATTTGCCCATGAGTTAGTATGTTCCTCACATCCAGCTTCCTTCAGATTCCATCTCACGATGGACACCCTTGCCTTCGGCTATATCCTTCCCACTACCGGGCGGATTCGGGACTTTAACCCGTTAGAAACGTGCGCCGCTAGGCACACCTTACAAAAGCCCAGGCACACGGTATCATCCGCAGCCTGAGCTTTTTGATTTTTATACAGTAAAGCGGACATTCGCAATCCGCTTCTCTGCGTTCAAATTATGTTCTTTTGGTTTCAGTGACAAATGCGTTGACCTGTACGAAACCATCATCTCATTATCTGTCCCACTTATCGCAGAGGGAATTGATCTGACTTGTAAATCTCGCCAGATCCTTATTTGCTCCGCCTTCGTTATGGCGGATAACCGTAAGCAGTCTCTGACCTGCTGCCAGAAGTCTTGCAAACGGAGTATTTGCCTTCATTGCCTTATTCAGACTCTTCTCGGTCTTAACCACATGAACCGGTTCACATTCTTTCTCATACGCACCCGTCGCAAGATTAAAGACCGTACCGCTGTAAGGTGCTCCTGCATCCAGATGCATTTCGTTTCTCAGACGATCTTTGAAAACCTGGCACACGCTGTCCTCTCCATGAATCACAAAAACCTTCTCCGGCTTCTTTTCAAAGCTTCCGATCCATTTAAGCAGCCCGTTATTGTCAGCGTGTCCGCTGATACCGGCAAGCCTTCGGATCTCCGCCTGTATCTCTATTTCCTCTCCAAACAGATTTACGGATTTTGCCCCTTCTAATATAATACGCCCCAGTGTTCCCTTTGCCTGATAACCGACAAAAAGAATCGTGCTTTCTTTTCTCCAGAGATTATGTTTCAGATGATGTCGGATTCTGCCCGCCTCACACATACCGCTCGCAGAAATAATAACTTTTGGTCTCTCATCGAAATTGATCATCCTGGAATCGTCACTTGTGATCGCTGTTTTCAGTCCTTCAAAACCGATCGGATTGATCCCCGCCTGAACAAGCTTTGTTGCCTCTTCATCGAAATCCTCATACATGTGCTTCATAAAAATGCGGGTCGCTTCAATCGCCAGCGGACTGTCCACGTAAACATCAAAATGATCATGTCCGTGGATCATCTTATCTTCTTTTATTTTGCGGATGAAATACAGTAGTTCCTGTGTACGTCCGACTGCAAAAGATGGTATGACTACATTTCCTCCCCGATCAAACGTCTTCTGGATGATCCTTGCCAGCTCCGTCACATAATCTGGAAATTCACCATGGCTGCGGTCACCGTAAGTAGACTCCATCACAACATAATCCGCATCTTTGACATACTGCGGATCACGGATCAATGGCTGATTCAGATTGCCGATATCCCCGGAAAATACAATCTTTTTCTCCACATCCTTCTCTTTGATCCAGATCTCGATGGAAGAAGAGCCAAGCAGATGGCCTGCATCCACAAACCGAATGCAGATTCCATCTGCAAGGTTGATTTTTTTGTCATAATCGCATCCAACAAGACAGTTGATCGCTCCCTGTGCATCGTTGATATCATACAGTGGCACAACTTCTGCCCTGCCGGCACGCTGTCCTTTTCGGTTCTTCCATTCCGCCTCAAACATCTGTATGTGTGCACTGTCTCGCAGCATAATATCACACAGATCCGCAGTTGCTCTCGTCGCAAAAATCTGTCCCCGAAATCCCCTCTGGTACAAAAGCGGAAGTTTACCGGAATGGTCGATATGAGCATGCGTCAAAAGCACCATGTCAATATCACTTGCCGCAACCGGTATCTCCTGATTTTCAAATTCATCCGGTCCCTGCTCCATTCCGCAGTCAATCAAAATATGTTTTCCGCAGGCTTCCAGATAAGTACAGCTTCCAGTCACTTCATGCGTGGCTCCCAAAAATGTAATCCTCATAAAAACACCTTCTCCCTGTTTTAATGATAATCTGTTCCGTTCTGTTTTCCTGTTTTTATTTTATCACATATCCTGATTTTTTAGTACTGTAATTTTTAATCCAGCTTTCGGGAAATAAAAAATCCCGATCCGCAAACACCACATTTCTCTCCTGTCAGGTATATGCGATTGCGTCCCGACTCGGAAAGGATTTTTGTTATAAAATCTCCTGTGTCTGCACATCCGGATGGTAAAATATAATAGTGATTTAATTCCGTACGTGATTCCCCAATCCACGTACTCAGTTCCCCATCTGCCTGTTTCATATTTCCTGTTATGGAAATGTAGCGAATCTGATCTCTCACCTCTGAGAAATCCCTTTTTATTGCTTCTGAATACTTTTTAAGTGATATATTACCAAGAAGCATCGCACCTGCTGTATATCCTTTTCCTGTGTTCTGGTTATGGCCTTTGCACACATCAAAATCATTATACAGCCCACATCTGGCACAACACACAAGATTTTCCATATCAATTTGAGGACTGCCGCATTTGGCTTTATCAAAAATTCTGACACTCATCAGACAGTCCATTGTTTTCCAGTCTATTCCTTTATCTCCGGTAAACATTACAAGGAAACAACCCTCATCTGTTCCATAACAATGTATCTTAAACTGCCAGAAGTCTTTTTCATCATATAAAGAGCTGCCCGGCTTCATCTCCACCACACGTTTTACACCGGCATTTTGCAGTTCTTTTGCCACCTTTTCATGGTTTCCAGGAAGAATCACCTGCTCCACACGATTCTTTTTCACAAATTCCATAAGCTGATGGATGGTTGCCTCGCTTCCATCTCCCGCAGCCACAAGCCTTACCTCATCCTTACATCCGGCAAAAGCTTTCTCTGCCTTAAATTCCAGAGACTCCTCATTTTCTCCTGCACAGATATAACAGGCTACCCAGCTGTTCTTTGTCTCTGAATCTGCAACTCCTGTGGAATACATAACTCCCTGTGAAATATTCTGGAACATATTTTTAAAATATTTCGTTTGCATACGCTCTCTCCCCTTGCCTTGCAATCAAAAGCATGATGCAACCATACTTCCTTTGCAGAACAAGCCCGGCACAACTGCAAAGGAGGGAAGCCCCACGCATGGTATGCACAGTTTTTGTTTTTGCATATTTGTAATTCTTTCGTTTTTGTTTTTTGTAGTTTCTGTTTTAAATCACTCGCCATATCTTTGGCGAAAACCGTTCTGCCATGAAAGGTAATGTAATGGACATTCACGCATCCCGGGGCGGCTTGTTTTTTCAGAGTTTTGTTCATACCTGAACAATTTTTTCACGCTCTAATATATTTTTGCTTAAACTCACACATAACCATTCCGTGCTTTTCACAGTTTTAGCAGTAGGATGATGCTTCGACCTGCACCGAATCGTTACACTCACACATCATAAATACATTTACTCTCTTCGCAATGAAAAATAAAATTCACGCCATTCACACGTCAGCCTGTACGTTGATTCACTGTAGATGGAGACATTCACAATCGAGATAGGAATATTAAGATTTATGTCATTGTCATTTACATACGATGTGAATTTATACGTTTTACAATGAATCTCAGTACAGCTCATACTTTAAAGCAGGCTAGCCGACATAAAGACTGAGGCTTGTTGCTGACCCTGTTTCTGTCTTACCATTTTTTGTAGCACTGTGAAAGGATATTACTCGATAATAGTAACCAGATTTTACACTAATCGTATCACTTACCGTAATACTAGATTTATTTTTTCCTGTTTTGTTTCTTGACGTAACATAGTACCAGGTATTATTTTCCAATCTTTGCAGATTTACTTCTGCTTCAACTGCATCACATTTTTCGTAACAATCTGTTGTCGCTGTTACATAAACAGATTTAGAACTCTGCTTTGAAATTCCAGCATGTCCGGTTGCATAGTAAGTGCCAAGTGGTGCTACCTCTGACTCTGAATTATCAAATTTCCATTCAAACAGTTCCGTTGTGTCCGCACTGTCATTATGGGTAAGTAAAGAACCATCAACCACCAGACCATCCGTCGGCTCTGCTGCATAAATACTGAGTGGCATAGTCAGCACACAAGCACAGGCGGTCGCTGCCAACATTGCTTTGAGAGCTTTCTTCATCCTCATGTTTTTCTCCTCCTTCATCTCTGTTTTTACATTACACTATAATAAACGTTTCAGAAGGAAAAAAGTGACGCCTAAAATATAATTTTTTCAATTATTTCATCAAATTCTTCTTTTTCCATTTCTCCAATAAATAAATAATAGACATCATCATAATAAAAATCCGCTTTATACAGACTCTTTCCATTTTCTTCTTTAATCTGTTCTACCTTCACTCCCTTTTCCAAATATTTTACATCTAATAAATGTTGATCTATTATTGTTCCATCTATCTCAATGACTTCTTGTGTATTAACAGATTTTTTATTCATATATACATAATAACATTTCTCATTCTGTGTCAAATATTCCATTTTAACTCTTTGAATTTTATCATCAAGTTCATAATTTTCATATTGCATTCCTTCTGGCTTATACATCAATCTGGGAACATCTATACCCAATGCTTTTTTAATTTTTTCTCGATCCCTTTCTTCATTTCCATTCAATGTCTCTTCATCCGTTTTACTAATAAATACCTTCTGCCCTTCGCTTCCTACTTTTCCAAAAATATTCATAATCTGCTCTCTACTCGCATCCGCTCCTAATCCAGCCGCAAAAACTCCTCCGACCAGCACAATGATTGCTGCCCGCTGCATAATTTTTTTTCTGTTCTTCTTCCATTTTTCTTCGATCTTTGCCAGTTTCCGTCCTCTTCTCAGTGCAATCTGATCTTCCTGCGGCAACAGATCGTAAAGCTCTTTTTTACATTCCTGTCTATAGGCGTTATCATCCCATTTACCTTCTTCTCTGAGCTGTCCGACAATTTTATTTAACAGATCCGGGGCATCACCTACATAATCCAGTTTTTTATCATTTTCAAGCTCGCCTGCAATTTTCTTTCCCTCTTTTGCAAAATTGCTTCGCATCGTTGAATAAAGTTTTGAATCAAATTCAGCTTCCTTCAGCTTCTCCCGGTCCTGACGTGAATGAATATTCCTGATTTTCCCCTCATTCTTTTTCATAAATCCTCTAGTCCCTTCTTGACTTTTTTTAATAACAGTATAAGATGATACCAGAGTCAAAATCCTGAAACCACAAAGTGCCTGCACAAGTGTGGTTTTACAGTATTTTTTGACAATCACATCATAATATTTAAACTTAGTATGTTCCCTTTAAAACAGCCCCTTCTGTCTGCTTTAAAGGCAAAATACCAAAACAGGGAGGATAAACATGAAACGTATCGTCTTAACTGGCGGTGGTACCGCCGGTCATGTAACACCTAACATTGCTCTGCTCCCAAAACTGCGGGAACTTGGTTATGATATTCACTATATCGGCTCCTATGAAGGAATCGAAAAAAAGCTGATTGAAGATGTAAACGTACCTTACTATGGAATTGCTTCCGGAAAGCTGAGACGCTATTTTGATCCAAAAAACTTCTCTGATCCGTTCCGTGTATTAAAAGGCTATGGTGAGGCACGTAAAATCCTGAAAAAGCTGAAACCGGATGTTGTTTTTTCCAAGGGCGGTTTTGTAGCTGTTCCTGTTGTTCTTGCAGCCAAACATCTCCATATCCCGGTTATTATCCATGAATCCGATATGACACCGGGACTTGCAAACAAGATTTCTCTTTCTGCTGCAACAAAAGTATGCTGCAACTTCCCTGAAACCATGGGTTACATTCCGGAAGGAAAAGCAGTCCTGACCGGCTCACCGATTCGTGAAGAGCTTCTGCATGGCAATAAACTTGCCGCACTGAATCTCTGCGGATTTGCCGCAAACAAACCGGTTATCCTCGTTATCGGCGGAAGCCAGGGATCTGTTGCCGTCAATGATGCCGTCCGCGGTATTCTGCCTGAACTTTTGAAAAAATATCAGGTCATCCATCTTTGCGGTAAAGGAAAATTAGATTCGACAAAAACAGATATGGAAGGTTATATTCAGTTCGAATACGTCAAAAAAGAACTTGCTGATCTGTTTGCCCTTGCCGATGTCTGCATCTCCAGAGCAGGTGCAAACGCTATTTGTGAGTTGCTGGCACTCAGAAAACCAAATCTGCTGATTCCGCTTTCCGCAAATGCCAGCCGCGGCGACCAGATCCTCAACGCAGAATCCTTTGAAAATCAGGGATTCAGTGAAGTTCTTACCGAAGAAAATCTGGCACCAACCATTATACTGCCAATCATAGATAAACTATACGAAAAACGTGCTGACTATGTAGCTGCTATGGAAAAAAGCGGTCAGAGCAATGCTATTTCAAAAATCACCTCTCTGATTGAAGAAGTTACTTCCGGAAAAAATTAAAGTTCCTGATATTCTTCTCCATATTTCTTTCGAATATATCTTCTGGCTCTGTAGAGTCTTGCACGAAGCACCTGTACTTCAATGTTTAGGTGCTTCGCTGCTTCTTCATAACTCATCTGCAAAATACAGATGTCCATGATCACATAATACCATTCTTTTTTCTTGTCATATAACTCTTCAAGAATACGTTCCGTCAGCATACTGTGAGATAATCTGGTTACGACACGCTCTGTATTATCCTCATGGATCACCATGAAATCTTCGATTCCATTGATGCTGTGTGTATCTTTGCGGACTTGCATCTTTCTCAGATAATCATAGACCATATTTCTTGTTGTCAGCAAAAGCCATGGCTGAATCAACTCTTCTGAGATGTTGTTCATCTGCTCAAAATATTGTAAGAATACCTGTTGACAAATCTCCTCTGCCAGCATATCGTCACCAGATCTGCTGATTACCATTTTTCGCACAAGCCTGTTATATTTATTAAAGACTTCGGTGAATTTCTTTTCGTTCATCCTACTCTTCTCCCTGCCGATATTTCGACATCCCCTGTTACTTCCATTTCTGCAGAATCTCTTCTCTTTCCTCATCTGTGAGAGTTCCTGGTTTCCAAGTTACGCCTGCATGATCTCCTTCATATCTCGGGATCAGATGAATATGAAAATGGAATACCGTCTGACCTGCCGCAACACCGTTATTCTGCACAATGTTTACGCCGTCACATCCAAAAACATCTTTTATTTTTTTTGCAATCTTTTTGGCAAGAATAAATGCCTTGGCATCCATATCTTCCGGTATTTCAAAAAGATTGGCGAAATGATTCTTCGGCAGAATCAAAGCGTGTCCTTTCGTCGCCGGTCCCAAATCCAGAATCACACGAAAATCTTCATCTTCATACAACGTAGCTGATGGAATTTCACCATTTGCAATTTTACAAAAAATACAGTTATCATCTCTCATAAGTCATTTCCCCTTCCTTTTTTGTTGTTCCAATAAAGTGCTACCCAAATTTATCCACTTTATCTGTTATGCTATATCTTAATGCTTTTCGTTTTTAATTTCAATATGTTTTCCTAATTTTTTGTACTTTTTTGTTTATTCCTACCAAAAACTTTACTTTTATTTGTTTTTATGCAATTATTGTCGAATTATGTCGTTTATTTCTGTTTGCTTTTTTGTTGCCCAAATGATACACTTTTTAATATATTATATTAGGGTCAAAATCCTGAAATCAATAAAAAATCAGAAATCGGAGGAATACACCATGGCTGCTGATAAATCTTCTCTCGAAAAACAACTTGAAGACTACCGCTTTGCTCTTTCAAAAGTATCACATGAAGTACGCAATCCGGTCACTCTGATCAACAGCTATCTCCAGTTACTTGAAAAAGATCATCCGGAATTAAAGCAGAACGAACTCTGGAGTGATATCACCGAAGAAATGCTTTTTCTTCGCAGACTTCTCGATGATCTTTCCTGCTACAACAACACCTTTCGCTGTCAGTTCAGTGCTACGGAAATGTCTCCGTTCCTCTTAAAATTATCCGAGTCTGTATATCTGCTTTTTCCGGATTCCCCGATTTCCTATCAGATTTCTGTTCCGGAAAATTTGCCGACACTTTCGGTTGATCCCCTGAAATTAAATCAGGCTCTTACTAATCTGCTCCGCAACTCCTTTGAATCTGCCGCACAATCTGTATCTTTTTCTGTTGTTGAAAAACAGGACTGCCTTCAGATCGATATCATAAATGACGGAGCTTCCATCTCCAAAGAACAGCAGACTGAATTTTTCAAACCGTTTGTCACTACAAAACCAAACGGTACCGGTCTTGGACTTCCGATCGCCAGAGGTATTATCGAGGCACACCACGGCAGTATTGCTTTTCTTTTTCCGGAAGAGACTTCCGACAGTAAAAACACTCCTGATAATCCGGATAAATCAGGCACACTGCTTAATCATATGTCAGGTAGTCATCTTCGGATTGTTTTACCCCTATGCTGAGAATCATACATAACAGAAATCCCATGATCAGACCACCGATATGTGCACTGTTGTCAACTCCCATGCTTGTATAACCCTGGAAAACAGAAAGCACGATCATAAGCACAAATTTTCGGCCGGAAATATCATCCAGCTTTCCTTTGTTTTTTATTACCAGCCACAGTATTGCACCCATCACAGCAAAAATTGCACCAGATGCACCCGCTGAAACCGGAAATTCCGCTCTTTTTATGTCCATATAAACGGACAGGCAGTTTCCTGCAATACCTCCTCCAAAATAAATCAGAAGATATCTTATTTTTCCAAGTTTCTTTTCCAGTA
>OKRU01001030.1_pt1 | contig 28063 bp, 39 predicted proteins | sample 1601131 | NCBI WGS metagenome assembly OKRU01 (sample SAMEA3541558, study PRJEB24748) | human gut metagenome | biome: human gut; feature: human-associated habitat; material: faeces | place: China | collected 2012
CACGAACTAGGCTTACAATCTATTGTCAGACGTAAAAAGCCAGAATACAAAAAGGGAAAAGCCAACAAGGTATTTTCTAATTTAGTCAATCGAGAATTTAATGTAACAGAACCGAACAAAGTATGGTGTACTGATTTTACATATATGCCAAGACCAAACGGTTCCATGCGCTATAATTGTTCGATTATTGACCTTTTCGATCGTAGTGCCGTTGCTACCTTAAATGGATCAAATATAACTACGGAATTAGCAATTGCAACGCTTCAGAAAGCGCTAGACGTAGATAAACCAGGAAAAGGAATTATTCTGCATTCAGACCAAGGAAGCCAGTATACGTCAAAAGAATTCAATGAATTCTGTGAAAAAAATTTTGTGCAACAAAGTATGAGTCGTGCTGGATGTCCTTATGACAATGCTCCAATGGAGCGATTTTACAACACATTCAAAAATGAATTCTACAATCTTTATTCATTTGCATCAGATGTAGACCTAGATCAGAAGACTTTAGAATTCATTTATGGAAAGTATAATCATAAAAGACCACATACACATAATGGTGGTCGCACTCCTCATGCAGCTCGTTATGCTGCATAGAGAAAACTATCACAAAGTGTTACAATTTTGCTTGACAACAACAACACATTTAAGGCTATGGTGGAAAAGATGTTCAATGGTGCGGCAACTGCAAAGGGAGCGCTTATGATTACTCCATCTAAAGTAATTGTTACAACACCAGGCGCTGAGAATAAAAAAGAAATCTAGTATATCTAATTTTCATGGTACTGTGCATTAGTCAGATACATACTAATAAATTTCATAGTAACTTTAAAAAAGATCACCTTCAGGCTATAATAAAAACAAAGAATGGCTTGAAGGTGATTTTATTATGGCAAAATATAAGAAAAAATTAGAGGATGATATACGTTGCCCACTTGAATATGGATTGGCAGTATTTGGTGGAAAATGGAAGATCGGTTATTCCTATTTTGCAGAGTATTTGTCAATGGGCAGGTATCTTTTATAAAGAAGATGGTGAAAATGAAATGGTGCAGTGTCAAAAATGTGATCACCATAGATAAAGGTAAGAATCCAGAATTGCTGATTTATAAAAAGAGATGACAACAGCAAAAAATAGAAAAGTCTTGACATATAACCGGTCGTTTATTTTTTGCGTAGGTTATTTACATGAGTAATAGAAAAGAAGAAATACTAATTGTGGCATTACATCTGTTTGCCAGGGACGGTTATGAGGCTGTCTCAGTCAGCCAGATAGCAGGAGAGCTTGATATGACAAAGGGGGCATTATACCGTCATTACAAGAGCAAAAGAGATATTTTTAATTGCATTGTGGAGCGGATGGAGCAGCAAGATAATGAACAGGCGTCAGATTATGATATGCCAGAAGATGATAAAGAGAGAATGCCTGAAAAGTATGAGACAGTGTCACTGGATGATTTTGCATCATTCTTTCTGTGTAAGGAACTGATACCGGGGTATCTTGATGGAGTTACAGGAGAGTACGCAACACCGGAAGGTTATCTGGTTGATGAACAGGAAGCGGAAAGTTTTGATAAGCAGTTCACATATAAAGAAAAAAAGAAAGTGCCGGGACAGATTTTTTAAATATGAAAAGGAATGAAAGATGGTTATGTGGAAATAAATGGATAGCTGCTTTCCACTGAAAAAAGTATAATAAGATAGTTTGTTTATTTAAGAAGAAACATAAATTACAAACAGGATTTGTAGACAAAGTGTACATGGAAAAATAAGAGAAATGCAAAAAGTTTATATGTGAAAGTGAAAGGACTGAACAGGTTTCTGGTATATTTTTTATTCAGGACGATTGACAAGATACAATCACCAATATATAATCAAGTTATATAAATAATTTATACAACTTGATTATGGAGGAAAAGAAATGCCAAAACAAAGGATTACAAAAGAAATGGTCGTCGATGCTGCCTTTGAAATCGCACGAGGTGATGGAATGGAGCAGGTTATGGTTAAAAATATTGCGGAAAAGATAGGGTGTTCTGTACAGCCTATCTATAGCTACTGCAAAAATATGGAGGGATTACGGAAAGATGTGACACAAAAAGTCAGTAGTTTTATCGGAGAATATGTTCAAACACATATTGATATAGATGATATTTTTGGAAGCACAGGGAGAGCTTATATTCAATTAGCGAAAGAAGAACCAAATTTATTTAAGATTTTTATTCTGCATGAGCGAAACGGCATTGCTTCTTTGGATGATTTGTATCAGTCGGAAACAAATCCTTGCACAGCAGAACTTATTTCTAAAAATCTTAATATTAGTATAGAACAGGCAAAAAAGCTGCATTTGAATATGTTAATTTATACAATAGGTCTTGGAACAATCTTTTCTGTGGCTATTCCAGGGATTTCGACGGATGAAATTTATGAACAGCAGGAAATGGCATATAAAGCTTTTTTAACTCAGACGATAAGAGAAAAGGAAGACCAGCATCATGAATAAAGTGAGGAAAAGAAAAATGTTTATTGTAATTGGTGTGTTGTTTGCGCTAATCGTAATGATTTTGATATGGTTTCATATTCCGTACTCTCCAGTAAAAAGAGATTTTCAGAATGATGTTGACACTATTATGTTTGAAAATCAGCTACAGACAAAAAATGAAGTTTTTACAGAGGGAGATTTCAACAATCTGCCTGCTGCTATCCAGAAGTACATACAAGGTTGCGGATATATTGGAACACCTAAAATGTCTTATCTGAAAATGGAATATCACAATGTAGATTTTTTACAGGGCAAAAATCGTCCGACTCTGACAATCGACTACACGCAGTACAATTTTATCAATGAGCCTTGCCGAATGGCACTTATTGACAGCAGGATGTTCGGTATTCCTTTTGAGGGATATGATTACTATCAAAATGGAATTGGTGGCATGAAAGGTGTGATTGCAAAAGCTATTACTATATTCGACCAGACAGGGGCAGATATGAATAAGGCTTGCCTTGCTACTTTTCTTGCAGAAAGTTTATTTGCCCCGACGATTCTATTGCAGGACTATATCACCTTTGAGGAAATAAGCGATTTTGAAGTACGGGCAACTATCACTTATGGAGGACAATCGGCAAGCGGGATATTTACCTTTAATGAACAGTATGAAATGTTTTCTTTTACAACAAATGACAGAGCTGTTGCGGGAACGGACGGAAGTATGGAATATGTACCGTGGTCTGCACTTTGTAACGATTATCAACTTTCTGAAAATGGCATTAAATACCCTACGAAGTTTCAAGCTGTTTGGAATTATACGGATGGAGATTTTGTTTATTTTGATGGTATTATCAGCGAGATATCTTATGGATATATACAATAGAGTAGAGCATTGCCGTTTTAACATTATCAAGAAAGTCCCCCACTTCTATTGCGTAGAGCAATAAGTGGTGGAGAGGACTTGTTTGTATCAGGGGGGGACAAGCACCTTCTGATCTGCTGCGCTAGCAGCGAATCGTGTTATGAGCAAGTAGCAGAGCGGATTGCGAATATCCGATTGACTCGAATGGGATGATGTTGTTGTCAATCTATGCATTTGTGTTACATTTGTAAGTACAACCTAGTTTTGGATATTTGGCTTTGACATCATTCCTTTTGAATGTATGATTTTTTGGAAGGCGGATAGAAAGGTAGGGATACTATGAGTGAAACTAGAAATGGAATGTCGGATGCATTACCGGAAGGATTGGGGTTTTCATTGGCAATGCATATGGATGCCATGAAAAACTTTTCTAATATGAGTGAGAGGGAGAAAACAGAATTTATTGAAAAAAGTAAGCAGGTAAAATCCAAAGAGGAAATGACAAAATTGATTGATGCATTAGGAAAAAGTAACAAATGCATATAAAGTTCAAAAATAAGTCAGAAAAGACAGTTGTATTATCATACGGCTGTCTTTCTTGCTTTTACGGAAGATGGTATGTTATGCTAGAAGTGAGAACGAAAAATGAAGAATTAAATAGGAAAATATACATAAGACGTGTTTTGGAGAGAGAAGGTGAGAACATGGCTGATTTAGTTATTGATGAAAGATATTATAATTCTCTTGATATTGAGGGATTTTCAAGAATGATGAAAAATCCTACTTATTGTTATAAATTTTATTGGCTTGAGGCAATCGTTCAGTTAATTGCGGAAAATAAAAAACAGGTCACATATGATGAGATTATAAATGAAATGATTTACAATGCCTGGTATTCTGTATTGGAGTTTCATATTCATTTAAGTGGTTTATTTGGGGAAGGAGAGCTAAAAGACAATCTTGAAAAGGCTGTTCTTAGATTACAAGAATTAAGTCAATTACCAAATCACGCGGATAAGATAGAGATAAAAAATGAACTGACCGAATATAGCGGAGATAAGAAATTACATAAATATAAAATGGAACTTACAAAGTATGTACCATATAAGGTATTATCGGGATTTGCAAATCGTGGGGCAGAGAAGATAGATTTAAACAGTACGGCAGGAAGAATGATGGCATACTACAACAAGTTAAGCGGAACAGAGATACTTTTGCCCTATGTATTTGGTGATGGCACAGGATTGAATCGGACAATTTTTTTTAATGATGGGTGGATACAAATGATTCAGGATAATACAGTGGCAATATTAGGATGGATACAATTGGAGAAAGTAAAGTGGCTGCAAAATAATAATCCAGAGATGCCAGGTTTGGTTTACAAAATGGTACCGTTGGACGAAAAAATGCGTAAACTGGATCATGTTAGAAAACTTTGGGAAGGTGTCTTGAATAGGAAACCCGTTATAGATGTCTTTACAAATGAAAGAATAGATAAAAATCATTATGATGTAGATCATTTTATTCCTTGGTCGTTTGTGATGAATAACGAATTGTGGAATTTAATGCCAATGGATTCTACTTGGAATTCGAAAAAAAGTAATAAGCTTCCGTTATGGGATTCCTTTTTCAAAAAATTTGCAGCTAATCAATATATACTGTATGAGCTGTTACATACTAAGCCAGAAATTCATAAATTGTATGAAGCCTGTTACAGGGACAACCTGCATTCTATTTGGGCAAATAAAGAGTTGTATCGGAAAGGGAATACATGTGAAGAGTTTTATAAAATATTAGAGAAAAATATGCGTCCGGTTTATGATTCAGCAAAAAGACAGGGGTACGAAGTTTGGAATATTGTGTAAAAGTGGATACTTCATTACATTTGGACATAATAAAGCATGGGAACAAGTTTCAATCTTAATGGTAACAGTATCATGCATGGTGGTAGAATAAAAATGAAAAACAGATTTTCTAGGTTAGGGAAAAAATAGCATAGAGTTTCGTTAAAAATATAAAAACAGGCAGGTGAGACGAGTGGGTGAAGAAAAAGATTTTGGTCAGGCAAGAGAGATTTTACGCACGTTACTGGATTTAGGACAGGCATTATTGGAATACGGTGGGGAAGTCAATCGAGTGGAGGATACGCTGGAACGAATGGGAAGAGCATATGGAGCAAAGGGGATGAATGTGTTTGTGATTACAACCAGTATGGTGGTAACTATGCTTCATAAGGATGGAGAGGAAATCACACTTACTCGTCGTATCCGTAAACCGATTGGCAATGATTTTACAAAATTAGAGCAATTAAATGCACTTAGTAGAAAATGTTGCCAGGAACCAATGAAAGTTGCAGAACTTCAGGAAAAAATACAAGAAATAAAGAATCAGCCCTATTCTTTTAAAAAGTATTTGCTTGGCGCAATGTTAAGTGCGGCAAGTTTTTCGGTGTTTTTTGGTGGCAGTTTGCTGGACGGACTATTTTCTATGGTGTTTGCCATTTTTATTTGCTTGTTGCAAAGGTATGTTCAAAAATATTGTACGAACATGGCGGTATTTCAATTGTTCTGTTCGTTTGTAATTGGAATCGGAATATCGGTTGTTACCAAATGTGTTCCCTTCCTTCATTTAGATTATATTATGATTGGAGATATTATGTTGTTGATTCCAGGCTTAGCGATGACAAACTCTGTGCGTGATATTCTAGTGGGAGATACGATTTCAGGTTTCCTTCGCTTGGCGGAAAGTCTTTTGTGGGCGGGGGCATTGGCATGTGGATTTATGACCGCAATCTGGTTGTCCTTTTCTCTTTGAGTGCAGAGTAGCATTTTCATACCGTCAAGGCATTGGTATGGGAAAAGAAGATGGTTGAAAAAAGACTAAAACTCTTGTAGAGCTAGGATTATAGAACAGAACCAATTTCATTTACTTAAGTCCAAGCGAAAGCGTTTTTTTGAAAGCTATGTTGGTATTGTCACTCTTTCGTAAAAGTTCAAGAATTAAGGAAACGGCATTGGAACAGAACAGGAGGTAGAATATGATACAATTGCTTAGTGTTTTTATCGGATGCATTGGTTTTGGAATGTTATTTCATCTGCAAAGCAGACATTACTTGCGTGCTGCTTTGGGAGGTGTATGCACCTATTTGGTATATATGATTTGCAGTATCTATATAAAAAATGGATTTATTCCCGTATTTTTAGCTAGTGCCAGTGGAGCCTTGTATGCAGAGGTGTTAGCTAGAATACAGCGGGCACCGACAACATTGTATCTTATCATAGCCGTTATTTCCCTTGTACCGGGAAGTAGTTTGTTTTATACAATGAGTGCCTTTGTAAGAGAGGATTGGGATTTGGTACATTCCTATGGACTAGAAACTGCTATTTTCGCCGTTGCTATTGCTTTGGGAATGAGTCTTGTATGGGCTATTTTTGGTACGTTTGGAAAAGTAAAAAAAGAAATTTAAAGGGTGTCTTACATGAAAAAATAAAATGTATGACCAATATATTCAAAAACGAAAAAGAAGAAAACTATTTGAAAAGGGGTGTAACGCAGGATGGTTGCACCTCTTTTGGCATTTTGCTATAATACACAATAATGAAAGCAAGTTTGAGGAGGCTCATCATGACAAAGAATGAGAATACAAAGGATAGCAGTTTACAAAAGGACATATCCCACAATAACCAGAAAAAAATAGCAGTAATCAATGATATGTCGGGATTTGGACGCTGTTCTATTGCTGTTGCACTTCCTGTTATTTCTACATTGCGGATTCAGTGTTGTCCATTGCCAACCTCTATATTTTCCAATCATACAGGATATGCTTCTTTTTTTTATAGAGATTTTACGGAGAACATGGAACCGTATATGGAAGAATGGAAGAAACTTAACTTAACCTTTAATGGAATCTGTACAGGTTTTTTAGGGTCCGCAGATCAAATTCAGATTGTGGGACATTTTATGAAACTGTTTAAAACAAAGGACACCTTGGCTATTATCGACCCTGTGATTGGGGATTATGGGGAACCATATCCAACCTATACACAAGAGATGTGTCAGCGAATGAAAGAGTTAATCGAATATGCAGATATTTTGACACCAAATTTGACGGAGGCGTGTATTCTCACAGAAACGCCATACAAAGAAGACTGGAAAGTAGCAGAGTTGGTGCAATTGGCAGAAAAATTGTTAGAGAAAGGACCGGAAAAAGTAGTGATTACTGGTTTTTCTCAGAAAAGTTATATTTGCAATCTGTGCTATGAAAAAGGGAAAGAGCCAGCGATTGTAAAGACCCATAAAGTAGGAACGGAACGTTCTGGAACGGGGGATATCTTTACAGCCATCATTGCGGCAGATGCAGTAAATGGAGTGGACTTTTATACATCGGTAAAGAAAGCGTCTACTTTCATAAAAAAATGTATTTTACGTTCCATCGAGTTGGGGATTCCTACTACAGATGGAGTTTGTTTTGAAGAAGTATTACACACATTGAAAAAATAGGAATAGGTAAGTTCTGTACAAAAAGTCTCAGAGTAAATTGCGTTTTGCAAGTACCTAAAAAAGAAGTGAGGAGAATTTAGATGAAAAAGGCAATGACGATTGTATATAAAGTACACAATAATTTATATGTGAATCTGACAAATCGCTGTTCTTGTTCATGTGTATTTTGTTTAAGGCAAAATAGGGACCATATGGAAGAATCAGATTCTTTATGGTTGGATCATGAGCCGACTTTACAGGAAGTGAAGGATGCATTTGCGAAGGAAGATATGAGCCAGTATGAGGAAGTTGTATTTTGCGGATTTGGAGAACCGACAGAACGAATGGATCTATTGCTTGAAGTGGCTACATTTGTGAAGGAAAACTATCAAAAGCCAATTCGTATCAACACAAATGGACAAGCCAATTTAATCAATGGACGTGATGTAGCACCAGAACTGAAGGGACTGGTTGATACTATTTCTATTAGTTTAAATACGCCGAATGAGGAAAAATATAATGAAATGGTGCGCAGTATCTATGGCGACAAAGCCTACGGTGCTATGTTAGATTTTGCAAGAGAAGCCAAAAAATATGTGCCAAATGTAGTATTGTCAACGGTAGATACTACTCTTTCCAAAGAGGAGGAGGAGCAATGCAGGCAGATTTGTGAAAAGCTTGCGGTAACCTATCGTATTCGCCCGTGGGAAGATTAGAAAAAGTATCTTGTTCAAGGTTTTGTTTTTATATATTTTGGTATGTTCGAAACAATACTGGTTGAATGGTTCCGTCTTTTTTTGTAGAGGCATATATTGTAAGAAAAGCCGGAGCATAGATATGGCATATCGTAGATTGGATTTTGAACAGTATTTTATTGATAATAGCGAAGATTATAATCATACTGGGAAGGCAAGCAAAGAATTACATTACAAGGCAGTCATCTATCAATGTACAGGTTTGGAAAAACTGTTTCGATTTCAACATGAAATGAATTATGAAATCCATTATGAAAAAGAGCGGGATGTCATTCAGATTAATTTCCAGAAAACCAATGGTTTCTCTGATTGGATTGCGAATATCGTGGAATTTACGGATAAATATTATGATGCATTTTATTTTGAGGGACAAATGCTATGTCTTCGAGCACATCATGGATGGGCGAATATGTATCGAAGTATTAAAAACGAAATTCGGTTAGAATGGAGTCGTTTGCATAAGAAATATCAAACCGCAGAAACCGAGATTATCGGTTGGTCTTTAGGTTCCGCACAAGCCATTCTTTGCTGTCAGGATTTGAATTACAATTTCGGTGTGTGTCCGTATTTATATACCTTTGGAAGCGTCCGCCCTTTTAAATACACTTTTTTTAACAGGTGTCAGATGAAACAATATTTAAACAGCATCTATAAGGAAGGTTGGAATTTTGCAAATGTCAACGATATAGTAACCTATATGCCGCCTTTTTTGGGATTTATTATGCCCAATAGAGTGAAGGTAGGATTAGAAGGTTTTTCTATAAAAAAGTTATTGCAACCAGGATATTATCATACAATTTACGATAATCCGGAATTGTATAGAAATTGTGTTAGTGCAAAGAGCGGAACAATCCGTAAATGCAGGGCTTAGAAAAGTCACAAAAAGAAAAAGGAGAAATGAGTTACAATGAAGGCAAAACAAACATCAGAATCAATTGAATTAGGTATTTTGCTTGCTATTTCAGGGGGAATGATGGATGCCTATTCGTACATTATGAGAGGAGAAGTCTTTGCGAATGCACAGACGGGAAATATGCTGCTATTTGGTGTGTATATATCCGAAGGAAAATTTGCACAGGCATTGCACTATTTTTGCCCGATTCTGGCATTTACAGTTGGTATCATGTTATCCGATATTGTGCGTATGAAATTTAGTAAAAAATTGCATTGGCGTCAGGTCGCTGTATTGATAGAAGCAATCATTCTATTTAGTGTGAGCTGGATACCATTACGCTATAATCTGCTGGCAAACAGTTTAACTTCTTTAGCTTGTGGAATACAGGTAGAGGCATTTCGAAAGATTCATGGAAGGGGTATTGCAACTACCATGTGTATTGGAAATTTGCGGAGTGCTACTCAAAATATGTGCGATTATATGAATCGAAAGAATAAAAAGAATTTATATAATGGACTGCTCTATTTCGGAATTATTGCCTGCTTCATTGGAGGGGCAATTATTGGAAATATAGGTATTGGGATATTTGCAGAAAAGACGATTATGATTAGTGCAGGTATTTTGTTAGCTGCATTTATTCTGATGTTTATTGATCGGGAGGAGCAGGAAAAAAGAGAAGATGAGGCATAAATGACATTGCTTCAAAGGCTCTTAGTTTGTAAGTGGTCATAGTGTGAATAAACATTTCTTTGCATTTGAGAAAATATTAATAAAGGAGAAAGTATGGCACAAATTCCAATTTTTATGGATATTACGGAAAAACGATGTGTGGTAGCAGGTGGAGGTAAGGTTGCCTTGCGAAAGATAAAGACATTGTTAGCGTTTGGGGGAAATGTTTTTGTGGTTGCCCCATCTGTTTCCAAAGAAATCAAACAATTAGAGGGTGTTACATGGGAAGAAAGGGAATATGAGAAGAAAGATTTAGAGACAGCAGTTTTAGTAATTGCTGCTACAGATAATCAGAACGTGAACCATAATATTGCAAAGGATGCAAAAGAAAAAAATGTGTTAGTTAATGTGGTGAATATTCCGAAGGAAAGTAGCTTTTTCTTCCCGGCTTATACGAAAAGAGGAGACGTTGTTGTGGCCTGTTCCAGTGGTGGAAAAGCACCAGTAGTAGCGCAATATATAAAGAAAAAAACGGCATTAGAAATGACAGAACAATTAGAAGAAGCAAATGATTTTTTAGGTGCGATTCGCCCACAGGTGAAGAAAAAAATTGCAGAGGTGGAAAAACGACGACAGGTGTATCAGGAATTATTGAAAATTGCTCTTACTGAGGAACGAAAACTTACGCAAAAAGACGTAGATAGTGTAATCAATAATTGTGAGGATAAATCGTAAAGACACTTTAGTAGACAGGAGAATGAGAAAATGAAGAGACCAATGATAGGTATTATGCCATTAGTAGATACAGAACGAGATAGTTTGTGGATGTTACCAGGATATATGGATGGTTTGAAGCAGGAAGGGGCTATTCCTGTTATGCTTCCGTTGACGACAGATGAAGCAATGCTTGCTCAAATTGCAGAATTCTATGATGGATTTTTATTTTCGGGTGGACAGGATGTATCACCAGAAAGATATGGCGAGGAAAAACTGGATTGTTGTGGAGAAACCAACAAGGATAGGGATGAAATGGAAGAGAGACTTTTTTCTAGAGTGTATGAGTTGGATAAACCGATTTTAGGTATTTGCAGAGGTATACAGTTTATCAATGCCAGTCTTGGCGGTACGCTCTATCAGGATTTGGAAACGCAGTATCCTTCTGGGATTGAGCATCATCAAAAACCACCATATGATGTACCTGTACATGGAGTAGAGATTGAAGAGGGATCTCCTTTATATGACATTTTAAATACAAAAAAATTGATGGTGAATAGTTATCATCATCAGGCAATAAAGAAAATTTCACCACATTTACTACCTATGGCATATGCAGAGGATCAAATAATAGAAGGAGTATATGCACCAGATAAGAAATTTGTATGGGGAGTGCAGTGGCATCCGGAATTTTCTTTTCAAAAGGATGAAAATAGTAGAAAGATTTTATGGGCATTTGTAAAGGCGTGCCTAAGTGAAAAAGTCTGTTGATTGTGTGGATAAATATGTGGATAACCTGTTGGATTAATAGGGAAAATGTGTGAATAACTTTTGAAAAAAGGATAAAAATTGATTGCAGATGGTAGTTTCGACACCGACCAGACCTGACAAGTGTACATATAAGGGACTTTACTTGACTTATGTTTGGGATAATGCTAGAGTAGATACGTTGTAAATTTATATTTTGATACAATCTGATAGCAAACTTTTACTGTTCATTCATACTTCATTCATATCTGTTTGCTATAATGCTTGAGAGGCTTTTGAGCAAAGGACATTGCTTATAGGGTATTATTCTTTTGAACAGATAATCATGGAGGAACATTATGATAGAGGATGAAGAATTTTCTTTTATGGAAGAAGAGTTTATGGAGAGTAAGAAGCCACGGAGAGAGAGAGTTGCGCTGGCGAAGAAGGCAACTTTGTGTGGATTATGTTTTGGATTAAGTGCGGGAGTCGCATTTAGTGTTGTACAATGTGCAAGGAATATTGCCATAAAGCAACAAAATCAACCAGAAAAGATTACATTGCAGATATCTGCACATCCTACGACACAGCCAGAGGAAACGGACAAAGAGAAGTCCAGTAAGGTAAAAGACAAGAAAGACACCTTTGGTTTCGCAGAAATGCAGGACTTTTACAATCAACTAGAAGCATTAGAAAATCAATGTGAGAAATCAATTGTTGGAGTTTCTAATTATAGCAGTGGAAAGCAAAAAGAGCAGTATAATGAACAGGGACAGATAACAGGAACTATCATAGCAAAAACAAAGAGTAATATTATGGTATTGACGAATTATAGCAAGTTGCAGGCAGATGAAGTTGTAGTTCGCTTTTTTGATGGAACGGATATCGAAGGAAGTCTGTATGGAGCAGATACTAGGGCAGACTTAGCTATTGTGGCAGTACCATTGGATAACTTATCAGCGAAAATAAAAGAGCAGATGAAAGTCATTTCGTTTGGCGATTCTGGAGAGTTATCTGTAGGAAGTATGATATTTGCATTTGGAAGTCCAAACGGTGCATTGTATTCCGTTGAATATGGTTATGTATCTGGACAGGAAACGGAAAAAAGTATTGAGGATTATCAGTTGGATGTGTATACTACCAATATGGGTTATCACAGTGATGGAAATGGTATTATCTGTAATGCCTACGGTGAATTATTAGGTATGATAAACCGACAAAGTGATACAACCGAGAACTGCACGTTTTATGGTATTGGCAAATTAAAACAGTTAGTGGAAAGTATATTAAATAAAGAAAAAATGACGTATGCTGGAATTACAGCAGAAGAGATTCCAGAAAAAATTTTGGCGAATCATAGCGTGCGAGGCGGCATTTATGTGACTGCTGTGGCTGAAAATTCACCAGCCTATAAAGCAGGCGTGTTGGTAGGAGATGTCATTTCAGCAGTAGAAGGTGAAAAGATTACTTCTATTTTAAATTTTTATGAATGTATTCAAAAATATCAGGTTGGTGAAAAGGTGACAGTTACCGTTTTAAAGAATCCTTTTCAAAATCCGATAGAAAAGAAAAGAAAAATAAAGTTGGAAGCAAGATAATTCTTCTATGTGAATAGTTAAAAATATAAAGAGTAGAAATATGTTGCGGTATACAAATTGTTATAAAAAAAGAAAGGAAGTTTACAGACAAACATTGTGTTGATGTGTCTGTTCCATTGGCGGTATGCTGATGGATGGTATGAAGAATGAGATATATTGAAGATTTACGTGAAGATATGGTTATTAATGAAGTGTATTTTTGTAGAAAAAAGCAGGAACTGACAACCAAAGCAGGAAAGCCATATTTTTCTTTGACATTGCAAGATAAGACAGGAAATTTGGATGGAAAAGTTTGGAACGTAATGTCTGGTGGAATTGATGAATTTTCCAGTTTAGACTATATAAATGTATCTGGTCGTGTGACAAGTTTTCAGGGAAATTTGCAGTTAAACATTGAACGTATCAGAAAATGTGGAGAGGATGAGTATGATCCAGCGGATTACATGCCATGTACGAAAAAAAATGTAGAACAGATGTATCAGGAATTGTTGGATTATATCGCAACAATTGAGGAACCACATTTACGAGAGTTATTGGAGAATTATTTTAAGCAGGATGAAAAATTCCAAAAAGAGTTTCGTATGCATTCTGCTGCTAAAAGTGTGCATCATGGATTTATGGGCGGTTTGTTGGAACATACTCTTGGGGTTACAAGAATGTGTGACTTCTTTGCCAAAAGTTATCCTATTCTAAATCGTGATTTACTTCTTACAGCAGCGATGTTTCATGATATGGGAAAAATTATAGAGTTATCATCTTTCCCAGAAAATGATTATACAGATGCAGGACAGTTATTAGGGCATATTTACATAGGAGCACATTTGGTGGAAAATTCCTGTGATAAAATTGAAGGTTTTCCAGAACGATTAAAGAGAGAGCTTGTGCATTGTATTTTGGCACATCATGGCGAGTTAGAATATGGTTCTCCAAAGAAGCCAGCTCTTGTAGAAGCCTTTGCATTAAACTTTGCAGACAATGCAGATGCTAAATTCCAGACATTAATTGAACTGATGTCGGGTGATGAGGAAAATTTAGATTGGCTTGGTTTCCAAAGAACATTGGATACGAATCTTAGAAGAACAGGAAAATAGAAAACTTTACTAGGTGAGCGTTGAAATATTAACAAGGGCATGTGCCTTCATTGATTAGAATGTTGTTTTACAACAATTGAAAATGGCTAAACGGGGAGGCAGCTTCCCGTTTTTTTTCTCCATAGAAAAGTGTATAAAAGAGCAAGAAAACCCACTGCCTTTAGGCGGCGGGTACTCTTGCACAAGGTGCGTGGGTCAAGCCCCGTACCTTATAAGGCGCGCAGTGCCGTTTTTATATGAGTAAGTAGCAGAGTGAATTGCGAATAGCATTGACTTTATAAAGAAAAAACGCTCTGCGGGGATGCGCACAGACGCGTAGGGAAGATTATTACAAAGGTATGCAATACGCATCAATAGGTAAAGGCATAGCCGCAAAAGGATAAACAACAGAAAGGTGTATATAAGAGCAATGAAAAAATGTGTTACATTTGATGGAAAAACAATTAGTAAAAATCAGGAATTTGTAGTAGAAATAGAAGATTTGACTGCGGAGGGAGCAGGGGTTGCAAAGCTGGATGGTTATACGTTATTTATTAAGGATGCGATTGTTGGGGACAAGGTGCGTGTTTCCATTATGAAAACAAAAAAGACCTATGGATATGCCAGAATACTAGAAATTTTGGAGGCATCGCCAGACCGCGTGGAGCCAGTCTGTCCTGTTGCTAAAGCCTGCGGTGGCTGTCAGTTACAACATTTAAGTTATGAAGCACAATTAGCGTATAAGCAAAAAAAGATTGAAAGTTGCCTACAGCGTATCGGAGGTTTTACTGAGATTCCTATGGAGCCTATTATGGGGATGGAGGAACCATTTTATTACCGAAATAAGGCACAGTTTCCAGTAGGATATGATAAAAATGGTACTATTATTACTGGTTTCTATGCAGGGCGTACACATACGATTATTGATACCAGTCATTGTGCGATACAGGCGAAGGAAAATGACAAATTGCTTGCCATTGTAAAAGAATATATGAAGGAATGTCATGTAAAACCTTATAATGAAACCAGTCATACAGGATTGGTTCGTCATATATTGACACGAGTGGGATTTAAAACAAAAGAAATTATGGTTTGTCTAATTGTAAATGGGGACCGTATTCCAAAATCCGAAGTGTTAGTTGAAAAGTTAAAGGAAATTCCAGGTATGACAAGCATTAGTATCAATGTGAATAAAGAAAAGACAAATCGCATTTTGGGGGATAAATGTATTACTTTGTGGGGACAGGATTATATTGAGGATTACATTGGAGATATTAAGTATCAGATTTCCCCTCTATCCTTTTATCAGGTAAATCCAGTGCAGACGACCAAACTTTATCAGACCGCATTGGACTATGCCGACTTAAAGGGAAATGAAATTGTGTGGGATTTGTATTGTGGAATTGGAACAATCTCTCTGTTTTTGGCACAAAAAGCAAAACAGGTTTACGGTGTAGAGATTGTGCCACAAGCAATCGAAGATGCAAAACAAAATGCAAAAATAAATGGCATAACCAATGCGGAATTTTTTGTTGGAGCAGCAGAAGAGGTATTGCCACAGAAATACAAAGAAAGTGCAGGAACGATGGCAGCAGATGTCATTGTAGTAGACCCACCGAGAAAAGGATGCGATCCAGCATTATTAAATACCGTATTACAAATGAACCCGCAAAAAATCGTATATGTAAGTTGTGACCCAGCAACCCTTGCTCGTGACCTTAAAATCCTCTGCAAAAATGGATATGAACTAAAAAAAGTTAGGGGATGCGACATGTTTGGGAATAGCTATCATGTTGAAACTGCGTGCTTGCTAAACCGTATAAAATAAGGATTTATAGGTTTTTATACGAGTGTGAAAGACTTATTTGTCTACCATTTGCCTACGCTTTTTTTAGCAGGTAGGCAAATGGCTTATTGATTAATTGCTTTTTCAAATATGTCTACACTTTCTTTTTTCATGCTGTCGGTATTGTGAACATAAGTGTTCATCGTTGTTTCTATATTAGAATGTCCAAGCCGTTCTTGTACATCTTTAATATTAGCTCCATTTTCAATTAAGATTGTTGCATGTGTGTGTCGAAGAGAATGATAATCGAAAGAATGATTACCAAGTTCATAATGGATCACGCGAGCACAATATCGAAAGCTTCCAGATGTAAGCATAGAACCATTTTCTTTGACACAAACTGGTTCTACATCAGAAGTGCCATCACACAGAAAATTTTCTTCAATATATTTGTGTTTTCTTCCGTTCGATTGGATTTCTTTTATGTGTTGAACGGTATAAAATTCTCCATATCTTAATCGATTTTCTTTTTGCTTTTTCCTTTCCTTTTTTAACAAAGACAGGATTGTGTTTCCAAGAAAAATTGTTCGATTGGATGTTTTTGTTTTTGGGGAACCGTAATACCATCTTTTGCCTAATCTGTCGTAATTTAGAGATTTATCAACCGTTAAGGTCCTGTTTTCGAAATCAATGCAGTCCCAGGTTAATCCAAAACATTCACCTATTCGCAATCCACAATGGTAACCGAGCATGATAGGTAAATAAAAATTGGTATCCTCGTTAAATTTTTCTATAATTTGTTTAAACTGTTCCGGGGTAACAACGGAACGTTCTTTCTTTTCCTTTGCGAATTTAGGCAATTTAATTCTAGCCGCTGGAGTGTCTTGTATAAATTTGCAAACATCCGCTGCGTAGGCAAATGCACCAGAAAGCACAGTTTTTATGTTTATAATCATGTTTTTACTGTATCCGTGAGAGTAGATATCATTTATAAATTCCTGTAGAATTGACGGAGAAACCGATTTTAATTTATATGATCCAAGCTTTGGCTTGATATGGTTCTTTATAATTCCACGGTAGCCTGCTACTGTATTTAAGGAACAGTTTACTTTCACATAATTATCCAGCCAATAATCCATATAGTCTGCAACACTAATTTCTGACTGTGTAAAGATTTGACCGGAATTATCATAATCTGCTTTTGCTTTTACACCAGCTTCTAGTGCTTCTTTTTTTGTGCGAAAGCCTCCTTTCTCTTTTCGTTTTCTTTTTCCATTTATTCTAGCCATTTCAAAACTATAAGACCAGCTAGAACCACGTTTTCTTGCTGTAACTTCTGCCATATTGCATCATCCTTTCTTGGTAAAAAAGGGTATAAAAAATACACCCTAGAAAATTAGTAGGATGCATGGTATAATCTACTTGCGAGTTGGATTATACATGCAGCCTTTGGCTTGCTAAGTAATCGATAATGCCGTCCTTGCTATCAACAAGGACGGTAATTATTTTAATGAATTTTTTCTATTTTATTAACATATAGGTGTTAATAAGTGTTATTTAAATCTACATCTGTTATAATATGGTTAAGAATTTAAAATTGCATTTATTACCGAATCTTTGTTCCATCCAACTAAAACATCAGAGTTTGATGAAACTTTTGAAGGAATATGTTCTTGTCCCCATGGTTTAACTCCTATAATGTATTTATCGAAGCTAACAGAGGTATCAATTTCGAAATCAATCCAATCACTATAAGAAGCATACATTCCTGCTAATATAATAACTTTTGATGCAGGACGAATTTGTTCTTTGAGTTCGTTTTTTAACTTATTTTTACCAACGGTTGTATTAGGATTAATTAATGGATTGTGTTGAGGAACAGAATAGTTTTTCCAATTGAACTTACCTTCATCTTGGGCTTCATTCAACCATTGAACGATTTTGTTATAATGCTCAGAATATTTCCAAGCATGGCTAATAAAAATGTTATAAGTACTCATATATTCACCACTTTCTTTTATTTAGGGGGGCTTTTTATGAAAAGTAAAACAGTAAGATTTCAAAAAAAACCGATTGTTGTAGAAGCATATCAAACAGATGTAGAAGTAACCATAGATACACTTGAAGGAAAAATGAAAGCTTCTCCAGGTGATTGGATTATTACAGGAGTAAATGGGGAAAAATATCCTTGCAAGCCTGATATTTTCGAAAAAACATATACGCCTATTGATTAGTTGAAGATTTTGATTTTTCCTCGAGGTTCATAAGTTTCCATTTGTTATTTTCGGAAGATATGATATTCTCTACATTCCGTACAAACAAATTTTCAACAGTCTCCTCTTCTTGATTGTATGGGCTGGAGTGTGTTTCGAATAAATATTTTTGATATCTTAGCAATTCGCATGTAGTTCGATACTCAATCCAGTTTTCGTGGTATTTATTTAACTTAGTAATTGACTCTATTATTGCAATTGCTGCACCAAGCAATCCAACAATTATAGAAACAATTTGGTTTTTGGAATATGCAGATAGTAAAGGAATCAATGCAGCAAATACTATTTCTGTTATCTGTAGGAATTTGTACCTTTTTTGGCAATAAACAGATTTATTATCATACCAATCAATTTGGTCATCCACCCTATTTTTTATGTATTGTTCTATATCCAAAGAAAGTCCTCCTTTTCATCTGTAATACTATGAAAATTTTTTAGATGGTAATGTTTATTGGTAAAATTATAAGCAAAACCATATATAAAAGTTGCACCGGTGCAACAAGGATTAATGCATTTCATTCATATACTTAGCTTCGCAAGTGCGAAGACCATCAATATGCTCGTTTAAATCTGGCTTAATTGGAGCACCTAAAGGATCAAGTATAAAATCAATTCCTTCCCTTCTTGCTAGTTTTGCTGCAGAAACGAAATCACTATCTCCGGAAATTAATATTATTTGGTCTACTTGGTGCTTGTATGCCATAGAGGCGATATCCAGTCCAATTTTCATATCAACACCCTTTTGAGAAATCTGTATGCAATAATCACTTTCTTGCAAGTCCTCAAATTGGATAGATCCGTTACAAAGACGCTTTATTTTGTCGTATCTTATTGTGTAATAAGCCTGTTCTTCCGCAAGTTTACCAAGTCGAAGAGCAAACTTTCGTTTTGTCATAAGCTCATTCAAGAATTCTGTCATCCAAGTAAATAATTCGGTCTTAGATAAATCTACTTGTTTTTGTAAATAAGGGTGAAAAATTCTTTTTGAGGCTGGAGCACAATCATAATAAAATATACGATATAATTCGGTTTTTTCATTGTGATAGTGTAAATGCCTTTTACAATAATTTGTAAGTTCAATAGCTCTTTCTTTTGCTGTTTTTTCACCTAATACAATCTGTGCGCGACGTCTATAAAAACCCCCGTCTACTAGTATTGCTGTTTTCATATGTACCTCCATATATATAAATAAAAAAAGCTCTAGGGTTCGGTCTTTCCCGTATGCCGGGAGACGTACAACCTAGAGCACTATGAACAATATCTTTTGTTTTCTATATTGTACGCAAAAACTGAATAAAAGTCAATATTTTTTTGCTATTTGTTAATAAATTCTTTGAAATCTTCTACTGTATATTCATCAAGGTTTTCAGTTAGGTTACCCCAAAACTTATTCATTCTATTTTCAAATCCTTTTGCGGTTTTCAATTGACTAGCCTTTTGATAATAATCGTCATAGCATCTTTTTAAATGTACAAATAAATCATGACTTAATATATTTATATATTCATCAGTTGAAACTGTTCCTTTGTACAAACCACAGTATTCTAATTGTTTTAATGTGCAACACTGTCTCAAAGCGAATTCTCTTCTTGAAATTAGTGTTTCAACATTTGTTGTAGTTTTTACCAAATGAATTGATTCTTCTATTTGCCTTACAAGATTAGGAATGTTTTCCTTAGTGTAGCTAGTTCTCATATGTTCTAAAAAATCTATAGGATATTCTTCCTGTTTTATATTAGCTTCTATATCGAACAAAGTTCCGTTTTTTAGTGCTTTATTTCTCGATGTTTCATTTTGAGTGCTACATTCAACGATTTTTCTGTCATTAACATGAGATTTTTTTGAATTTTGCAATTTTGATTTCTTTGGTTTGAGACACAAGAATGAAACTACTCCAAAAAAGATAAACATTGTGAAATATATAGCAAATTCACCGTTTTCATCTGTAAATGACAAAGTAAAAGATGCAATTGCCATTAATAAACAGAAATATCCACATAACTTTTTAATTAGCGAACATAAGGTGCTACAAATTTTTTGGACTATATTCACAAAATCACTGCTCCCTTCTGATTTAACTTATGTAGCATTAAAGTAGTGAAAAAAGAACTGTTACATTTTTAGTAATTGATTTTTCTTGTTTTCAAAATCTTCTTCTGATATGATACCGTTATCCAGTAGTTGTTTATATTTCAAAATTTCGTCAGCCAGAGAAATGGAATCTGTATTCTGTTCTGATACAGTATTTACCATTACTGAAAGTGCCGATAATATACTTTGCGCGTTGTTATGATAAAGTTTATACGAAAAACTACCTGATTTGATTTTGCCAGTTATTAAAAAATCAATATATAAATTTGGATAAAAAGCATTTTTAGTAACAATTTTTATCTTGTATTCAGTGATTTCTTGTTTGGTTCGTTTTTTACCTACAGCACCACCGACAATAGCACCAGCACCACCAAATAAAACACCGCCAACAATAGCACTGCCTAATCCACCTTTAGTAATTGTTTCACCATCTTCTAATAATTCGTAACTGATTATTTCGTTGTAACGAAAAATTATGTTTGAATGATCCAATTTCCATAAATGATTGGTTTCGTCAATCGTTAAATGCGTGCCGAATGTTTTTGTTGAAGAAAATTGTTTCAATAGTTCGCTATTTATCTTCTGTTGAGAAATAGCATCGCGAACTTTTTGTGAAGCGACTTGCTTCCAAGAAAGCGGTTTAATGAAAAGATTACATTTAGAAATGCACTCTTTGCAAATTTCACCGTCTGATAACTTTTTGGTAGCTATATTGCTGTGGCATATACTGCATTCGCCTTTTTTGTTGAATAACCCCATATAATAAATCCCCCTTAATATTAATATTTTTGCCTGTTCTCCACAACTCTACCAATAATTTTCACAGGCTTTTCTTCTATTTCTTTATTAGAAAAGTAGAGTGGTTCATATGTTGGATTGCTAGGCATTAATCTGATACCATCGCTATATTTCATCAACCTTTTGCAGGTTGCTTCATCTCCATTTATCATTGCGATTACTAAATCGCCACTTTCCGCATCATCTTGTTTGCGAACGATAACAACATCTCCCTCACAAATTCGAGGTTCCATACTGTCCCCCTTAATTTGCAAACCAAAAAACTCCCCATCTTTTGCCATTTCAACTGGAATTTCTTCATAGTCAATAATATCTTCAACTGCTTCTATTGGAACACCAGCAGGAACCCGTCCTAGAACTGGAATTTTGATTCCTTTCTTGAAATTATCTGCTTTTTTTGTATTAGTAAATATAATTTTTCCATCTGCTAATTTTTCTGTGTCTATGTCTAGTTCACGACATATTTTGATTATATTTGTGATATTAGCTTTGTTTACACCACGTTTCAAAACGCTATCCATAGTAGAGTATGGCATATCTATTTTTGTAGTAAATTCTCTTATACTCTTATATCGACTTAATATAAGCGCTTTTAATTCATCTTCTAGTTGTGACATTTTGTACACCTCCTTCTTTAAGGTTATTCTATCATTTTATTAACGAAAAATCAATAATAATAAATGAAAAATCGTAAATTTAAAAAGGTTATTCAAAAAAAATTAACGAAAAATCGAGAAAATGTATTGACATTAACGAAAATTCGGTTATAATAAAAATGTAATTAACGAAAATTCGTAAATTTGAAAGAGGTGATATAGCTTGTACAAAAATTTGGAAGCAGAACTTGCAAGAAGAGGGCTAACAAGAAGAGAATTAGCTCAAAAATTAGGAATCACATTAGGGACAATGTCTCTTAAATTAAATGGAAAAGCAAATTTAACACTTCCAGAAGCGAAAAAAATAAAGAATTGTCTAGAATGTGATAAATCAATTGATTATTTATTCGATGATACTGCTTCTGATAATGAAGAACAGTTTAAAGACGAACAGAAAGGAGAGTGAGAAAGTGGAGAAAAATAGAGAACCAACATTAGAAGAAAAGTGTGTGTATCATTGGCTAAATTGTTTGTATGGGGATTTTTTAATTGAAAGAAAAGCTGGTGAGCAGATTCCATGTAGTTCTTGCCAAGAATTAGAAAACTGCAATAGCTGCCCACCAGTTAATTTCAATATCGCTGGAGAAAAGCTAGGTTTAAGTGTTGAGTATAGAAAATCCAAAGTTCAATAGTGAGGTTTTCTCTTGCAGCGATAAAAGTATGGAACACAAGAAAATGAAAGTGAGGTGAATGAAATGCAAGTAGAACAAATTAAAGAAATGCTTGTAGATGCAGAAAAACTTTTAAATGTACTAAATGATTTGAAAAATATGGAACTGAGCAATGCAACATTTGTTCCAACAAGCTTAGAAGATAAATTACTGAAAATAAAAGAGTGTGCTAAAAGAATGCAGACAAGTGAGATTACAGTAAGAGAGTATATTCGTTCTGGTAAGCTTCCGGCTTTAAAAATTGGTGATTTAAAAGTAAGAGAAAGTACGCTTGTAAAATTTATGGCAGAACAAGAAGCGGAATACATGCAAAACGAGGAATTTAAGAAAATTGGTTAGTCAGTAAGCTTGAACAACCTATCCCCATAAGCAAAGCATCCTGCCAACACTCATGTTTTGAAAAATTGTGTACATTTTAAAATTACTCCTTTCTTAAAGATTTTATAGTTACTTATCAATTGTATTTTTTATGGCAGGGTGCTTTGTTTATGGGGATAGAACCCACACATTAAAAAGAAGGAGGAAAAGGAAATGAATTTAGAAGCAATAACATTAGAAGATTGTATTAGACGTTTCATGTTGGAAGGAGCAGAAACAATTATCAAGGCGGGACATGTTGTAGGATTTTCGTGTAGTAGAGAGGAGTGAAAGTTTGATTACAAAAATGGAGCGAATGATTAAGGAGGATATGGCAGAGTACATATTAGAAGAATTAACTAGATTTGATTGCATACCAGACGGAAAGAGGGCAACTGCAATGAATGTGATTACAAAATCCTTAATTGATATTCGTAGACACAAATGCAAAGAGAAAAAGCCCAGCATCTAAGCCGGGCAAATAACAAAAAAATCCAAGTTCAGTTTAGCATTTTTTCTTTAAAAATGCAAGGAGGCTAAGAGAAAGATGTTTCGAAAATGCGATAACTGTGGTGCGAATTTGGACCCAGGAGAAAAATGTGATTGCAATAAAGAGACAGAACGCTTGCGAAAGTTTTTTGTAGAAAATACAAGAGTAGGTGCAGATAGTCAGATAGAATTTGATTTTAAGAAGGAAGTGATAGGCAATGTATGTTCCAGATAATTATGATATGTTTGTTCAGCATGAAAAGGAGATGGAGCGCATAGAGAGAATGGAATCTAATGAGCGAGAGGAGCAGGAAGATGAAGCTGAATAGAATTGTAAATACAAAAGATATGCCGCACGAACAATGGTTAGCTTATAGAAGAAATGGTATTGGTGGATCAGATGCAGGAGCCATCTGCGGGCTAAATCCTTACACAACTGCCATTGATGTGTATTTAGATAAGCTAGATTTAAAAGATGAAGTTGTAGACAACGAAAGTATGCGACAAGGCAGAGATCTCGAACAATATGTAGCCGAACGTTTTTGCGAAGCCACAGGAAAGAAAGTCAGAAAAGAGAATGCCATTCTTGGAAATGACAGATATCCGTTTGCATATGCAAATGTAGATAGACTTATTGTAGGCGAAAATGCAGGTCTTGAATGTAAGACAGCAAATGCCTACAGTGCAGACAAATGGAAGGATGAAAAAATTCCGGAACATTATGAATTGCAGTGCCACCATTATATGATGATTACAGGCGCAACGCATTGGTATATAGCCTGTGTAATTCTCGGAAAAGGCTTTGTCTGGCACAAGATTGATAGAGACGATGATACGATTGCAATGCTGGCAGACATCGAAAAAGAATTTTGGAACTGTGTTCAGAATAAAAAGATGCCAGAGCCGGACGGTAGTAAGGCATGTGATGAAATCATTGCAAAGTATTATAAGGATACGGATCCAGATAAACGCATTGAATTAGATATGTTTGCCGACAAGCTTGCAAGAAGAGCTGAAATAAAAGAGCTGGAAGTTAAGCTTGAAACAGAGAGAAAGCAGATTGAACAGGAAATAAAAACGGAAATGAAAGATGCAGAGGTGGCGGATATAGCAGGTGCTTATAAAGTAACCTGGAAAAGTTTGACTAGAAATACTATAGATAGCAAACGTTTAAAAGAAGAGCAACCGTATATTTATCAATCTTATCTCAAAAGCAGTACAAGCAGAAGATTTGAAATAAAAGAAATTGTGCAAGAAAAGGAGAATGTGTAATGGCAGTAAAAGAAGCATTAGCTGCAAAAGCAGCAGAAAAAAAAGAAGTCAGATTAACCAATGGCATGCCGATGGCGGACATGATCAAGGCTCTTGAGCCTGAAATCAAAAGGGCATTGCCGTCTGTGATTACGCCAGAGCGTTTTACAAGAATGGCATTATCCGCTTTGAATGCCACTCCTAAATTGATGGAGTGTTCTAAAATGTCATTTTTAGGCGCTATGATGAACGCGGCACAGTTAGGACTAGAACCTAATACAGTTCTAGGAGAAGCCTATTTAATTCCTTATAAAAATAAAGGAAAAATGGAATGCCAGTTTCAAATTGGATACAAGGGTCTGTTGTCTTTGGCATATAGAAATGAGCAAATGCAAAATATTCAAGCACATTGCGTATATGAAAACGATGAATTTGAATATGAGTTAGGCTTAGACTCTAAGTTGTTGCATAAACCAGCACTTGAAAATCGTGGAAAGCTAATTTTGGTGTATGCATTATATAAACTTAAAAATGGCGGATATGGTTTCGAGGTAATGAGTAAAGATGATATTGATAATCATGCAAAAAAATATTCACAATCATTTTCTTCTGCATACAGCCCTTGGAGTAAAAATTATGAGGAAATGGCAAAGAAAACAGTAATCAAAAAGCTTTTGAAGTATGCTCCTTTAAAATCTGATTTCGTTACTGCGACAATGCAGGATGAAACCGTTAAGTCTTTTGACAGCAATATCGTGGATATGTCAGATATACAGGATGAAACGGAAGTTGTAGCAGAAGCCGACTATAAAGAGTCGGAGGAAACAGGAAACAACGAATAAGGATATATTCCTGGCGTACAGTTTTAAAAGATATGAATAGGAGAGGAAATGGCTAGAGACAGAAAAGAAGGATTAGATTATTTTTCCTTTGACTGTGATTTCTTCTCGGATAGAAAGATTAAACGTCTCCGTGCCAAATTTGGTACGGATGGCGTAATGGTGTATTTATATATCATCTGTGAGATATACAGAGATAAAGGTTATTATGTCGAATACGACGAGGATCTGGTACTTGATATAGCTTATGAATTAGGCATATCAGAAAATAGGACAAGAGAGATAATGTCATACTTGTTTAGTGGGTTACTACAGTGTATTGAAATTACAAAAAGCTGCACACTTGCTACTCGGGTTACTGTCATATCTTCGGCATCAGTGCAACGCAGATACCAGAAGGCGGTCAAGACCAGAGCTGCCAAAAATCCGGTAAGCGTAAACGCGGAGGTTTGGCTTCTTAAAAAAGAAGAAACCGAAACCTTTATTAAAGTGAACCCTTTTTTAAATAATTCCGAGAAAAATGCCCTTTTTTCCGAGAAAAATAGTCTTAATTCCGAGAAAAAAACACAAAGTAAAGTAAAGGAAAGTAAAGTAAATAAAAGTAAAGGAAAGGAAAGTAGTAATAGAGCGTCTAAAGACGCAGGAGAACCCCTCCCTTCTCAAAACGACAATGTGGATAATGTTGATATTGTGGATAACTGGAATAGCCTTTCGGACCTGGGAATAACTCCAATTAAAAGAATAACGGAAGGTACGAAGCGTTACTGTTTGGTAATAGCTTTAATAGAACAATATGGTGTAGGCACTATACTGGAAGCAATCGAACAGATAAGAAACAGTAGCTTTTTGCAAGGTGTTAATGACAGGGATTGGATAATAGCCTTTGATTGGTTTATTATTCCAGATAATTTTATAAAAGTTCTGGAAGGAAATTATAAGGACAGTACAAAGCATAAACACACAAGTAATCGATTTTGCAATTATCCGCAACGAGATTATTCCAAAGCGGAAATGGAAGAGATGGAGCAAAAATTACTTGCTAAGAGTAGGAGAGGAGATATGGATGGATCATAGAATACAAGGAAAAGTAAATCGTTCTAATGGTGAGTTTTTCGAAAAAATGATAACACGTTCCAGTGATGCCTATTGGAAACAAGGAATCGCTTGCGTAGAAAAAACACCGGAACCAATGCGACCAATCAAAGCTTTAAACAGGAACAAAGGGCAGTTTGTAGCAATTTATTCAAAACAGGCACAACCTGATTTTAAGGGCGTACTATGTGATGGGCGTTGCATCCTGTTCGATGCGAAATACACAAGTAAAGATAAAATACAGCAATCAGCGGTAACAGAAAAGCAGATAGAAACATTTGATCGGTATGAGGAAATGGATGCATTGTGTTTTGTAGTGGTATGTATCCAGTATGAGCATTTCTATCGTGTACCATGGAAGGACTGGAAGAACATGAAGGCATTGTTTGGACACAAACATATGACTTTAGAGGAACTGGAAGAGTACAGAGTGCCATATAAGAATGGCATGATCTGTTATTTGGAAGGTGTAGAGATTGAGGTGGAAGAATGAAAAATACAGGTGTTACTGTAGAAGAAAATGGACAACTTAGATTTGCGTAGAAGTAGTGTGAAAATAGGAGGAAAACAATATGAAAAATTTTGATGAAGATATTAAGAGAATTATGGATGAGATTTTGTCCGATGGAACGACAGATCAGATTATAAAAGAGAAGCTAACCTGTGGAATCGAAAAAGCTATTGCAGCTTCATTTGCTTACGGAAAGCTTGAAAAGGCAGTTAAAGAAAGAGTTGAACAGGTCCTGGTACCTTTTATTGAAGAATATGATATGAATGCGTATATTGTGAAATTGGACACTATCCTTACTGAAATAGTGAATAACTCTACTCTTGTGGATAACAAAAAGATGCTGGAAAACTTCAAATTTTTAATGGAGGAACCTCAAATAGAAGAAATAAAATTAACGGATTTGTTCGAGGAATATAAAAAATTTGTTGCCAAGAATATGGATACATATGGCAGAGAGGTTGAATTTGATGAAACACCAGAGTACGAGGCAATGAATGTCTATTTTGAATTTGAAGAGGAAAAGAAGAGAAGTTGGAGTTCGTTTAAATACGCGACTATTGATTTTACAGTCGATGAAGAGGAAGAACAGAATGAACTTAATAGAACAATACGTCTTTCTATGTGGGAAGATGATAGAAAAAATGGATGGGGAATAGAAACAAATCCAAATCTAAATTTACATTCACTTAGAGATATGAATGAATTTGATTTGTTCATTGCGAAGTTGCAGAAAGCTGATGTAAGAATTATCGCTGATGAAACGCAAGATGAGGATTGTGTATATTCAGATAACAAGCCAGAAATGATCTATGAATGATTATGAAAGTGAAAGGACAAATGAGATTCGACATGACAAGCGTGAAATTAAGGAACAGGATAGTTGGGATAAAGTAGACGAGCTGTAACGGTTATTACAGCAGAAGTCCAGCTAATAAATGTCAATAATTAAATGAGAAAAATTTATTTTGTTTTTTG
>OKRU01001045.1_pt1 | contig 27827 bp, 42 predicted proteins | sample 1601131 | NCBI WGS metagenome assembly OKRU01 (sample SAMEA3541558, study PRJEB24748) | human gut metagenome | biome: human gut; feature: human-associated habitat; material: faeces | place: China | collected 2012
GGAATCCATATGGAAAAGAGACCTCATAGATTTGACCTATTGCACGAAAGCAATCTAAAGGAATGGGATTATCTGATGTTCCACATGTGCAAGGACAAAGATGGCAACGATTATGGATGGGCGAAAGTGCTTGATTATATTGGTGTAGGTTGGGACCCAAGCACCATTGGTGGTAACTGCAAAGGGCAGATATCATTACCGTTGGATAAAATGTAAAAAGGGTCAGAACACTGACCCTAAATACTTATGAAATAGCACTAACCTCAAATTCTAAAAGTCCCAATTTAATTTTTAGATGGAAACGTGTTTTCTTCTTGAGAATATTGATAATATCTTGAAGAATAAGAAATAAGGGTGCTATTAAAATAATAGGAATAATATTCATTTTTCATCCTCCTAACAAAGTAATTGTAAAAATATATGACGTTTGTAGGAAGCTAAATAGTCCTGTCGTAAAGGCCATATTGATTCCACCATTGTGAAATAAAGTTTACAGATTAATATTTTTAGGAGATGATAGAAAAATTCCTATATACATTAGAATACATCATAATAGATTAGAATGCAATAAAAAAGAAAGGAGCCGGAACCTATCCGGATAAAAGGCGCGCCGGGTTCCTTTCAAAGAAAATGAAAATTAGTGAATTAAAAGAATATTTGAATACATTCCCGGATGATGCACCAGTAAGTATTGTTTGTGCAAATCCACGGAAAAGAAAAGTATATGAACCAAAGATGGTTCTGCTAATGTCTGATGAAGAATTCAAATTTCCGGCATTAGTAATTGATATTAAAAATGAAAGAAATATGACAGAGGAAGAAAGAAAAGCATGTGAAGATGGTGAGCAGGATGCAGATGATTTGGAAGGGCAGATGCAGATAGAGGACTTCCCAGAGGTGATGCCATGAACCAGATGAACATATTTGATGTAATCCGTGATCCGGTAAAAATTACAAAGCCTATCCGGTTGATCGAGTTGTTTGCAGGGTATGGCTCACAGGCAATGGCTCTAAAACGTATCGGTGCAAAATTTGAGCATTATAGAGTTGTAGAATTTGATAAGTATGCCATAGCAAGCTATAACGCAGTGCATGGAACAGATTTTCCGACAATGGATATAACTAAGGTTCATGCGAAGGACCTGGATATCTGTGATACCGGGAAATACTGCTATCTTATGACATATTCATTTCCGTGCACGGATTTGTCACTTGCGGGTAAACAGGCAGGGATGAAAAAGGGAAGTGGTACAAGGTCGGGATTGCTGTGGGAAGTTGAAAGAATATTAAGTGAAATCCAGAAAAGCGCGGGAGAACTGCCACAGGTACTATTCATGGAGAATGTGCCACAAGTCCATGCAGACGCAAATATGGCAGACTTCCAGAAATGGATTGATTTCCTGTCTGATCTCGGATATGTAAGCTACTGGCAGGATTTGAACGCAAAAGATTACGGAGTTGCGCAGAGCCGGAACAGATGCTTTATGTTTTCTTTCCTTGGCGAGTATAACTATCATTTTCCACGGCCTATACCGCTTGCAAAGAGGATAAAGGATTATCTGGAGGATGAAGTGGATGAGAAGTATTACGTTAGCAATGCGGCATTAAAGGGATTTGAAGAGCATGCAAAAAAGCAGAAAGAAAAGGGGAACAGTTTTCATGCAGTGTTTAAAGATGTTTATGATGCAGCCCCTACTATAAAAAGTAGATACTACAAGGATGGATCTGACTGTCTTATCAGAACCCATATTGTGGGAAGGATAAATTCCTCGCAAGATGGAAAGATCATGAGTGTAAATGGGATTATGGCAGCACATACGGCAGGACATAGCAATGCACCTAAAATTCTTGAGAGAACCATTGTTGCAAGTCGTGGTAGAAATCCCAATAATCCATCAGACAGAACGACGGGCACAACTACAGAACAGCGTCTGGAGCCTAATATGCAGGGAATATGTAATTGCTTGACAAGTGTGCAGAAGGACAACCTTGTTATGGAAGAGCATATAATACAAAGGTCAAACCAACAATATCGTATAAGAAAGCTGACACCAAGAGAATGCGGAAGGTTGATGGGAGTATCCGATGAAGATATTTCCAAGATGGAAGCAGTCAATAGCAACACGCAACTTTACAAGCAGTTTGGAAACAGTATTGTTGTGGATGTGATGTGTGCCATGTTTAGAAATTTAAACATCAATCAGTAGGCAGAGCAGACCGGACAGCTCCGGTTTGCCTAACCCTTAAGTTTTAAATATAAATAACAAAACCAAGCAATCATATATCGATACCTCCTGCCTATATTATATGCAGCATGGTTGAGAATGATTCGCTTGGTGGAAGGAAGTGAGGTAGTTATGGCAAGGGATAAATTAGAAGAAGCAAGACGAGAGGGAATGGCTTATGCCTTAAAAATAGCCAAAACCAAAGGAATTGAAGGACTGGAAGAGGAATGCAAATTCAGAGGGGCAACGAAAATGCCCCTGGCACTTCCAAAGAATGCGATAGATGAATGTGTGCTGAAAATCAAAGAGAATACCATTGATACAATAACAATTCTGTCAGCAATTACACTCCGGGACCAGTTCGGATTTGGAGCAGAAAGGATTAAAAAATACATAGAGCGGTTCAATAGCAAGGCAGAGTGCCTTATGGATGATTACACAACTTGGGATGAGCAGATAGAAATACTCAAGGAAGAGTGTGGACTGGAATTCAAAATCAGAAAAAATGATAAGGATGTGAAAGTGAGGTAGAAGATATGAAAAACGGAATACATCCAAAAGGATATGCAGTAACAAGAAAAAAGACCAATGCAGACCGGATCAGAAGTATGACGGATGAGGAGCTGGCACTGGCAATCATGTGCCCGGCGGAGTATGATTTGAATTTCAATAAAAATGAAAAGTGTAATGGAGAGATGAATAAGAATTGCTACGAATGTTCATTAAAGTGGCTTCGGGCAGAAAGTGAGGAATAGCATGGAGAGATTAACAGAAAGGAATCCATTATGGATTGATGATGAACTGTGGGAAAGGGCATGTGAACCGGATTGCGAGGAAATAGATGCCGTATATCGGAAACTCAAAGACTACGAGGATGCCGAGGAGCGGGAATTGCTACTGCGGTTGCCGTGCAAGGTGGGAGATACCGTTTATGTAGATAGTGCGATTCTCCCAATAAATGATATGGAGTGTGGGAACATTGACCATAAGATTCCCTCATATTTTCCGGCACGAATTGTTTCATTCCGCTTTGCAAAAAGAAACTGGATGAAGATTGCGGTTAAGGCAAAATGGTTGCATGAATGGATTGACGATGAAACAGGTCCGGAAAGTGATTACATAGATAGTGAGAAAAAATTTACGATTTCATTGTCTGGTATTGGCAAAACAGTATTTCTCACAAAATCCGAAGCAGAAGCAAAACTGGCAGAAAGGGAGGGCGAACATGGAGAATAGATATTTATTCCGTGGCAAGCGGACTGATAACAATGAATGGGAATATGGATTACCGAGTTATGATGAAGATGGCGAGATTGAAGAAATTGAGGTATGGAGTGAAGATGATATTAATTTTTATTCGGTAGACCCGTCCACCATCTGCCAGTGCACCGGACTTAAGGACAAGAACGGCAAGTTAATTTGGGAGAATGATATTGTAAAAGACTTATTTAGTGATGTTTGCGCACAAATCAAATACGGCAGTTATCAAAACTGCTTTGATAGCACCAAAACTGAACACGTTGGATTTTATGTATGCTGGTCAGACAAGTATACTAAAAGATACAGAAAAGATTTAGGCTATTGGATAAATATGGTTGATGCAGAGGTTGTTGGCAATGCATTTGACAATCCGGAATTGTTGGAGGTGCAGGAATGACAGAGAATGAAGCAATTAAAGAAATTAAGTGCTGGCTTAACTTTTGTTTTGGATATCGGATTGCACCGGAACTGGTGCAGGCAACAAGAATGGCAACCGAAGCTCTGAAAGAGGTTCAGCAGTACCGTGCAATCGGCACACCGGAAGAATGCTTGCGAAATAAGGATTTTTTGGATTTTATTTCGGACAAAATGAACCCGAATGATTTTGAAACATACTTGCGTTTATACAATGCGTTGGAAGAAAAGGGGTGTGAAGAATGAGTGAAAGCCTTAAACCATGCCCGTTCTGTGGTGGTGAAGCAGGATTTCATGTGATTGCAAATTCAGTTTCACATGGGGGAGCAAGTTTTACTTTTGAAATTGTTTGTAAAAAATGTAAGGTATCTTTACCGAAGCAACATACTATTGGAGTTGATATGAACAGCACCGGAGCTATTGTGGCACGCCATGACGAAAGAGATATTGCAATAAATGAATGGAATCAAAGAGCAGGTGATACCCCATAGAATTTGTCGATAACACTCGACTTTTGTACCTTGAAAATTGAATACTGGCGGTGGAAGTAGTATAATTCCTTTATCATAAGAAATTGGGGGAATCACAAATGAAATGCTTAAGATGCAATGCGGAAATGAAACAGTACAAGTTCGATAGAGATTGGGGAATATACGGAAAAGAATACAATCCGGGAAATGGATATGCTATGAGACAAAATTCTCATAATCCACACAGCATATATGAATGTTCTGAATGTGGTTACATGGAACTAAGTTCTAAGTATTGCGAAAATGAAGATATTTAAAAGCGATTACCAACCGCCAGTATTTCACTGGCGGTATTTTTATACCCTAAAACAGGAGGATTTGAATTGAACAAAGATATATTAATGGATTACATAGATGCATGTGAACTGGTAAAGGAAACCGAAGCAGACATTCAGAAGTTACGGAAAACCGAAGTGGTACATGACAAAGTATCTGGGAGCAACCCTGATTTCCCATTCCAGGCACAAAATTTCAATATCAGTGGACAGGTAGAGCATTACATGGAATCATCCGAACTGGAGAAAGAAAAACAGCTGCTGCAGGAGAGGATGATAAAAGCAAGATACAAGAAGATAAAGGTGGAGCAGTGGATGGAGAATGCACCGGCACGAATCCAGAGACTTGTAAAGCTCAAATATTTTGAAAGGTTATCATGGGAACAGGTGGCAGAAAGGATAGGAGGAAATACCTCAGCAGATAGCGCAAGGATGGAATTAAATAAATATATGAAAAAATAAAAATAGTTTCGTTTTTTTCACACATTTCGTTTTTAATGTAGTAATATGTTATTAAGCCGAAAAGGCAAAAGACCTTTCCGGAACTTCATAACTCATGGGCACTCGAAAGGGTGCCTACTCCCAAATAAAAGAAGATTAATAGGCACTGTGCATAAGCATGGTGCTTTTTTCGTGGAGAATAATAAGTAGAGAGGAAATAGGTTGAGTTACAAATCACAGAGAAATTATGAAAATGCACAGCGGATGCTATTTGATGGAATCGGGCAGTATGCGATACCGGAGATAGAACCTACACAATTTGAGAATGCAGAGTTTATTGGATTTAATTATGCTAAGAGTGCGAAGAATCCAGAGAGCAAGGTAGTACATTTCTTTCTGGACGATTACCAATTTACCAGAGTATGGACAGATCCGGATAGATATATTTCAATGCTACAACGGTTCAAGTATGTGTTGACACCGGATTTTAGTTTGTATACAGATTTTCCGAAGCCGTTGCAGATATATAACCACTATCGTAAACATTGGCTAGGAGCATATTGGCAAATGCATGGTATCAATGTTATTCCTACGATTTGCTGGAGTAATCAGGAATCGTTCGAATGGTGCTTTGATGGAGAACCTACACATAGTGTCGTAGCAATTTCATCTGTTGGAACACAAAATGGAACAGAAAAGAAGCAATGTTTTCTTGATGGATATTTTGAGATGATAAAGAGATTAGAACCTACACAGATTATCTTTTATGGCAGAGTGCCAGACGAGTGTAAGGGGAATATCGTACATATTAAGCAGTTTACGGAGAAATGGAACAAAGCGGAGGTGGCGCAGTGGTAGTGAATTTACAGTTTTTTGGTGGACGTGGCACAACAAGTGGATTAAATACAATTAGGCAGATTACAGTCAACATGGATGGAAGCAAAGCCACATACCGCAGTGAAAAGGGAAAGACATGGCGAATTGAAAATGGTAATGTGAAAGATGTAGTTCCAATGACGTTAAAGGAAATTGAGGATAGAGCCAAGAAAGCAGGATATTCCGTGAAAACTTACACTAATAAAGAATATGAACAATATGAGAAGGAGTACCGGAAAGACAGGGAAGAAACAAGCAAACAATTAGATAGGATTTGGTATGAAGCAGGTCCGAGACCAAGAAAAGGATGGAAAGGTCATTGATTTATACGATAAGAATAAGAGGATAGAAAATGGGCGGCAGAGGAGCAAGTAGCGGATTAAGTGATAAGGGAAACAAATATGGTTCTCAATTTCATTCCATAATGGATACAAATGGAAAACCATTAGTATCTGGAAATATAAAATTTATTGAATCTAACTCAAGAGATTCAGAAAGCTTATTTGAAACCATGACGAAAGGCAGAGTTTATGCGGTAGTTGGTGGTAATGATTTACTGAAGGTGGTTTATTTTGATAAGGATAATAAACATACAAAAGAAATAAATGTAGGTCATAAACATGCAAACTTAGACCCTCATGTCCATCATGGGTATTACCACAATGAAAGAGATGGTACAAAAGGGGCTACAAAGTTAAATACAAACGAAAAGAAAATGTTAGAAAAAATTAAAAAGGTATGGTATGATTACCTTGGTAGAAGATAGTTTAGGCTGGCAGAACAGGTTGATAGACAAGGCATCGGTTCAATTCCGGTTGACTACCAAGAGGATGTACCATAACGGTATGTCCTTTTTATTTTGCATTAGGAGGTGGCTGAATGAAGCAGAGTAAAGCGGTCGGAAGGCCGCCAAAGTATAAGACTAAAGAAGAAATACAGAGGAAGATAGATGATTATTTCGAAGAATGCAATGGAGAAGTTCTCCGGGGTGAGGATGGAAAAATTGTATACAATAAATGGGAAAATCCAGTGATTATAAATGTGCATCCACCAACAATAACTGGATTAGCATTAGCACTTGGTTTTACCAGCAGACAGGCATTGTTGAACTATCAGGCAAAGGCTGAGTTCGTTGACACGATTACGCGCGCGAAGTCCAGAGTAGAAGCATATACAGAGGAACGATTATTTGATAGAGATGGCAGCAATGGAGCGCAATTTAGTTTGCGTAACAATTTCCGGGGATGGAATGATAAAGTCCAGACAGAGCTTGAAGTGGAAGAACAGAAAGCACGGATAGAGCAAATCAAAGCACAGACAGAAGTGCTAAAACTTAAGACTCAGGGTGAGGAAGAAGATGATACCGTAGATGATGGATTCATAGCAGCATTAAATGGAACTGCAGCAGAGGATTGGAAAGATGAAGAAGAGTAGACAGATTTTTCATTTCAAACCATTTTCCAAAAAGCAGCGTAAGGTTTTGAACTGGTGGTGTGATGATTCACCGGTAAAGGATAAAGATGGAATTATTGCAGACGGAGCAATCCGTTCCGGTAAAACGGTCTGTATGTCATTATCCTTTGTATTGTGGGCAATGACTACTTTTAATGGTCAGAATTTCGGAATGTGTGGAAAGACAATCGGCTCATTTCGGCGAAATGTATTGTTCTGGCTGAAACTGATGCTAAGAAGTCGGGGTTATAAGGTAGTAGACCACAGGGCTGATAATCTGATTGTTATTTCAAAGGGAGATGTAGTTAATAATTTCTACATATTCGGTGGAAAAGATGAAAGTTCACAAGACCTTGTGCAAGGTATCACATTAGCAGGAGTCTTTTTTGATGAAGTAGCACTGATGCCGGAATCATTTGTGAACCAGGCAACCGGACGTTGTTCTGTGGATGGTTCTAAGTATTGGTTCAACTGCAATCCGGATGGACCATATCATTGGTTCAAGGTAAATTGGATTGATAAAATAAAGGAAAAGAATCTGTTGTATCTTCATTTTACAATGGATGATAACCTCTCTCTTACTGAAAAGATAAAAGAGAGATACCGCAGCATGTATACTGGAGTATTCTTCCGAAGATATATATTAGGCCTGTGGGCAATGGCAGAGGGTATTATTTATGATATGTTCAATGCTGATGATCATGTGACCAAGGAAGAGCAGGAATTATATCCTACCGGAAAATATATCAGTATTGACTATGGAACCCAGAATGCAACAGTATTCCTGATGTGGGAAAAATCATTAAGTGGCAAATGGTGCTGCACAAAAGAATATTATTATTCTGGAAGGGATAAGGGAAAGCAGAAAACAGATGCAGAATATGCAAAGGACTTAAAAGAATTTGTTGGAGATAAAAAAATAAGGGCAGTAATTGTAGACCCGTCCGCCGCTTCTTTTATAGCGGAATTACGGAAGAAAGGGTTTACAGTAATAAAAGCAAAAAATGATGTGGCAGATGGAATCCGTCTGGTTGGGACATTACTCAATCAGAAACGGATTCTTTTTTATGTGTGTTGCAAGAATACGCTTAAGGAATTTGCTTCTTATATATGGGATACAAAAGCGGCAGACCGTGGGGAAGACAGACCAGTAAAACAGTATGACCATGCGATGGATGCGGTACGTTATTTTTGTAGCACTGTGCTTGGTAATCAGGTAGCGAGAATAAAAAGTAAGCAGCAGCTTGGATTTGGATAGGAGGTTAAAAAGTGTTTGTATTTACATATCCGGCAGAAAAGTATGATGAACTTAATATAAGAAAAACAGATATATTACATTTAATTAATAAGCACATCACAGTAGCATCTGCATTGAAAAAGAAAATGGATTACTATGAGGGTGAGCAGGCAATCCTTGAACGCAAGAAAGAGGACGGTGCACCAAATAATAAACTGGTATGTAATCATGCGAAAGATATTTCTGATACAGCAACAAGTTATTTTATCGGTGAGCCAGTTACATATAAGTCAGATGATGATATATCAGATTTGTTAAAAGCACTGGAGAATGCCGGGGCAGATGAAGCAGATGGTGATAATGGTCTTGATTTATCTATTTATGGACTGGCATTTGAGTATATGTATGCCAAAGAGGGACAGACTGAGCTTGTATGTAAGAACCTTTCACCGCTTAGAACATTTATGGTATATGACGATACCATTGAACAGAATGAATTATTTGCAGTTTACTATTATACGAAAAAGGATGATACGGATACCTTTCCAATAAAGTATATTGCAACGGTGCTTACACAGAACTATAAGTATGTGCTTAACATACAGGATAATAATGAATTGCAGGAAACAACGGAGGAGCCACAGCCACATTATATGGGTGATGTGCCAATTATTGCATATCAGAATAATAAGCTTGGAATTGGAGACTTTGAACTGCAGATTCCACTTATAGATGCATATAATGCAATCATGTCTGACCGGGTAAATGATAAGGAGCAGTTTGTAGATTCTATTCTGGCAATATACGGAGCACTGCTTTCTGACGAGATAGAGGATGAAGGAGAAGGCACCGGAACACAGAAAGCAATGAAGAAACTGAAAAGGGAGAAGCTGTTGGAACTTCCGGACGATTCAAAGGCGGAATATCTTACACATACTTTTGATGAAGCGGGAGTGGAAATCTTACGAAAAGCTATTGAGCAGGATATTCATAAATTCAGTCATATTCCTTGTATGACAGACGAATCCTTTGGAGGAAATGTATCTGGTGTTGCAATGGAATTCAAATTGCTTGGAATGGAGAATATCACCAAAATAAAGACCAGATATTATAAAAAAGGTCTTCGTAAGAGATTAAGGATATTCGCACATTGGCTGTCTGTTAAAGGAAAAAATGTTGATATATCCGGTATTAAGACTATATTTACCAGATGTATGCCAAAGAATCTGTTGGAAATTTCACAGTGGGTTAGCAATCTTTGGGGGAAGGTCAGCCGGAAAACACTGCTTTCTCAGATTCCTTTTGTAGATGATGTGGAAGCAGAACTTACGGCAGTTAATGAAGAAGAGGAAGAAGCTATAGAGAAACAGAAGAAATTATTTGATAATCATCCAAATGATAAATTAGAGGAAGATGCGGATGGCGAAGCTTAATTACTGGGAGCGCAGGGAAGCACAGGATATGTATAATTACATGGAAAGTGCAGAGAAAAAGGCAGATGAAATAGCACAGCTATATTTGAAAGTATCCCGGTATATTTCTACGCAGGCAGATCAGATATTTGATAAATACAAAGGCAAATATGGTCTGTCTGAAAGCGAAGCACGCAGACTGTTGAATGAATTAAAGGATAAGACCTCACTGGACGAACTTCTGCAGAAGCTTAGAGATGGAGATTCTAATGACAGCCGTAAAGAGTTGAAAAAACAGCTAGAATCGGCTGCATACCAGGCAAGGCTGGAAAGATTACGGCAGTTACAGAATCAATTGGATTTTGTAATGATGAGAGTTTATAAGCAGGAGTTGCAGCGTAACCGTAGTTTTTATACTGATTTTGCCAATGAAGCCTACTATCGTGAAATGTATAATATCCAGCAGAGAGCCGGTGCCGCATTTTCATTTGCCCATATATCCAAGGATACAATTGAAGAGGTAATAAATAGTCGGTGGTCTGGTGAAAATTATTCCTCCAGAATATGGAAGAATACAAAAGCATTAGCACAGGAGTTAAAGGGGCAGTTACTGCTTGAACTGGTTACCGGTAAAACACACCGGGAGATAGCCAATGAGATTGCTAATAAGTATGCAGCAGGTGCCAGCAGAGCCAGACGGTTAATAAGAACAGAGAGTAATTATCTTGCCGGAGAGATGAGTTTTAAAGCATATGCGGCAGCAGGCATAGAGAAGTATATGTATTTGGCAGTGCTGGATTTAAAGACTTGTACCACTTGTTGCAAAACACTGGATGGAAAGATATTTTATACAAAGGATAAAAAGGTTGGTGTCAACTGCCATCCAATGCATCCGTGGTGTCGGTGTACGGAAATAGCTGTTCTGGATGAAGAATGGCTAAAGGATATGACCAGAAAAGCATTAGATCCTAAGACGCATAAGAAGATAGATGTACCGTTAACCATGAGTTATGCTCAATGGTATCAGAAATATGTGGAAGGGAACCAGGATGCCAAGCTGGAAGAAAAGAGAATCCGAAATATAACATCAGATAGGATTCAGTATAAAAAATATCGGGAGATTCTTGGCGAAGAAGTGCCGGAAACGCTGGAAAAATTCCAAAAAATGAAGTATAATAATACTGAAAATTGGGAACTGTTTAGAACGTATACTCGCTCCGTGAAGAATGGAATGATATCACCACTATCCGGATTTACTAATTATCAAAAGATATATGGTGATATTGAAAAAAATGTTATTGGAATAAAGACTTCTGAGGGAATAGAAGTAAAGGGACAGAGTAAACATTTCATGGAGAGAGTGATTGGAACCATGAAAGACCCCAAAACAGGAAAACCACGTTCTGGAGTTACTATTGAAGGAATAAGAGATGCATTGGAGAAACCATTAAAAGTGATGCCTGTGAGAACATCAGTTAATGGTGATAAAAGCCAAAAATATATTGGAAAAGGTGGAACAGTTACAATAAATCCAGATAGTGGTTTATTGATTCAATGTAATCCGACAGATGTAGATTACATAAGGAGAATAGAGAATGCGAAAATTTAAACTTACAAATGAACAAATCGAATTTCTTAAAGAAATGTATCCTGATAATGAACTTGTCCAGCGAGTATTGAATAGTGGGGAAAATGGAGTTTTTGAAATTGATGTAGATACTAAAATTGATTTTATGGATTATATAGAAGATGAATCCGTATATTGGATGGATAAACACCAGGAGGGAACAGCAAAAACTCATATGTTGGAATCCATACGGGATGATATATATTATCAGACCAATTAGTTATCAGAAGTAGTAAATATTATAAAATAAATAATTATAGATACCACTGGCCTTTAGACTGGTGGTATTTTTATACCAATTTCTAGGAGGTGAAAACATGAAAATCAAAGTAACAAAGCGGTATGTGGATAAGTACACAAAGAAAATTGTAGAAGAGGGTACAGAAACGGAAATGACCGCAGAACGTGGCAAGGAATTGATAAAAGAAGGTGTTGCCAAAGAAGTAAAAGTAACAGGAAAAGAAGCATAGAAGGGCGGTGATTCCTTATATCTCCCAGCTATGGGTTAAATAGTGATAAGCACGCAGATTGTATTCTGGGTGTTATTTTTATGCCTTTTTTCCGCAGGCATTAAAGAACGGTAGAACAATGTGGTATGCAACGGACTGGGGAAAAGACCGGCTCGGGGCAGGAAGGAGAAAATATGAAGAATAAAGAAGTAAAGGCATTGAGAATGCCACTGAAATTACAGTTTTTTGCAACCGGAGACGGTGACGGCACTGGAGATGGTGACGGTTCCGGGGATGGAGCAGGAGACGGAGATGGCACAGGTGAAGGTTCAAAGGGTGAACCACCAAAGACCTTTGATGATTTCTTGAAAACAGGAGATTTCCAGTCAGAATTCGACCGGAGAGTGCAGCAGTCAATTACAACAGCACTTAAGAATCAGAAAGAAAAGTATGATGCTTTAATGGATGACCGGTTATCAGAAGCAGAGAAACTTGCCAAGATGACAAAGGATGAAAAACAGGAATACCTCAATAAAAAGCATGAAAAGGAGTTATCTGACAGAGAAGCCGCTATTACCAGAAGAGAACTTATGGCAGAAGCGAAAAATACTCTTGCAGAGAAAAAACTCCCGGTAACATTGGCAGACGTGCTGGTGTATACAGATGCAGATTCCTGCAATAAATCCATTGAAGCAGTAGAGAAAGCCTTTACAGAAGCGGTAGCCGCTGCCGTAGAAGAAAAGCTGAAAGGCGGAAAGCCAATGAAAAACGGTGATTCCAATGTAACAGAGTTGGACAAAATCGTTAGTATGATGAGCGAATAGGAAGGAGATTTTAGAAGATGGCAATTAACACATTAGCAACAGCAACAAAATTTCAGAAAGCATTGGACGTGTTAGCAGTTCGTGAAGCTGTAACCGGCTGGATGGAAGCAAATGCAGGTAAGGTAAAATATACCGGTGGCGCAGAAGTAAAAATTCCGAAAATGTCGGTACAGGGTCTTGGAGATTATGACAGAGATAACGGATATCTCATGGGTTCCGCTACTTTGGAATATGAAACTAAGAAAATGACTCAGGATAGAGGTCGTAAGTTCCAGTTAGATTCTATGGATGTTGATGAGACTAACTTTGTAACAACTGCATCCTCCGTTATGGGAGAGTTCCAGAGGACAAAAGTTATTCCGGAGATTGATGCATACCGTCTTTCCAAGATTGCAACAGAAGCAATCAATGCAAATGTGGCAGGTATGGTTCAGTATGGATACACACCGGGAGCAGCTAATACAAGTGCACTCCGTAAAGTAAAGGAAGGTATTGCTGCAATCAGAGACCTTGGTTATGGCGGACCATTAGTAGTTCATGCTACAGACAGCTTTATTTTGGAGTTAGAGTTAGAACTTGCAAATAAGATTTCTACAGTAAACTTCAAAAAGGGCGGTATTATTACTAAAGTTCCGGCGGTTGATGAAGTACCAATTATTCCAACACCGGCAAATCGTCTGGTAACAGCAATTAAGCTGAATGACGGAAAAACGAGCGGTCAGGAAAAAGGTGGATTTGAAAAGGGTGCAACTGCAAAGGATATTAACTTTGAAATTATGCCACTTAAAACACCGGTAGCAATTTCCAAGCAGGATAAGATGAGAATCTTTGACCCGAATACAAATCAGAAAGCAGATGCATGGGCAATGGATTACAGACGTTTCCATGATTTATGGATTTTGGAAAATAAGGTTAATTCCATTTATGTAAGCATTAAGGATTCAGAATAACAGGAGGTAGTACATGAGAGTTAAGACTGACAATGTTGAGAGAGTTGTTTCTGATGAATACGGCAGAGAACTTGTGGCAAGTAAAAAAGCCGTAGAAGTGCCGGAAAAAGAGGTAGAGACAAATTCCCTGGAAAAGCTGAAAGTAGATGAATTAAAGGCACTGGCATCTGAAAAGGGAATTGAAGGAGCTGAGACTATGAAAAAGTCTGAGCTTCTGGATATCTTAAAGGATGTGGTCTAGGTGACAGATATTGAAAAATTAAAAAAGCTTACCGGAGAGAGTGACGAAGAGTTGCTCTCTCTTTTGCTGGAAGAAGCAGAAGCTTTTGTGCTGTCATATACGAATCGGACGCACATTGTAAGTGGTCTGGACAAAGCAGTAAGAGACCTGGCAGTAATTGCTTTAAACCGGATGGGAACGGAAGGAGAGACCGGGCGAAGTGAGGGCGGAGAGACCTATAGCTTTGATAATGCCCCAAAGCAGGTATATACCCTGATGAACCGGTACAGATTAGCGAGGTGTGGCGGACATGCGTATGAAGCGAAGCAGAATACAGAAGTATCACCATAGAAGTAAGGAAACAGGAAAAGATGCCGAAGGTGGTATTTTTACACAATATCAGGAAGCAGTTCCATTTTGTGGTGAGATATGGCCGGCATCCGGTGAAGTGCAGGCTAAGTTATATGGAGAAAAACTATCATATATCCGTAATGTTCGGATAGAGGGCAGATATGTCATTACTACAGACAGAGCCGGAGTTGTTCATTATGTGTATCCGGATGGACTGGATATAGTGGAATCTGATGGATTATGTCTGTATGTGGATGGCACTGCAGAACCGGATTATAAGGTTATTGCAATTAAGCCATACCGGAATCTTACACTGGAGGCTATGAAGATATGATAGATGGTCTGGATAAGCTGCTGAAACGAATTGAACGGTATGAAAATGTAAGTACCGTTCAAGGTGTAAGAAAAGGAATTGCACTGGTTCAAGCGCAGGCAAGAGCAGGATGCGTCAGTGAGACTGGAGAATTGAGAAATTCTATTCACGTCAGTGATGAAGTGATTGGAAAAAATAAAGTGGTTGGAACCTGCTTTACAAACAAATCCTATGCGCCTTATGTAGAATTTGGCACGGGTTCCAAAGGGCAGGCGAATCATGCCGGAATATCACCTAATGTACCGGTTGCCTATAGCCAGTCACCGTGGTGGATACATGAGAGCCAGATTGATAAAGGTCTGGCAGAAAAGTATCACTGGTTTTACATAGACACCAAGGACGGACGTTTCTATCAGTGTAATGGACAGCCAGCAAGACCATTTATGTATCCGGCATTGAAAAATAATGAAGAGAAGATAACCAGATTGATTGCAAATGACATTAAGGAGCAGCTGAAATGAAAAATGTGAAAGACATTGTATATGGAGCAATTAGTGGTGTAGTGGAAAATACCACGGATTTGTATCCGAGTAACTTTGAAAATCTCCCGGCAGTTCAGTATATCGAGGATGAGAATAGCGTATATGAGAGAACCGGCAATAAAGAAGATAAAGCTTATGTCAGATATATTGTGGATATCTGGGACAGAAAAAGCACATCCCAGACCACATTGGAAATTGATAAAGCTATTTCTGCTATCGGTCTTGTGCGTACATCCTGCAAAGATGTACCGGAACAGGGTGGATTGAAACATAAACACATGGTATACGAAGGAATTATTGATATGGATTCTGAAATCGTATATTGGGACAAATAAGAAGGAGGAAGAAAGCATGTTAGCAAATGGAGCAAAGTTAGAGTATAAGAAGGGCGAACAGTGGGTAGACTGCCCGGGCTTAAAGGAAATTCCGGATATTGGAAATGAACCGGAAAAGGTAGATAATACCTGCCTTACCGATAAGCACAAAGTAAACGAAAATGGTATCGGTGATTTAGGGGATATGACCTATAAATTCAAATATGATAACAGCAAGGCAGACTGCCCTTACCGTGTGTTCCGTGATAAGAAACCGGATGAAGTTACCGAATTCAGAGAAACACTTGCAGATGGTTCTGTTACCGAATATTCTGCACAGACATCTGTAAAGCGTACCGGCGGAGCAGTAAACGGAGTAATCGAGTTTGAATTAACAATGGCAGTACAGAGTGATTTCACTTATACTGACCCAGCCTAAGAGAAGGAGGATAAAAATCAATGGACGGATTAGATGAAATGTTACAGACAGAAGATAAAGAGAAAAAGGTAGTTGCAATGAATCAGAAAGAGGAACAGCCAAAGCGTAAGCAGTTCCATTTCTGGAGTGTGGCAGGAGTAGACCATAAGTTGAAGCTGACCACTTCCATGATTACCAAATTGGAAAGTAAGTACAAGACCAATGTTATTAATCTGGTCATGAACGAAGGGGTACCGCCACTTTCTGTAATGCTTACCATTGTGCAGGCAGCACTTATTCCGTGGGAGCATGGAACCAGTTATAAGGATGTAGAGAAGTTATTTGATTTATGGCTGGAGCAGGATGGTGGAGATCAGCAGAGTTTCTTTAAAGAGGTAATTGTTCCACTGATGGCGGTATCCGGTTTTTTTACGGAGAAACAGACAGCGGAGATTCTCGAAAGCCTGGAGGAGAGAGCCAGTCAGATTTAATATCCGATTACATTGATTTATTATATCCAAGAGCATTAGACAGCGGAATCTCAGTCGGAAAGTTTTGGAATTCTTCTCTGACTGAGATTTTGGATAGGATAGACAGCTATGACCGGAGAAAAAAGTCTGAAATTAATCTCATGTTTATGCAGGCAGATTTGATTGCCAATAGGGTAGCGAAATGTTTTGACCCACAAAAGGTAAAAACTGTCATGCCGTGGGACTACTTCCCAGAAGTATTCGAAAAGGAAAGAAAAGAATACGAACAGCAGGAAGTTATAACTGTAAAAAATAGAAGACGTGCTGCAATGGATGAATATAACCGCAGGCGGCACATGCAGGCAGGAGGTGAGAATGAATGAGTGATGAATCCTTAGAAAAATTGAAGGTTGTAATTGAAGCCAGTGCAAATCCGTTCCGGGAAGAAATGAAGAAGCTTCGGAAGGAAATGAATGATTCCAGTAAGGTTGTAGATGACCAGATGAAGAATATTAAAGCGGATATGGACAAAACAATGGAGCCTATCCGTAAAGTGCAGGCACAGATACGAAGAATTGGTGAAACCATGAAAAGCGTACTTGGAAAGAGCCTGCCGGGTAACCAGTTTAAGGATATGAGCAACAGCATTGAGAAGACCCAGAAGAAACTGGACAAGCTGATTGCAGCAAAGCATGATCTGGAGGACTCCGGCAAGGATATGGAGTATACAGATGATTTCAAGGAACTGATGAAGGTCACTGATGCGGCAGAAAAGAAACTGAATTCTTATATTGAACAGGAAGACAGGATGAAAGCCACAGGTACCGTAAATAAGAAGAGTAATAGCTGGAAGAATTTGCAGTACAATATTGAACAGGCTAGAAATACTTATAATGCATATAAGATGGATATGGAAAATACCACACCATCTGAAAAGGTGCAGCCTACTGATAAATGGCGGAAGGTTCAGAAAGAAATTTATGATACCAGAATCGAGCTGGCACAGATGAATGAGGAGCAGCAGAAGTATGAGAAAAGCGTCAGAGTCAGCAGGGTTTCCAAAGTATTTAAAAATGTACTGAATACTTTTAAATCATTGGGACAGTCCATTAAGAAAAGCGGTGGCTTATTTGCATCACTGATTCAGAAATTTAGAAATGGAATTCCTTGGTTTAACAAGACCAGAAATTCTATGCATGGTTTAGGCAATTCTGGCAGCAGGCTTGGTAATATCTTTAGAACCCTTGGTATGACAGCAAGGTTTATGTTTGCCAGCTTTGCAATAACCGGCACCATTAATGGCGCAAAAGAGGGATTGAAGAATCTTGCACAGTACAGTGATACTACGAATGCTAGTATCTCAGCTTTGTATAGTGACCTCATTACCTTAAAGAATGCTTTTGCAGTAGCGTTTGCGCCTATTTTGAATGTGGTAACGCCAATTCTGGATACCTTTATTACCTATTTAATAGATGCGGCAAATGCGGTGGCACAGTTCTTTTCAGCACTTACCGGAAGTCCAACCTGGACTAAGGCAACCAAAGTACAGAAGGACTATGCCGGCAGCCTGAACAATACTGCATCAGCGGCGGCAGCAGCCAAAAAGGAGTTATATGGTTTTGATGAAATAACCAAGCAATCAGATGATAGTAGTTCCGGCAGTAGTGGAGCAGGCGGTTCTATTGGCAGTATGTTTGGAACTGAAGAGGTAAGCAATAAATTTTCCAATTTTGCACAGATGGTAAAGGATGCATGGAAAGATGCTGATTTTAGTGAAATAGGTGAGATTGTCGGTACTAAGATTCGTGATGGACTGGATAGCATTAATTGGGATGCAATCCAGGAGACCTGCAACAAAATAGCAAAGAGTATTGCAACCTTTATTAATGGATTTATTGGTACGGAAGGTCTTGCTGAGAGTATTGGAAGTACAATTGGAAATGCTATTAATACAGGTGTAGGAATGGCACACACTTTCTTTAACACTACGGATTTTGTTGGTTTGGGCGAATTTATAGCCACGACAGCCAATACAGCCATTATGGATACCACAGACTGGGGATTGATTGGCGAAACTGTAGCAGAGGGATTAAAGTCTGGTATAGAAACCTGGTATGGATTTGTAACAACCTTTAATTTTGAAGGGTTAGGAGAAAAAATCGGTGACTCCATAAAACGTTTCTTTAGAGAGATGGGTGAAGTTAACGAGGAAACGGGCCTGACTGGTTGGAAAGAACTTGGAGTTTCTATAGGAACTACCATTTCTGGATTTGCAGATACGATTGTAACAGCCTTTGAGGATGGTGTTAATTGGGAAGAAATAAAGAGTGCAGTAAGTGAGCTGATATCAGGTATATTTGATAATCTGGATGTGAATGTTGGGAAATTGGCTTTAACTATAACAGCATTTTCTCTATTTAAAGATGGAGCAGAACTTACTGCGGCAATTGTGAAAAAGGCACTTATTAGTGCGTTGGTTGTAGCGGCAGAAGATGTCTTTGGAACAACAGAAGCAGGAACACTTGCAATTTCACTTCCAGCAATTCTAACAATTGCAGTTGGTGCAATCGTTATTGCGTGGGGAGATGAAATCGCAAAGGGAATAGGGGATGAATTGCTTAAAAAAAGAGCTGATTTTTGGGGGAAACTTTTTAATGTGGATGATGACACAATACAGTCAGTAAAGGATAAAGCAGTTGAAACATTTAATTCGATTGTTGATGATATACATCCAATAAGAGATTTTTGGGAATCATTTACAGGACTATTTAATGGAAAAGGTCCGGTTAACCAGAAGCATTTAGAAAATGTTAAAAAGTGGCTTACAGATTTTACCAAAAAGATTAAAGAATTACTTCAAAGTTTTAAAGACTGGATTTCTGATTGGTTCAATTCATGGAAAGATTTAAATGGATTTGGAAGTGATGAAGCAGTTGGAGCCAGCGTGAAACCATCTAAAGATAAATTGACAAGTGGTGTGTTCGGAGATATTTATGAACAAAATGGAATAGGAAAAACATTGTATTTTACAATAAAGTCACTTACAACAGCAGATGATATTTATAATCCGCTGCAGACTTCTTTTTCCAAGAAACCATTGACTACTGAAACAAAGACCACTTCCGGAGCGAAACTTCATGAAGAGGTGCAAGGTGGAATTACATCTGCTGGTGCATTTCATAATGCTGTAAAATCTACCACAACTGGAAATATGATTTTTGATTTTATTCAGTCTGATTTTATGAAAAATAAATTACATACTGCTACAAAGTCAGATACCAATGGACATTCTATATTTGGCTGGGTGCAGGGAGCATTCGGGCAGAGTATATTTCATACTGGAGCAAAATCAGATACCAGTGGTAGTATGATACATCAGACAGTGCAGAATACTTTTGGGGCACAAAGCCTTAGCACATCGGCAACAGTAACCACTAGTGGAACAGATCTTAGAAATTCGTTGCAGGCATCTTTTGGTGGGAACCCATTAACTATCGGAGTATCATTGGTTAGAAATGGATGGAGTTCTCTTACAGATTGGGTTAACAGCTTCTTTGGAAGTGGAAATTCTGGAAGAGGAGCATCAATAACAAGAAGAGCAGATGGCGGACTTTTTTCTGGTGGGGTTTGGCATCCGGTTACTGCTTATGCAGGTGGTGGTTCACCTGCAAGTGGCCAGTTTTTTATGGCAAGAGAAGCTGGGCCGGAGTTAGTAGGAACAATTGGACGGCATACTGCTGTAATGAACAATAACCAGATAGTATCTTCTGTATCAGATGGTGTATATTCAGCAGTGTTATCTGCAATCTCTCAGACAGCACGAAGCAATAGCACACCAATGGAATTACACGTTTATGTAGGGGGAGAAAAAGTGACAGATTATGTCATTAAGGATATTAATGGTAGAACAGTTTCAACCGGAAAATGTCCAATTTTAACGTAATTTGGAGGGTAGCGTATGCTGCCCTCTTTTCAAACAATACACAAATGTGTATAATGAAATTAATATGTAAAAGGAGGTGCGAGTTATGGCTTTAATAAATTGTCCGGAATGTGGCAGACAGGTAAGTTCGCAGGCAGAGAAATGTCCAGGATGTGGATTTCCGATTAGAAATTATGCGGAAAAATTTCCAAAACAGCAAAAGGAGAAAAGAGAAAAGCATACAGACCCAATAGCTAGTTTTGTATTTAGTTTGATAGCATTATTTTTTGTCGGGTCTGGTTCTATATTAGTGATAATACCTATTGTAATTGCTTTTGTAATAGGAGTTATGGGATTAACAGAACGTGGAGCAGATGGATTTGCAATTACTGGAGTAGTAGTTAGTGTACTGGACGCATTATTACTAATTGGAGTAATATTGTTATAAAGAATAATATACAAAGGAGGTAGGGTTATGATACTATGCAAAAAGTGCGGAAATCCGTGTAGAATTGGAACAGAGCCAGTTGGAAGAGATAGCAATGGATTGCCGGTATTTCACAGATTTTCTTATTGTGATAGGTGCCGATTGAAGGAGGATTTAGATTTAGTACAAAACGCACCAAAACAAAAATCAAAAAAGCGTAAAGATTCCCAGTTAAGTATAATAGCATGTATCTTTTCAGGAGTTGCATTTATTTTTCCGATGATTGCTATTGTGGGATGGATTTTAGCTTTGGTTGGTATAATTATAGGATTTGTCGACTTGGGAATGAAAAAGGAGGATGAAAGACATTTAGGTTCTTATTTTTCCATCATTGTTTTTATCGTGTACTGTATAATTCTATTTATCTAGTTTGAAATAGGATAGTGTTATAAAAATTACAATTGAATAGTAATAGCAAATAGAATCAGAAAAGCTGTTAGTTATACTATAAGGTGCAACTAACAGCTTTTCTGATAATTTATAATAAAATAACACATAAGAAATATTAAAGTAATTTACTTAGTCAGTTGGAGGAACGGTATTATCGAGTAACTTATTAAAGATATTTATAATATACATTTTGTAGGCTTCTTTTGATGGCAGGTTTTCGAATCTGTCCATTAGTTTTTTTGTAGCTAAATCTAGTGGATTATTTAAATCAAAGGAATCATAGCCATATGAAACTTGTATTATGTTTTTTAAATCTTCTGACGGAATTTCTACAAGCATACTATATTCGGTATACAGTTCTATTAATTCTGAAAATAGAGGATTTTGTATAAATGCATTAAGTCCTGGAGAAATGTAACTCTTTTTTGATTTAATTATTTCTATGGATTTATCTGTCAACCCTAGTTCAGTATTTATTTCGGCATATTTTGGGTTTTTGACATTACTAAAGCCAAGAAGATAGTCGACTGTAACATGAAAACGTTGTGAAATTTTTTCTAGTGTTTCAAAACTTGGTTCCTGTTCTCCACGCTCATATTTGCCTAAAGAAGAGTATGATATATTTAATTCACTTGCAAGGTCTCGCAGGGATAATCCATTTTCTAAACGTAAGTTTTTTATTCTATTCATGCTGTGTACCTCCTAGACACATAATAACACATTTTTTCCAAAATGTAAAAATGTATATTGACAATATACTAAAAGGACACTATAATCACAAATGTGGACAAAAAATACACAGAAAGGAGAGAATATATGAAACGTGCAACAATAGTTTTAGAAGACAGTGTGCATAAGGCAGCTAAGATAAAGGCTGTTATGCAGGATAAGTCCTTTATTCAGTATGTAGCTGACTTAGTAAAGCAGGACGTACAAAAAAAGGAGTAAACACCCACCGACCAAAGTTTGTGTTTACTCAAAAAGAAAACCTATTAATTATAGGAATTCCATAGATGATTATAGGGGATTCCGTCAGTTTTTGCAAGGAGGAATTGCAAGATGCAGAATTTAACAGTAATCGAAAATGAATTAGTGCCAGTATATGAGACAGATAATGGAGAGAAGGTAGTGTATGGTTCAGAACTTCATGAAGTTCTTAGTGTTAGGACTCCATATAAAGACTGGTCATCCCGTCGATTAGAGGATGTTGATGCAATTGAAAATGAGGATTTTGAAGCCGCGCAAATTTGTGCACCTTCAGGACAAACTAAAAAGGACCACATTATTAAGCTGGATACGGCTAAAGAAATGGCGATGCTGGAACGAAGTGAAATGGGAAAACGGGTGAGGAGATATTTCATTCAAATAGAAAAGAAATATAAAGAAAATTCTTTGGAAGGTCTTTCGCCGGAACTTAAGGCAGTTATTATAGTAGATAAACGTATTACAAAAGTAGAAAAGAAAGTGGAACATCTGGAGTATGACATTCCACTTTATGGTTCAGAGGCAGATGAGCTATGTAATCATGTAAAGAGAAAAGGGGTTGACATGCTGGGAGGGAAAAATAGTAATGCTTATAAAGATACAAAAATACGTGCGGCGGTCTATTCTGATATATATAACCAGATTAAACGTGAGTTTGGACTATATGATGAGAAAGGGAGATTTAGATCATATAAAGCATTAAAAAGACGATATTTATATGATGCACATGAATTAGTAGATGTTTATGAATTACCTACATATTTAGCGGAACAGGTTAGTGATTGCAATGCACAGATAAGTATGGAGGTGGCTTGAGATGCAGGAACGATTAGAATGTGCATTTATTGCCGTGATGAAAGAATTGGATAATGCAACTCCAGAGGAAATAGATGCTATACGGAGAGAGTGGTTGGCTGATGAGCATAATGAAAAATCTGATAAAGTTATTGAATTGATAAATACAATTTGCAATTTAGCAATAAGAAGAGCCGAGAGGAATCAGTCAGTGGCATAATAAGCAAGAACAAAAAGCTGTTATTTATACTGAAAGGTATAGATAGCAGCTTTTTCATATACAAAAAACAGAAGGAAGGTGGCTAAGTGCTAAAGATTGATGGTGTGACCATGCCGGAACCAAAGGGAATAACATTTACCAAGGAAAAGATATGGTCGAAGAATACCGGAAGAACAACAGATGCAACAATGGTGGGAGATATAATTGCAATTAAAACAAAGATGCAAATCTCCTTTGGGTGTTTGAGTGGTACTCAGGTATCGCAGTTGGATGAAGCATTGTCCAAATCATTTATTTCGGTATATTTTAAGGACCCACGGCAGAATACTTATGTGGAAAAAACATTTTATTCCGGAACACCGAGTTATCCGGTCTATTCTTATGTAGATGGATTGCCGGAATATGTAGGAACAGCAGTAGATTTAGTTGAACAGTAGGAGGATTATAAGATGAAAAACAGTGAAATTGTAGCAAGTTATGTGGGATTAATTAATTTGGTGGAGAAGAAAGAGAAGTACCCAGTAAAGTTTTCGTTTGCTATTACCAGAAATTTAAAAACTTTGGAAAGTCTGAATAAGGATTTTGAAACAGAAAGAAATAAGTTGCTGGATATTTATAATGTAAAGGATGCGGATGGAGAACCGGCATATAAAGAGACCGGAAAGATTGAAGTTGCAGCAGGGCAGGAAGAAAACTGGAAGAAAGATATGGAAGAACTTCTGGACATTGACGTGGATGTAAAGGTACATAAGGTTTCATTGGCAGACTTGGACGGTATTAATATCACTGCGGAGGATATGCTTGCCTGCTCCTTTATGATTACAGAGTGAGAATAGGAGGTGCCTTATGTATAAAGTAAGTGAGGCATTGGCGAATACGCTTGCAGGAAATAGCCGGTGTATGCATGCAAAGTTAGTATGCGGCAGTGAGGTGATAGACAGCGGAATCCAGTCTATTAAGTTAGTGCAGCAGGCAAATGCAGATAATGAGACGGTAAGTATTGGTGGAGCAGTATCAGCTTATGCAGAAATCAGTATTTATAAGCCTTTAAGACTGGTTACCAGAAAAGAATATACCTTGTATATTGGTGCAGTGCTTCCGGACGGTACAGTAGAATACTGTAAAATGGGTCTGTTTACACCAAAGAAGCCACAGGAAGATGATGGATTGCTCACATTTAAAGCCTATGACCGTATGGTATCTAGGCTGTGGAAAGCATATTATCCTACGGTATCAAAATATCCGGCAGATGGTAAAGATATACTTGCTAATATATCAAAACAGTGCGGTATTGCAATTGCCAATTTAAGTAGCTTGCCAGATGGAATAACAGTTGGCTGGGGCACAGCTTATAATGAAGATGGTTCTGTTATGAAAGTACCACCATTTACAGCTTGTACAATCCGAGAAGCATTATCCTATTTAGCGCAGATGTATGGAGCATTTGCCACCATTAACCGGGATGGTGAGATAGAATTTCGATGGTATGAAGCAACTTCTTATGAAGTGCCTGCAAATCGTTCTTTTGATGATATTGTCTGTGCAGAACAGGTTTATAAGTTACAAGGTATTTCCTGTACTGTGAATGACAAGACGATTATGGCCGGAACGGTTTCTTCTATTCAAATAGAGAATAGCTACATGACACAGAGTATATTAAATTCTGTATATAAGAAAATTGGTGGATTTTCATTTTTGCCAACTACGTTTTCGTTTCTTGGTGATCCACGTTTGGATTTAGGGGATATTATTACTGTTTATCGTAGGGATGGCACTGCAATTAAGGTTCCGGTAATGAGCATTACATTTGATTTTGATGGCGGCCTTAGCACAGAGGTCGGCAGCTACGGCAGTGATGTTGAAGAGGGCGAAGACCAGGTAAAGGGTCCGACAACGAAAGCCTTAGAGCGTGTCTATACGGAGTTATTTCTTGTGCGGCAGGTAGTGGCGGATAAGGTCAGTGTAAATTATCTGGAAGCTAATTATGCTACAATCACCGAACTGGATGCAGTCAGTGCCAGAATTGACAAGATAGTTACCTCAGAGGTTACAGTGGAATATCTGGAAGCCAATTATGCAAAAATGAAAGATGTAGAAGCTAATTTTGCTACGATTGACCTTGCCAATGTAAAGGATGCATCTATTAAAAGTGCTATGATTGATGCCGGAGCAGTAAAGACTGTACAGATTGCGGATGGAAGTATTACAGATGCTAAGATTGTAGAATTGACAGCCAATAAGATAACTGCCGGCACATTATCAGTGGAGCGGCTGGAACTGGTAGGATCTACGTCCTCTATCGTATATGCACTTAATAACTCCGGTGAGCTGGTGAGCGAGAATGTAAATACTTTAGATGGTGATGTGCTGACCGACCGGACAATAACTGCAGATAAGTTAGTTGCTAACAGCATTACCGCAAATGAGATTGCATCAAAGACCATAACTGCCAATGAGATATTAGCAAATACGATTACGTCAGCGGAATTGGCTGCCGGAAGTGTGACAGCGGATATTTTAGCAGCTGGAAGCGTAACAGCAGAAAAAATTTCGGTTACAGATTTATCGGCTTTAAATGCAACAATTGGCGGATTTACAATCGGCAATAAATATCTTGCAAATGGAACAACGACACTTGGCACTACAGAAAAGAGTGTGTATGTAGGATTAGATGGCATTAGTTGCGGGAAAAACTTTATTGCAAAAGCAGATGGTACAGTTAGAATCCAAGGGGATGTATATTGCCAGAATAATATATACATGTATTCTGGATATAATCAGCAGTATTTTTCGGTATTACAATATGTTGTGGACTCAGGAGATGTAAATGAATTATATCTTCATGCCCCAAATGGTGAGACAATAATGCATTGGAGTCAGGAGGGGGTATCTGGTTTTTCAATAGAAAATATATCATGTTCCAAACTAACAGCAACGAATATAAGTACTACGAAAAATGTAACAGCCAGTGGAACAGTTACAGCAGGCTCATCACTGATTACTAAATCAATTGAATTGTCGTTTTCTACACCATTTATAGATTTTCATTATAATAAATCATCTGCAGATTTTACTTCTCGATTGATTGATTATGGTGGAAATTTTAGTATATATACAAATTCAGGTATATTTCAATTTTGCAATAGTAAAGGAACCCAAACAGCTAGAATACATTCGAATGGAACTTTTGGTGCAGCAACAGGTGGAACTGCAATAGTGGGAAGTGCGATATATTGTCAAACAACATGGAGTGGTGGAGCATATACTGCAGTTTATGGAGCATCATTCACGAATCCTTCCTCAAGACTGGTAAAGGAAAATATTATTAATATGTCGGAAGAGGAAGCAAAAAAGATATTATTACTTAATCCGGTAGATTTTGATTATATTAAGGAATTTGGCGGAGAGAAGAATCAGAGAGGACTAATTGCAGAGGATGTTCTGAATATCATACCATCCTGTGTTACCGTTCCGGAAGAGTATTCGGAATCAGATTTTGCACCGGAAAAGGGTATTATGAATAAGGTACTTGCAATTGATTACTCTAAGCTGATTCCATATTTAATAAAAATAGTACAGATGCAACAAGAAGAAATTGAAGCGTTGAAGCACGCATAGCGTAGCTGATACGTTTCTTTTTTTATAAAAAATTTAAGGAGGAAAAGAAAATGAACAACAACACAATCAAAGCAATCATAACAGCAGTAACGGGATTCTTATCATCCCTGCTCGGTATACTTTATGTACCGGTATTACTTATGGTTGCCTGCAACATTATTGACTATGCGACAGGTATCTTCGCATCAAAGTATCGTAATCAGCCGGTGGATTCATACAAGGGATTCCGGGGAATTGCAAAGAAGATTTCCATGTGGCTTCTGGTAGTGGTTGGAGCCATTGTTGACCAGTTACTGAAATATGCAGCTACCACAATCGGAATCACAATGCCGATAACATTTCTCATAGCATGTGTGGTAGCTATATGGATTATATGTAATGAAATCATCAGTATTTTAGAGAACATCAAGGATATAGGAGCACCGGTTCCACCGTTTTTATTACCGTTATTGAAGAATTTGAAATCACAGGTGGAAGAGGTAGCCAGTACAGAAGAGAAGGAGGAAGAATAAGATGAAAATAGGATTAAATGCAGGACATACACTTTCCGGAGCAGGAAGTGGAACAATTGGAGTTATTTCAGAGAGCACAGAAACAAGAAGAGTCTGTAACAGATTGACAGAGCTTCTTACAACAGCGGGGGTGCAGGTGGTACCATGCACAGTAGATTCCGCACCAACACAGGCAGCATATTTACAGAAAGCAGTAGCAATGGCAAACGCAACTGACCTTGATTATTTTATCAGTGTTCACTTCAACAATGATGCTGCAAGAGCAGGACACGGAGTAGAGGTGTATACATACAAGGGCA
>OKRU01001052.1_pt1 | contig 27740 bp, 20 predicted proteins | sample 1601131 | NCBI WGS metagenome assembly OKRU01 (sample SAMEA3541558, study PRJEB24748) | human gut metagenome | biome: human gut; feature: human-associated habitat; material: faeces | place: China | collected 2012
TTCCTGGACTTCAGGATTTATGTGTATCAAGAACATCTTTCAAATGGGGTATCCCAGTTGACTTTGATGACAAGCATGTAGTTTATGTATGGCTTGATGCCCTTACTAACTATATCACAGGTATCGGATATGATGCTGATGGCAATTCTTCAGAGCAGTACAAGAAGTTCTGGCCGGCAGACCTTCACCTTATCGGTAAGGATATCATCAGATTCCATACAATTTACTGGCCAATATTCCTTATGGCACTTGGAGAGCCACTTCCTAAGCAGGTATTTGGACATCCTTGGTTATTACAGAATGATGGTAAGATGAGTAAGTCTAAGGGAAATGTTATCTATGCAGATGACCTTGTAGACCTCTTCGGCGTTGATGCTGTACGTTACTTTGTTCTTCACGAGATGCCATTTGAGAATGATGGTGTTATCTCATGGGAGCTTATGGTTGAGCGTATGAACTCAGACCTTGCCAACACACTTGGAAATCTTGTAAACAGAACAATTGCAATGTCTAACAAGTATTTTGGCGGAGTTGTTAATAAGACTGGCGTAGAGGATGCTGCAATTGACGGCGACCTTAAGGCTGTTGTAACAGCAACAAGAGATAAGGTTCAGGCAAAGATGGCTACACTTCACGTAGCAGATGCTATCACAGAAGTATTCACACTCTTTAAGAGATGTAACAAATATATTGACGAGACAATGCCTTGGGCTCTTGCAAAGGATGAGGCACAGCAGGACAGATTAGCAGAAGTGCTCTATAATCTTGTTGAGAGTATTACAATCGGTGCTAATCTTCTTAAGTCTTTCATGCCAGAGACTACAGATAAGATTCTTGCACAGCTTTATCCAGCTAATCCAGAGGCAGGAGTAAGAGATTTTGATGACCTTGCAACATTTGGCTTAAGAGAAACAGGACTTAAGGTTACTGAGACACCAGAGATTCTTTTCGCAAGACTTGACTTCGAGAAGGACCTTAAGGAAAAGGTTGAGGCTATTCAGGACGCACAGAAGAAGGCTAATGGTGTTACAGAATATCCACAGGTTGAAGTTAAGCCTGAGATTACATTTGATGATTTTGAAAAGGTTCAGTTCAGAGTTGCCAAGGTTCTTACATGTGAAGCTGTTAAGAAGACAAAGCTTCTTAAGTTCGAGCTTCAGATTGGTGATGAGAAGAGAACTATCGTATCAGGTATTCAGAAGTACTATAAGCCAGAGGAGCTTATTGGTAAGAAGTTAGTTGTATGTACTAACTTAAAGCCAAGAAAGATCTGTGGTATTGAGTCACAGGGAATGATTATCTCAGCATGGGATGATAAGGATAACTTATCAGTTCTTACACTTGAGAAGGATATTATTGAAGGCGCAGAGATTGGCTGATAGATATGAAGATATTTGAAACTCATGCTCATTATGATGATGAAAGATTTGATGAGGACAGAGATGAACTTATAAGCAGCATGCTTAGTGATACAGGGGAGCTTGATTACATTGTTAATGTAGGTGCAAGCCGTCAGGGCTGTGAGGCTTCCCTTGCACTTGCTGCACAATATGAAAAGGTATACGCAGCGATTGGTTTCCACCCGGAGGATATTGTCAGATTGAAAGAATCGGACATTGAATGGCTGGAAAACATGCTTGGTGAATCTAAGACCAGAAAGATTGTTGCACTTGGAGAAATCGGACTTGATTACTACTATGTGTCAGATGATGCAGATATGGCGGCGGCTGAGAAGAAGCAGCAGCGAGAATGGTTTGCAGCACAGATGGATGTTGCGTACCGCACACACATGCCGGTAATGATTCATTCAAGAGATGCATGTCAGGATACAATCGACATATTAAAGAGCAATCATGGACAGGATACAGGCGGAATAATCCACTGTTATTCATACAGTAAGGAAGCAGCAAGAGATTTTCTTAACATGGGCTTTTCTATAGGAATCGGCGGCGTTCTTACATTTAAGAATGCCAGGAAGCTTGTGGAAGCAGTAGCTTATATACCGATGGATAGAATTGTTCTGGAGACAGACAGTCCATATATGGCACCTGAGCCTAACCGAGGTAAAAGAAACGACAGCCGCAATATAAAATATGTTGCAGAAAAGCTGGCGCAGATTAAAGGGCTTGATACGCAGGAGGTTATTGATATTACTAACCAGAATGCGAGAAGGCTGCTTTTTGGGGAGTAAGGTTTTGAGGACTTTGGTGGCGGATTTGTATGTGTATTTGCCGGTGGGGCCAGCCATTTTACTGTGTGAATTGGGCTGAAACCTATAAATTATAATAAAACGGCTATTTAGTAGGTCTTTTAACGTGGTTTTTATTGATAAAACCATGAAAATACCTACTAAATAGCCGTTTTTTGTTGTTATATAGGTCTTTAGTGTAGAAATAACCTTTTTTGTGTGAATTTTGCTGCAAAAAAACCTATTAAAGCAGTGAAAATGCGACTACTTATAGGTATCACGTTATCTACCTGCACACTCGAATCCACATCCTACGCGATTGGTATAGTTATTTACGAAACATTGTACTAACCCAGCAGGTTACTAAGCTCTGCAAACTGCCCAAGTGTAAGAGCTTCGCCGCGGATAGTAAGCGGAAGTCCCATAGTTTCTAATGCGTTGGTAAGAGCTTCTTTCGTGATGCCGATGCCGGAATTGCCGACACTGTTAAGCATAGTCTTTCGGCGCTGGTTAAATGATGCTCTTATTATCTTGAACATAAGATGTTCATTCTTAACATCAACAGGTGGAGTTTTGAAGCGCTCAAGACGGATAACCGCTGAATCAACATTAGGACGAGGCATGAAGCAGCTTGCAGGTACATTAAGCACAACCTTAGGCTTGGCATAGAACTGTACAGCAAGTGAAAGAGCGCCATAATCTTTAGTTCCAGGACCACATTGCATGCGGTCAGCTACCTCTTTCTGAACCATGATAGTTATACTGTCTAATGGTACATGGCTCTCAAAAAGTCCCATAATAATAGGTGTTGTTATATAGTATGGAAGGTTGGCAACAACCTTGATTGGTCTGCCTTCATTCTTCTCATCTGCAAGCTTCTTGATATCAAGCTTTAAGATATCTTCATTGATTACTGTTACATTGTCATAATAAGAAAGTGTGTCCTCTGTAAGGATAGGAATAAGCTTCTTATCAATCTCAACGGCAACAACTTCTCTGGCATTCTCACACAGAATTTGAGTCATTGTTCCGATTCCCGGACCAACTTCAACAACGAAATCATCTTTGGTAACGCCTGCTTCCCGGACGATTTTCTCAACAACATTTTCATCTATAAGAAAGTTCTGCCCGAACTTTTTCTTGAAATCAAAACCATATCTGTTAAGCACGGCAATCGTGTTAGTTGGGTTGCCAAGGTGCATAACATTATTATATTTATTATCGCTCATATTGCCTCCAATCTATAAGAATAATGTTATGAAACTTAATAAAAAATGTCAAGCTGCAATAAAAATGTAGTGCAAAAGTAGCTTTTGTATGATACTATAGTACTACTTACAATCGAGAACATATTATCAGGAGATATCATGAGCATTAATAAAAAAGAATTTAATCTGGAACAGGTTGTTAAACTATGCGTGGTTGTTAACATATCGTTGTTTTTATTTGTTGCATTTATGCTGATATTATTTGTATATTTTAATATAACACCAATGATTTATTACAGTGTAATAGCACTGATTGGTTATGTGTTATATTTTATGCTGTTAAAAAGGCTGAAAGTGTGTGCATATATGTGGTGTGTGTATGCAACAATTATAATTTATATGGCTATTGCAACAATATGTCTTGGGTATAAATGTGGATTTCATCTGTATAGCATGTCATTAATACCTATAATATTTTATTCACAATACATATCAACCAAGATCGATACAAAAGACCCGAATCCACTGGCTGTGTCGATAGCAATAGTTGCTGTAAGTATAATATCATCAGCAATAGCTATAATTAACGGACCATTGTATGAAATTAATAAAACAATTATATCTGTGATGCTTGCATGTAATGCAATAAGTGTATCAGCATTTTTAATATATTATACTAAGGTGATAGTCGATCTTGTTATTGAGTCTGAGAAGAAGCTTAATTCAATTGCCAACATTGATCTTCTGACAGACCTTTACAGCAGAAGATATATGATTAATTATCTTGAAGAATATGATGCGGACGATGAAGGCTGGCTTGCAATGGCAGATGTAGATGATTTCAAGAAAATAAATGATACATATGGACATAACTGTGGTGATTATGTGTTAAATTTCATTGCACAGAAGATGAAAAATATATGCAGTAACTGTGTGATTTCAAGGTGGGGCGGAGAAGAATTTCTTATACATAATGGAACACACGACAGCACACATGAAGTATTAGAAAAATTGAGGAGAGAAATGGAAAACTCTGAATGTATTTATAAACAGCAGAAGATAAATATATCACTAACAATAGGAGTGGCGCAGAGAAATGCCGATGGTGATATAGAAGAATGGATAAAGCGCGCAGATGACAGGCTTTATTACGGAAAAAATAACGGAAAGAATATGGTGGTAGATTAAGATAAAACCTCCCTGATGGAATATTTTCTTAATGCATGGCATAAGGTGCATAAGAGAGTTAATCATCAGGGAGGTTTATTGTGGATTATCAGCGTCTTGTTTCATACATATATTCATATCCGGAAGGAGTAAAGGGGAGAAATGTAGGATTTGCGAAGGCATTAGTTCATCAGGGGCAGTTCAAGTTAAACATCAGTTTAAGAGGAGTTAAGACGGACAGCCCGGAAATGTTTGGAATATATATGATGGTTACTGACGGCGGTTACAGGCTTATAAAGCTTGGGGAATGTCTTGTGAAAATGGGACAGATGGAATACAGTGGAATATTCAATCCTGATAATATCAATGAAACCGGTTATGGATTTAAGGATATATGCGGGCTTGCAGTTGCAAGGGAGGATGCAAGATATGACTGTATGATGTCCATGTGGAAGGATGAGGACGTAACTCCTGACATGCTTGTGTTCTCAGGAATGGATGCAAAGAAGCAGGTGGAAGCCGGAATAGTTATAAAAGAGCGTATGAGACAGAGTGAGGAGGAAGAGAAACGACAGGAGACAGCAGAGTCTTCGGTGGTCAGACAAGAGATGGCTGGATACAATGCAGCAATGAGGGAACGGGGACAGTCAGAATCGGGCGGACAACAGCCGGTCCAGTCAGAATCTGCAATGTTGGCAGGAAAATCAGAAATGGTTCAGACGAAACAGATTGTGGAGGAAGAACAGCAGATAGTTCAGACAAAACAGGCAGAGGTGGCTGCCGAAAGTGTAACCATGCCGGAGAATATAAAAGCTGATGGAGTAGCAGCTAAAATACCTGCGGAAACACAACATTTGCAGCAAAAAGCACACAGAGCCAATGCAACGCAGACGGATCCTTTTGAAAAGCTTTTTGTGCGGGCTGATTATATAGATGCATTTGACGATGATTACTTCTATGATTGTATAGAAGTGTCGCCAGAGAAGTTAAAGTGTCTTAACCAGAATGAAATTGACATCGCGGGAAACAGCTTCCTGCTGCATGGCTATTATAATTTCAGACACATACTTTTTGGAAGAGTGCGCGATAACCTTGATAATACTAAATATTTCATTGGCGTTCCGGGAATGTACTGCAACCGTGAACGTTACATGGCTTCAATGTTTGGCTTTAATAATTTTAAGAAGAGTCACAGGAGTGACTATGCCAATCCATATTTCGGATACTGGTATCAGGAGATATAGACGAATCTTAAATGATCCTGCCATGAGCCGTTAAGCTTTACATAGGAGTAGGCGGTACCTTCAGATATAAAGCCAAGAGATTTAACAAGATTGACAGAGGAGATGTTGTCAGGGTAAATGTAAGCTTCAATCCTGTGCATCTCCTTTTCGTGTGTAAGAATCTCAAGCATATGTTTAACCATAAGGCTTCCAAGTCCTAACTGGCGGTAATTCTTATCAATCTTATATCCTATGCGGCAAGAACGGTTAATGCTTGTAACACCAAAAAAAGATACAGAGCCGAGAATTTCACCTGGTAAGTCGTCAGAGAAAAGAAAAAATCTGCCGAATTCACCTTTAAGTAATGCAGCATATTCAGCTTTAAGTGTGGCTGCAATATATTCTGTTGTATAGAAATTATCTGGCTTGGCAGCTTCGTATCTGTCGAATTCCTCACGGTTACGGCTGTAAAATTCAAGTACTTTTCCTGCAAATGTTTCATCAAGTACTTTAAGCGTCATGCCTTCAAAAGTGTATTCAAATTTCATAATTATTCTCCATCAGTAGTGACAGCAGTATTCTTTTTCTTGCTTTTGCGCAGTTCCTTGAAAAATGTTGTGAGCATTTCTGAACATTCTTCTTCACATACACCTTTAGTGATCTCACATTGGTGATTGAATGTGGGAATCTGTAAGATATTAAGTATAGAACCGGCACATCCGGCTTTGGGATTCATGGAACCGATAACAACTCTTGGAATTCTTGCCTGAACAATAGCACCTGCACACATCTGACAAGGTTCAAGCGTAACATATAAAGTGCAGTTCTCAAGCCGCCAGTCGTTCATGTAGCGGCTGGCTTTCTTAATTGCAGTAATCTCGGCATGGCCGAGAGAGGTCTTATCAGTGTTACGGCGGTTGTAGCCTCTTCCTATAACCTTTCCTTCATACACAATCACACAGCCGATAGGCACTTCATTGAGTTTATAAGCCTTCTTAGCCTGTGTGATTGCCTGTTTCATATATCTGTAATCATCTTTTTCAAAAACCACCTGAGTATTCTCCACTAGATTATCCTCCACAAAATATTATAAAAATTTTAACTTTTTTGTGAAAATGCGTCAACTTATCAGGAACATTTTTCGTATTAATAATAAAAGGAGGGAACGTGCATAGAATTATGATTGCACTGGCACAGAGTAGTAGTATAATGATTATATAAGCAGGCAGTATCGGGGGGTATCAAAAGTCTTATACTTCATGCATCGGTAGGACAATTCATGATTGTGCGTTATGTGTCAGAGTTAGTGGCTGAGCTTATTATTATGCTGGTTATGAAGAAGGTTGGAAAATCTTTAGGAAAGAGAAGGTACAGGGTATGAAATTAGAGGTAAGGAATTTAAAGAAAACTTATGGTACAGTTCAGGCACTGAAGGGGATTAATTATACATTTACACCGGGAGTATATGGTATTCTTGGTGCTAATGGAGCCGGCAAGAGTACTATGATTAATCTTATCACAGATAATGTATCGAGAGATAAGATGAATGGTGGAAGTATTCTTTTTGGCGAGGACAGTGCAGAGGAAGATATATTAAAGCTTGGCAAACAGTTCAGGGGATTGGTTGGCTACATGCCGCAGCAGCAGGGATTTTATGAAGATTTTTCACCTAAAGCATTTCTTAAATATATGGCAGAGATTAAGGGAGTTAAGAAGAATAAGACGACTGATGAGAATGGTAATGAGGTTGTTAAGACTGTCAACCAGCAGATAGACGAGCTGCTAGAGGTAGTTAATCTTACTAAGGTTGCATATAAGAAAATTGGAGGATTTTCAGGAGGAATGAAGCAGAGAGTGCTGCTTGCACAGGCACTTCTTGGCAATCCTAAGATTCTTATACTTGATGAGCCGACAGCAGGACTTGACCCTAAAGAGAGAATTTCAATAAGAAACTATATTGCAGAGTTGTCTAAGGACAAGATAATTCTTTTTGCAACTCATGTTGTAAGTGATATTGAATGTATTGCAGATAAGGTACTGCTTCTAAAGAGCGGAGAGATAATTGCGACAGGAACGCCTGTTGAGCTTATTGAAAGCATGGCTGGAAAAGTCGGTGAGATAACATGCACGCTTGACGAGGTCGGCGAGCTGCAGAAGGAATACAAGATTGGCAATATCAGACAGAGAAAGAACGGTCTTGCGTTAAGAGTTGTAGGTGATGAGCTGCCAGAAGAAGCAGTAAAAGTTGGAGATAATATTGACCTTGAGGATGTATATCTGTATTATTTTGAGTAGATTATCAGATTATGAGATAGTCGGAATAACGGAATATCAGATTGTCAGGGAGAAATATCATGGAACTTATTAAAGGAAGACCTGCCGATGAAACAGGAAGATTAGAAAAAGAAATCAGAGTATATGATCTGTTGGACAAGCTTGGAATGGAATATTACAGAACAGACCATGAGCCTGCTACAACAATGGAAGTGTGTAATGACATAGATAAGATTCTGGACACACTTATATGTAAGAATCTTTTCTTATGTAACAGACAGAAGACGAATTTTTATATGCTTATGATGCCAGGTGACAAGCCATTTAAAACAAAGGATCTGAGTAAGCAGATTAATTCAGCGAGACTTTCATTTGCAGATGAATCATATATGGAGGAATTCCTTGATATAACACCGGGTTCGGTATCCATAATGGGACTTATGAATGATACGGACAACCATGTGCAGTTACTGATGGATAAGGAAGTGCTTGAGGGTGAAACTCTCGGCTGCCATCCTTGCATCAATACATCAAGCCTTAAGTTAAAGACTAAGGAAGTGATGGAGAAGTTTCTTCCAGCTGTTCATCATGAGGCGGTGATAGTTGAGCTGCCGAGGTATGAAGAACATAAAGATAACGAACAGGGATAATATGTAGAGATATGTTTTAGGCAGCTTCTGCAGGGATTGTGGAGGCTGTCTTTTTGGTGCGTGAGGTGTTGCTTATTTTGTGAGGGGTGTTGCTGGTGCAGCGTGTTGTAGTATGTTGCAGCGGGAAAGACCTACGCAAGCCGCATAATATGCAGAATGAGTGGGTCGAAATTATGAGAGAATGACGTGGAGGAGCGAGAAAAACCTACTAATCAAGTTAAAACAGTGGAGATAGTAGGTCTTTGGAGAGGTAAGAGTATCATTAAATAGAAGAAAGTTTGGAAAAAGACCTACGAAAAGGCAAGAATATAATGATTGAGTAGGTTAGCAAGAGGGGATGACAGTCTCACAGTGCTTGAAAAGACCTACGCAATAGCGAAGTTGATAGAGGATAGTAGGTTTTGGCAAGTTTCTGGTGATATTCGGGAGTGGTAAGAAGTTGGTTTTGCCGCCTGTTCTGACAAGGATTGCTAAAGCCAGTCCTTAGGAAATGATTCTTAGGGACTGGCTTATTTAGCTGTCTTATTTTGTCAACGCTTCACACCTTGACAACAAGCATATATAACAAGTATAATTGAAATACCGTGCAGCCGGGGTAGTAGCGGCACCTTGAACCTGCAATCCGCTATAGCAGGGGTGATGTTCGGCAGAGGGCTGATATTTATGGAGCAGCCCGGTGTAAGTGGTGTTGACATTTGGGTCTTTCACGACGGAAATCCACGAACCATGTCAGGTCAGGAATGAAGCAGCATTAAGTGGGACCTTCCGGGTGTTGAAAGGGTGCCTGGATCGAGCTAACTGCATCGGTAACGTCTGTGGATATCAGTTCGAAGCCGGACGCACGGCTTTTGTTATTAAAATGTTACTCGTCGCAGCTAATTTAGGAATGTCAGGCAGATTCGTCATGCTTGCATGTAAGAAACTGTATGATATTCCTAAATTATCCTGCGAAGCAGGAACTTAACCGACATAAGTAAAACATAAGCTGCGAAGCAGCGACAGACGCTGGAGGCGGCTGGTTTTACGCATAAGGTTAAGGGCTGCGAAAGTAAAGACAACGCAGAGGGAGGTAACCATGTCATATCAGGCTTTATACAGAAAATGGCGTCCTGACAATTTCAATGATGTCAAAGGACAGGATACAATAGTAACAACTCTGCGAAATCAGATTAATGCAGACAGAATAGGCCATGCATATCTGTTCTGCGGAACGAGAGGAACTGGTAAGACATCAGTTGCCAAGATATTTGCGAAGGCAGTTAATTGTGAGCATCCGGTTGATGGCAATCCTTGTGGGGAGTGTCCGACATGCAAGGCGATTGCGGCTGGAACAAGCATGAATGTAATAGAGATAGATGCGGCATCTAACAATGGTGTCGATAATATAAGACAGATAAGAGAAGAAGTACAGTACTCACCGACAGAAGGAAGATTCAAAGTCTATATAATTGATGAGGTTCATATGCTTTCTATAGGAGCGTTCAATGCACTGTTAAAGACATTGGAAGAACCTCCTGCATATGTAATATTTATACTGGCTACTACAGAAGTGGCGAAGATTCCTATTACAATCCTTTCAAGATGTCAGAGATATGACTTCCATAGGATAACAATAGAGACAATTGCAGGCAGGCTGTCAGAACTTATGAAGGCGGAGGGACTGAATGTAGAGGATAAGGCAATAAAATATGTTGCCAAAGCTGCAGATGGTTCTATGCGAGATGCGTTAAGTCTGTTAGACCAGTGTCTGGCATTCTATCTGGGGAAAGACCTTAAGTATGAAAATGTATTAGATGTTCTTGGGGCAGTTGACACGGCGGTATTTAGTAAAATGCTTTCAACAATCCTGTCAGGAGATGTTGCTGTGTGCATGTCACTTATGGAAGACCTGATAATGCAGGGAAGAGACCTTTCACAATTTGTTACAGATTTTATATGGTATCTTAGAAATCTGCTTCTTATTAAGACAACTAAAGATGCAGAAAGAATTGAAGATGTAATAGAAGTATCAGCAGATAATCTTGAAGACCTGAAGAAAGATGCACAGAATGTAGATATAGATACACTTATGTATTATATAAGAGTGTTGTCAGAATTATCAAATGACCTGAAGTTTTCAACACAGAAGAGAGTTAAGACAGAGATAACATTTATAAAGCTGATGCGTCCGGCAATGGATAACAGTCAGGATATCGGCGATGTTGTAAGCCGTGTGACAATGCTTGAAGGGCAGTTACAGAAAGTACTTGATGATATTAAAAGCGGCAGACTTGTAAATGCAGGTGCTGCGGGAGGCCAGGCAGCAGTACAGCAGCAGACTCCAAAGAAGCCTGTAGTTAAGCGTGTATATGACGCTGTTCCGGAAGATGTTAAGGCAATTGCGGCAGGCTGGAAGGATATCATAGCAACGATAGATGACCCGGTTAATCAGACATTTTTACAGGCTGCACATGTTACATTAGCAGAAGATGGAATTAGTCTTGAAATTATGGTAGAATCACTTAGTGCCTATAATTCACTCAGCAGACAGGAAGTTATGGAAAGCATAGAGAATGTCATTGAGGAGAGAACAGGAGTAAGGGTTTCAATTAAAGTGACTAAGCTTAACGATGATGAAGATTTCCACAGCAGATTCGTGGATCTTAAGGAACTCGTAGGCATAGATATAGAAGTAGATGATAAGGAGGAACTTATATAATGGCTAAAAGAGGTGGTTTTCCAGGAGGAATGCCTGGTAATATGAATAATCTGATGAAGCAGGCACAGAGAATGCAGCGTCAGATGGAGGAGCAGCAGGCAGAGCTTGAGAATAAGGAATTCAGTGCTACAGCAGGCGGCGGAGTAGTTGAGGTAACTGTTACAGGTAAGAGAGAAGTATCTAAGGTTAAGATTGACCCTGAAGCAGTTGATCCGGATGATGTAGAGATGCTTGAGGACTTAATTGTAGCAGCTACTAATGAAGCTTTAAGAAAATGCGAAGAAGAGTCACAGGCACAGATGGCTAAGATTACTGGAGGACTTGGAGGATTAGGCGGAGGCTTATTCTAATGGACATCTACAGTGGTCATATTAACAGATTAATTGAAGAATTGTCGAGATTACCAGGGGTTGGGGCGAAGAGCGCCCAGCGCCTGGCATTTCACATTATAAACATGCCTGAGTCTGAGGTTAAGAGCCTTGCAGACACAATGATTGATGCAAAGCAGCATATTCACTACTGTAAAGAGTGTTTTACACTTACAGATGAAGAACTGTGTCCGATATGCCGCGACCAGAAAAGAGACCATAAGACAATTATGGTAGTTGAACATACAAGAGATATGGCGGCATATGAAAAGACAGGAAAGTACGAGGGCGTATATCATGTTCTTCATGGAGCAATAAGCCCGATGCTTGGGATCGGACCGGCTGATATCAGGTTAAAGGAGCTTATGGTAAGGCTTCAGGGAGATGTTGACGAGGTTATTATCGCAACTAATTCCAATCTGGAGGGTGAGACAACAGCAATGTACATAAGCAAAATGATAAAGCCAACAGGAATTAAGGTGACAAGAATTGCAAGCGGAGTTCCTGTCGGCGGCGATCTTGAATATATCGATGAGGTTACACTTTTAAGAGCATTAGACGGAAGAACCGAGCTTTAAATTTGGTGAAGAACCAAGATTTAAGCTTAATGTCCTGGCGCACCGGGCGTTAAGACAATATGTGTAAAATGCGTGCGCAGAAATGAAGAATACTATGGCAGAGAATATGACAGGTGATATCATATCGGATCACCGTGAACGAATGCTTAATCTGAAGAAATATTATCCTTTCTTCAGACTGATAGACACATCATTTTCTAATTTCAAGGATGGCAAATACGAAATCCTTGATATGGGCTATATAGTTATGGCGGTTCTCCGTTTTTTCATAGAGGAGAATAATTTTAAGGAAAAGGATGTTACATATCCCGAATATCTCGATTTCTTAAGGCTGATACTTAAGAGAGATTTCGGGCTTGATTTGAATGAACAGGACAGCAAGGAGATTGCTGATTATATATTTGACAAGATAAAGAATGATGGCAGGCCATTTGAATTCTCGTATTTTGATCCGGTGGACAGGAAAAAGAGAGTATCAAGAATGAAGATAATCGAGAGTTCGATAAGAGACAATACCGTGTGGTATTCGATAAGCCCTGATGCTATTGAATTCTATCTTGATACCAAGGAAATCAAGGACGAGAGCAGGATAAGCGTATCCCAGCTTCTTCTTGAAAAAATGATTAATTCACAGAACTTCCGTGGCGGAGTTGAAGTGGTTGAAAGAATCAACGAAGAGGTCAACCGCCTTAAGTTAAAGAAGAATGAAGTGCTGACAATTCTGTCGGGCGATGTATTTGCAGGAATAGAGGCTTATGAGGAATTCGTCAAGACAGGAATGAAATGGTTTGATGATGAGGAAAAGCTTTTTAAGAAGAACCGTGACCTTATTGCAAAATCAATTGAGAAGCTTAATGCATCGGGCAGCACAGGCGAAGGCTATTACAGGACGATGAACGAAATATACAGTCTTGAGACTCAGCTTAAGCAGGCAATGAACAGGCACAGCGAGCTGTTAAAGGATTGTACAGAAATGCAGAAGATGACCGATGACGCAGTAAGACGCGCCAAGCTTGGCAGATTAAGAAGCCATATGGATTTCACATCGGCACTTTCAGATATGATTAAGAGGGACAATGCAGATATATTAGTCACAATGTTAAGTCCGCTTCTAAAGCCGAACATAAGAAAGACATTTGACCTGATAAGCATTGATGATGCGCTTATGGTGAAGCCTCCAAGATATGAGGAGAAGGAACTTATAAGCAACGAAAGACCGGAAGATATTGAATTCGCAGATGAGATTGAAGAAAAGAGAATTAAGGATAATTACGTATTCCTTATGAAAAATCTCATTGTGTGTTTGAAAAAATCGGACATTATAACACTCGGTCAGTTTGCAGATGCAATGAAGAGGGCGTATGGTGAGCAGGTTTTAAGAAATGCAGATTTCTTCTCTTTCTTTGTTAATCTGTGCCAGAAGGATGAGTACCAGCTTGGCGGTGATGCGGGAGAAGATACATTTCTTGATGCATACTTAGGGGAAGGCTTTAAAGATATGGAAAGCTTTACATTTGCAATAAGAAAAGGTCTTGGCGGGCAGGTTATATTGTCGGATAACTGTATGATGGCAGATGTTGAATTGGTACGAAAGGAAGCACATGGAGAATAGAAATCTAGATAAGGCGCTGGACATAGTTTCCAAGCTTATCACAGGGGAAAATGTGTCTGAGAGGGGCGACAATGCAGCTCTTTATCAGGAATACAATAATAATGCAGAAGTGTATGACATAGTTCATATGTCATTAAAGAAACTTAATCTTAACATATACGAATATAACAATGGCCTGTATGTGAGTGCGGGTGATAATAACAGGGTGTTTGGATATTCCAACGAGGAATTAAGAAATGTACTTGGGTTAAGAGTTAATAAAGAATTATATCTTGCGTATTTCATAATCTACAACATAATAACAGAGTTTTATTCAGATACAATGAGTTCTACTTATGCTGAGTTCATAAGACTTGAGGACGTCATTAAAAATGTTGATAAGACAACAGGCGGTATTGTCGATAAGAGCGCAGGGCTTGTGCTTGATGAGGTTGAGGAGAACAGTTTTAAGCAGATAGCACTTACATGGGACGAGCTTCCGGTGACAACAGTAGAAGATCAGACAGGAGCGAGAGCAGCAAGAAATTCAAAGTCGGGTATGGTAAAGCTTGTGCTTAATTTCTGCGTTGCGCAGGAACTTTTAGTTGAGAGTCAGGACAGATATTATCCGACAGACAGATTCAGAAGTCTTATAGAGAATTATTTTGATGATTACAGAGGACGATTTGCCGAACTTATGAATGGAGGACGCGATGCCACAGATTAACAGAATCAGAGTTAATAATGTTAAATATAATTTCGGTACACAGGTGTACGACGATTTCGTGATGCGCTTCAACTGCCAGAATACTATATATGACCTTGCCAATGGCGGTGGTAAGAGTCTGCTTATGCTGCTTCTTATGCAGAATATGCTTCCTAACTGCACACTTGATGACAAGCAGCCTATTGAGAAGCTTTTCAGACAGGGAAGCGGTAATACATGTATTCATTCTTTGGTTGAGTGGAAGTTAGATCCATGTTATCAAAAGGATGGTTTCAGGTTCATGACAACTGGTTTCTGTGCAAGAAAGGGAAGAGGCACAGACGATGAGAATCAGGATGGACAGGAACAGACAGCTGCACCGACAGCAAGTGTTGAATACTTTAATTACTGCATATTCTACAGGGAGTTTGGCGATAACGATATTAAGAATCTTCCACTTGTAAGTAATGGAGAGAGAATTACATATAACGGACTTAAGGCTTATCTTCGTGACCTTGAGAAGGGCGGGTACAAATATGTTGTTAAGATATTTGACAGAAAAGGTGATTACCAGAGCTTCATAAGCAACTACGGAATATATGAGAGTGCATGGGAAATTGTGCGTGGAATTAACAAGACAGAGGGACATGTGAGAACATATTTCGAGTCAAATTATAAGACAAGCCGTAAGGTTGTTGAGGATCTGCTTATAGAGGAGATTATCCAGAAATCCTTCAATAACAAGCTGTCAGTTGATAATGATGAGGGCATGATGGCTCAGACTCTTATGGATATTAAGGACAAGTTAGTGGAGCTTTCAAAGAAACACTCACAGCTTGGAGCATATGACAGCCAGATTGCAGCTATCGACATTTTTAAAGAATATCTGTCGACATATGAAGCATTTTACAACAGAAAAGAAGAAATAGAGAAGCAGCTATATGACCTGCTTCTTGTTGCTATGCGGGAAAGTGATAAGAAGGATAAGGAACTTAAGAGTCAGGATGACCTTATCACTAAGATGTATGATGAGCTTGCACACGAGAAGGAAGCTATAGCAGTTGCAGAGGTTATGTCTGAAAAGAATTCGATGGCAGGAGTTGAGAGCCTTGTTAATGAGACAAGAAAGGCACTTGAACTCAAGAACGCTGCAATTGAAGAGGCAAGAGGAAAGCTTTCTTTGATGGAGTCTTCGGGTGATTATAAAGATTATGCAGAATACGAGAAGTCCTATAAAGGACTTCAGATTGCGATAGATAACAGATTAAGAGAAGATACTGATATAACAGCAGAGTTAAAGATACTTGCTGCAGGTTACAGAAAATTCTATGAGACAGAGACCAGAAGACTTAAGGAAAAGCTTGATATAGCAGCTAACCGTGTTAAGGCTCTGGAAGTCAGATTATCAGAGTCTAAGGATAACCTTAGAAATGCTGACAAAGAGGCGGCAGGTCTTGGCAGTCTTTCTGATAATCTTGAGAATGAGATACAGGAATTACAGGCACAGCTTGGAGCATCTTTATCAGAGGCGGGAACTGTCGTATGTGAAAATGCGTCTGAAGAATATGATAAGTCATTCAGGGATAAAGAACTGTTAAAGAATGAAGAGACAAGAATGTCCGAAAAATTCAATGATGTGCAGCAGCAGTTAATGTCACTTAATGAGACAATATCTGCCAATAAAGCACTTATTGATATATTTACAGAGCAGTCAGAAAAGCTTGAAAAGGCTGATGAGGCTGGAAATGCTGATAACGAGCGCATGGGCAAAATCCGTGAAATATACAGTGCAGATAATGACGAGGCAATGCTTTCGGTTATTCTTGAGACTTACCAGAAGATGCGCAGTGAATATACAGAAGAGTGTAAGGCAGCACAGGAACTTGAGAACTTTATTGACAATGCAAGAAAGGGAACATATATCTGTAAGAGTCCTGAAAGAGACAGGCTTAAGGAATACCTTGAGAGCCAGTACGGTTCAGATGTTGTTGAGGGACATGAGTGGTTTGCAGCCCTGAATGCAGGACAGAAAAGAGATGTATTAAAGAGAACACCTTTCATTGAGTACGCATTTATAATAAAGAACGATTTCGAGAGAATCAAAGCAGATGAGATGCTTAAGGATTTTGGCAAGGGTGCGGCTGCTTATCCTGTTATAAGCGAGCAGGTGCTTATTGATACTAAGTTAGAGATTAACAAAGACCTGATTGTATTCGCATTAAAGGATATGTCGTTCCTGCGTGATGAGGCAAAGCTTGAGACACAGATTAAGCTTGCACAGGAGGAGCTTGAGTCGCATAAGGCGCAGGCAGGAAAGCTGGCCGACAGAATGGAGCTTGTGTGGAATGATTATACATTTGCACTTGTATATAATGCTGTGTCTGGAAAGGTGGATGTGTCCGAGGCAGAAGCAATCAGATTAAAGATTGCTGACAGCGAGGCTGCAATTATTGAGGCTGAGAAGAAGAGAAGTGTGTTAAATGAGGTTAAAGAGCAGCTTTCAAGGAACCTCGCACAGACAAGAGATGATATAGAAGAGAAGGAAACAGCATGCAGCCTGCTCTCGCGTATTATGGAGATGAATACTTCTATAGATAAAAAGTATGAGCGCTTAAAGGGACTGAAGGCTGATGTGGACAGTGCAAGAAACCGCATATATGAGTGCGAGGAGGCAGCAGCTTCTGCTAATTCTGAGTATGATACCGCGAGAGATTTCGAGGACAGTACAAGAAAGGCATATGATGAAATCATTAAGTCATGGGAGGAGCAGTACGCACCTTATTATGATGAAAATGTTTCAATAGAAATCGATGACGATACATACCGTCTTGATAAGGATGAAATAGAGAGCAGATTCACCGGATTAAAGACAGCACTTTCACAGAAGAACAGTGACTTTGCAGATAAGCAGGCGCTGATGAACCATCTGTCTGCATCTATGAACAAATGTCGTGATGCAATAGAGTACAGAGGTTATACATTTGACGATATTAAGGCAAAGTATGAAGCCGGTGGGATTATGGCAGCAGGATCACAGCAGTTAAGGAATGCCAAGGATGCTCTTAATAATCTTGTGAAGAGCAGTGATTCTGTAAGGGAAGAGCTTGAGTCACAGGAAGCACTTCTTAACAGACTTGAGGGAAGTATCGCACATGGTATTAACCAGATTGAGAATAATTATGGAAGCTTTAATGAATTCCCATGCGATGACCCGGATGAATTCATTACACAGCACAAGGTACTTATTAAGAAGTTAGAGGATAACACCAAGGTTCAGGAAAAGACACGCAGACAGATGTCTGATTCATTAAAAGACATTCTTGTATGCAGAAAAGACCTTGAAAGAATCGTGTCTGATGCGGGCATGCATGTTCCAGAAGAATTCCGTCCTGAGGATGCACAAGGAATTTCGGCTAATCTTACAGAATATGAGGCTGTTCATAAAGAATATGCTTCAATTACCAGATTAGAGTATAAGAAGGTTGATGAATTTAATAAGAATAAATCTAAGCTTATTGACCTGCTTAACGGATTTAATGCAGTTGAGCTTGCTGATGAAGTAAGGATATCACTTAATGTTCCTGAAAATGTGGCTAAGACCAGAAGTATGATTGAATCGTTAAATGAGACGAACACATTTATACAGTTAGAAAAAGACCGCATTGCCAAGGGTATAGAGGATATGCAGATGATTAAGGATAACTTTGAAAATCGTTGTATCCAGACATGCAGTAATATTAAGACTGAGCTTGACCGTCTGCCACAGTTGTCTAATATCAATCTTGACGGAGAACAGATTGCAATAATCAGTTTGCAGATTCCTTATATAAAGGAAGAATTATATAAGGAAAAGATGTCTGAATATATTGATGAAACTGTTTTTATGGCGGAAAGTTTTAAAGAGCCTGCGGAAAGACTCAAGTATATAAGAAACAGACTGTCATGGAAGAGACTTTTCTCAGTTATTGTCACAGATATGAATTCAATCAGAATTAATCTGTATAAGAGAGAGAGGATCAAGGACCAGAGCCGTTATTTAAGATATGAGGAAGCGGTTGGCTCAACAGGACAGTCACAGGGTATATATATCCAGTTCCTTATTGCGATTATCAACTACATATCTAATATGAATTCTTCAGGTAATGAAGGTGTTGAGGGTAAGACAATATTCATAGATAACCCATTCGGTGCGGCAAAGGATATATACATATGGGAGCCAATATTCAAGCTGCTTGCAACTAATCATGTCCAGCTTATTGTTCCGGCAAGAGGTGCAACTCCTGCTATTACAGGAAGATTCGATGTTAATTACATACTAGGTCAGAAGCTGGTAGATTCAAGGCAGCAGACTGTGGTTGTTGATTATTACAGCAGCACGAAGGAATCAGAATTGGAATACACGAGAATGGATTACGAACAGGCTACATTTGATTTTTTGTAACATATTTGTAACAATTCTGTGAACTTGGTTTACAATGAACTTAGGCTGTGCTAAACTTTAATGAGTTGTAAAATGCGATAAATAAATTATTCACAACATTCATCAAGTAAGCATTGGAATGAGGAATATATAATCATGAATAAATACGAATTAGGAATTAAGATAGACCAGATTAAGAAGCTGGCAGCGAAAAAGGAATACACAGAAGCGGCAGCCATAGCTAAGGATATTAACTGGACTAAGATTAAAGACTGGCAGGCACTTGCCACAGCCATTAATGTACAGGAAGCAGTCGGGGACTATGAAGAAGCAAGAGACATGGCAATTCTTGCTTATAACAGAAACCTTGGCGGAAGAAAGCTGGTTTATAAGCTTACTGAATTCTTTATTAAAGTTGGAGATTTTGATAATGCTAACGAGCTTTATGAAGAATACAGCAAATCTTCACAGCATGATGTGAGCAGATTCATCCTGTATTATGACCTTAGAAAGGCACAGAATGCATCAGATAATGAACTTGTAGGAATCTTAGAGGATTACAGGGAGCATGAGATTGATGAGAAGTATATGTATGAGCTTGCAAAGCTGTATTATAAGACTGGAAGAAAAGAAGAATGTATTAAGACATGTGATAATATCGTTCTGTGGTTTCAGGATGGTATATACGTTGAGAAAGCAGTACAGTTAAAGGAAAAGCTTGGTGTTGTTCTTACTAAGACACAGAAAGGTATCTTAGAAGATGTAAGAAAAAGAAAGGAAGATATAGAGGCAACTAAGGAAGAGCTTTTTGCAAAGCAGAAGGAACTTGCTAATCTTAAGAGAGATGAAGTTGAAGATGTTTTCCGTGAAGAAGATGAGAAAGAACAGAAATCAACTGGTAAACAGCCAGTGCCAGAGGTAAGTCTGAATGTTCCTGAGTTTGCTAAGGAACAGGAGGAAGGACCTCTTTCAATAGACCTTGTACAGAACGACCAGAATGATGATATCAAAGCATTTTTAATGAAAGCTCTGAATAAGGATGAAGATGCAGATAATACTAAGGACAGCTCTGTTGTTATGTCTAAGATAGAGACTCCTCAGGTGGAGAAGCCAGAGGTTTCTGAGACACTTAGCAAAGATGGAGAGAAGAATTTCTCAAGCGAGATTAATAAGGCAAATGTCTCACTTAAGGAGCTTATTGAGAATGCAAAGCAGAAGTTAGCTGATAACTATGAGCAGATCAATAAAGAAGACGAAGCTGAACAGAGAAAAGAAGCTGAGGAAAGAATCAATAAGGAAGCAGAGAATATAGATATTAATGTTCCTGTACCTGAATATAACAATTTATATGATACAAGAAATCTTCAGGAAGAGCTTGCTGCCAAGATGAGTGACTTGTTCGGTGATGAGGAAGAAGATGCTGATGTTAAGACATTTGTACCAGCTTCTAAGAATAAGGAAGAACAGCCTGCAGAGGAGGTTAAGACTCCGGCTCCTGTAGCTGAACAGGTTGTTAATGATGATGCAGAAGCTCAGGAAGATGATGACCAGATTGAAGGCCAGATGGATATAACAGAGTGGATGCAGTCTGTAAGAGAAGAAAAGTATGGCAAGCAGGATACTAAGGAATTCTCCAAGTCAGAGCTTGAGCGTTATCTTGATGAGAAAGACGAGAAAAGTGCAGCTTATGAAAAGCTGGTAGAGCAGAAGAAAGCAGAAGCACTGGCTGATGGTAAGGAGATTGATAAGGAAGGAGCAAAGAGAGCAGCTCTTGCACAGATGGCAGTTGATTCTGCGAGAATGGATCTTGCAATAAGAACAGGTAAGGCTGCAGCGAGACTAGAGCAGGCAGCAACTGCTATAGAGAATGAAGATATTCCTTTAGTTACAGCACAGATACCAACTGTGTCAGAATCAATGATTTCAGATATCAATTCAATTATGAATGAAGATATTGATAATAAAGACAATAAAGAAGAAGGTGAGGAGGCTGTTGTACTAGATGAGGTAGCTGCAGGTGTTGAGCCGGAAGAAACAGTAATTCCATTCACCAGACAGGAAGAAGAACAGCCATTGACTATGGAAGAAGAGATTGAAGAAACTGAGCAGATAGAGAAGAAGCTTACAGGGGAGCTGGCAAAGATATTCAGAAAGTACAGAGATATGCCAGGACTTGAGGAACAGTTAGCTGATCTTTTCGATACAATTGACGATGAAATGCAGATGAATTCATCAGCATCAGGAAATATTCTTATTTCTGGTAATTCAAGTTCTGATAAGACAGACCTTGCAAGAACTATAATAAGAGCTATTAATACTTTATATCCAGACCAGCCAAAGAAGATTGCTAAGACATCAGGAGAGAGTATTAACCAGAGAGGTATTGCCAAGGCAATGGGAAGACTTAAGGGAACAGCTCTTATCGTTGAAGGCGCAGGAACAATCCAGCCTAAGAGAATTAATGAACTGCTTAACTGTCTTGAACAGGATACAGGAAGAATGATTGTCATATTTGAAGATTCAGATACAGACATGAATGTTCTTATCAACTTTAATCCTGAGCTTACCAAGACATTCAATCACAGAATTGTTCTTAAGCAGTACACAGTTAATGAGCTTGTTGAGATGGCGAAGAGATTCGCAAGAAAGAGACAGTATGAGGTTGATGATGATGCATTACTGGAACTGTATCTTAAGATTGACAAACTTCATAATGTGAATGATAATATTAAACTTGATGATATCAAGGAAATAATCAATCAGGCAATTGTCAACTCTGAAAGAAGAGCATCAAGAAGATTCTTTGGTGGACTTAAGAAGAAGAGAAGCGAGAATGGTGATGTTATATTCTTGACAGAGGCAGATTTTAAAGACAGATAACTTATAATATTATGCACAGATGTGCTTACACAGGGAGGAAACTATGACTAACATCGATGAAATGTCAATTAATGCAATCAGGGTATTGTCAGCAGATGCAATCCAGAAGGCTAATTCAGGACATCCTGGACTTCCGCTTGGAACTGCACCAACAGCTTATGAATTGTGGACTAACCATATGAATTACAATCCGGCTGATCCTAAGTGGGAGAACAGAGACAGATTCGTTCTTTCTGGCGGACATGGTTCAATGCTTCTTTATTCATTGTTCCATTTACTTGGAATTGGTAATCTTTCATTAGATGATGTGAAGAATTTCAGACAGATGGGTTCTAAGACACCTGGACATCCAGAGTATGGTCATACAGTTGGTGTTGAAGCAACAACAGGACCTCTTGGACAGGGTATGGCTATGGCAGTAGGTATGGCTATGGCAGAAGCACATCTTGCGTCAGTATTCAATAAAGACGGATACAATGTAGTTGACCATTACACATATGTACTTGGTGGGGACGGATGTATGATGGAAGGTATTTCATCAGAGTGTTTCTCACTTGCAGGAACATTAGGTCTTTCAAAGCTTATTGTATTCTATGATTCTAACAACATATCAATTGAGGGAAGCACAGATATTGCATTTACAGAAAATGTAATGAAGAGATTTGAAGCATTTGGCTTCCAGACAATCGAGGTTGCTGATGGCAATGATATTGAAGCTATCGGTAAAGCTATTGAGGAGGCTAAGGCTGATAAGGAAAGACCTTCACTTATCAAGGTTAATACACTTATCGGATACGGCTGTCCTGCAAAGCAGGGTAAGGCAAGCGCACACGGTGAGCCTCTTGGTATTGATAATGTTGCAGCACTTAAGGAAAATCTTAACTGGCCATGCAAGGTTGATTTTGAAGTACCACAGGAAGTATATGATCATTATAAAGAGATAGCTGCAAGAATGGCTGAACCGGAAGAAGAATGGAATAAGCTTTTTGCTGAATATTGTGAGAAGTTCCCTGAGATGAAGGAACTCTGGGATAAGTACTACAATGGATGTGATATGTCCGATTTATTCAATTCTGAGGAATACCTTGCAAAGCCAGAGAAGGCAGAAGCAACAAGAAGTTCAAGCGGAACAATTCTTAACATGATTAAGAATGTAATGCCTAACCTTATCGGTGGTTCAGCAGATTTAGCACCATCTAATAAGACTAATATGAAGGATGCAGGAGATTTCTCTAAGGAGAATTATGCAGGAACTAACCTTCACTTTGGTGTAAGAGAACAGGCTATGGCAGCAATTGGTAACGGACTTGCACTTCATGGTGGATTAAGACCATTCGTTGCAACATTCTTCGTATTCAGTGATTACACAAAGCCAATGGCAAGACTTACATCACTTATGAAGCTGCCACTTATATATGTATTCACACATGACAGTATCGGAGTTGGTGAGGACGGACCTACACATGAGCCAATTGAGCAGCTTGCAGCATTCCGCTCAATGCCTAACTTCACAGTATTCAGACCATGTGACAGAACAGAGACAGCACTTGCATGGGAATATGCTATTGAATCTAAGGATGAGCCAACAGCATTAGTTCTTACAAGACAGAATCTTCCACAGATGGCAGGTTCATCTAAGGAAGCACTTAAGGGTGCATATATTCTTGAGGATTCTGATAAAAAGACTCCAGATGGAATTATTATTGCAAGTGGTTCTGAAGTTAACCTGGCTGTATCTGCAAAGGCAGAGCTTAAGAATGCAGGAATAGATGTAAGAGTAGTTAGTATGCCATCTATGGATGTATTCGAGAAGCAGTCAGAGGAATACAAGGAATCAGTCCTTCCTAAGAGTGTAAGAAAGAGAGTTGCAGTTGAAGCACTTTCAGACTTCGGCTGGTACAGATATGTAGGTCTTGACGGAAAGGTAATCTGCATGAAGGGCTTCGGAGCTTCAGGTCCGGCTAACCAGTTATTCGAGCATTTCGGATTCACTGTAGAGAATGTAGTTAACACTGTTAAGAGTCTTTTCTAAGATGAAAGAACAATAAAAAATTAATATAGGAAAATCAGGGATTTCGGTTATTAAATGTAACTGGAATCCCTGTTTTTTTATAAAAGTCAAGTGCAGAATGTGCCATATATTACCGAATGTGCCAAAACTATCCGATACTAATGTGACGTATATTACCGAATATGCCATATATTGCAGAATATGCCAAAACTATTGCATGATGCCAGGGTGCTGTATTAATATAGTGTATTTAAAATAATGGTCTTTCTCATCGTACGAATATTTCATAATTCCATCGTAACTGTCAACAATTCTTTTAATGCTTAGAGTTCCAAGACCATGATTAATAGTGTCCGCTTTGGTTGTATGTAAAGTCCCATCGGAAGCAATCGGATTATTACTGCATGAGTTGGTAACGGTAATAAGATCTGCATTGCCATTCTGTATAAGTGAGACATTACAGTCAATAAATGCATGCGGAGTACCACTTGCAGCGGCAACAGCATTGTCGAGCAGATTACCGAACAATGAAGCATAATCATTAGCAGAAAAATATTCTAAGGTTCTGTATCTTATGTCGGCAGCAAAACTGATTCTCTCACTTTCGCAAATCTCTGCATAACGTGACAGAATTGCATTAAATATAGGATTCCGGCAATATGTTCTTGATCTTTTAAGTGCATCACTATCAGAAAGCTCAGATATATAATCAGATATTTCTTTCGTATGACTTCCATCATTAAGGGCTGAAATTGTATTAAGGTGTTCTTTGATATCATGAATCAATATCCGCTGTTTATTATAATTGTCTTTGAGAGAATTGTAATACTGTACATTATCCGATTCGCGTTGTAATTCAAGTAAAAGGCGGGCATTTTCATTGTTTTTCCTGACAATAATCTGCTGCATATAAAATGTGAACATGTTAATTGCCAGTAAAAGCAGTATGGACACAGAACTATATGCATTAACCTTTGAAGTAAGCGGTATGCTTATACATATAAAGCACAGACATAACATAATAATTATAGATGTTGCAGGAATGATAGAAAGAAAAAGGGTGCTTCTATCAGAGTAAGGATATGAACCTTTCCTTTTTTTCAGGATTGTGGATACAGCCTGTGATATGAATAGATAAATTGTTTTACTTATGAAAACATAAAGTGCAGTATTATTAATAGTGCCTGACTCACGGAAAAATAATATATAAAGATTAGGAACAAAGCCTACAACTAATAATTCGGATAACCCCATTACAACTGTCAGCATAAGGCTGTGAAAAATAGCAGAAAAAAAGGAAATATCAGATATTATAATGGTAACTATATATGTAATAAGAATAAAAGAAATAATATTCAAAATAGGAAAATGTAACATATATACAGGTGCTGATAACAAATGCATAATGATTGCTATTAATATTGAGAGTGGTGTGTTCAATCTCTGCTTGAAGAGTTTATTACAATAAAGCCATAAAATAAATGCTTCAATCACAGAAGCAACCGTATAATATGTAAGTGAATTATCCATAAATCTCCTTTATCTAGACATGTGAGTTAACATATGCAGCATAGTGTTCTTTAAAATCTGAATACTTTCTTGCAGCAACATCCGCAGACAAGTTACTATTAAGATATATATTGTGCGAATTGTGAGAAACCACATAATTCAAGTTAATAACAAAACTTCTATGGCACTGATAAAAATAATTGTGCGCCAGCTTTTCTTTTATTTCTGAAAATGACTGATAAGTTCTAAAATTACCATTAGTTGTATATATAATAGTTTGCTTCAAAGAGGCTTCAACCATTATAATATCATGCTGATTGATAAGCTTATAGTCAGAACCGCATTTTACATATAGTGTTGAGCTCCGGTTATTGTATGCGGTGACGGCATCCTGCATATTGCGAAAGAGACGGTCTTTATCAATTGGTTTCGATATATATCTGAAAACATTAAAACGCATGGCATCATCCAGATAATCCATGAAAGAGGTTATTACTATAATAATAGCATCAGGATATTTGTTGTGTAATATGTTCCCCACATCTATACCAGACAATTCCGGCATCTGAATATCAAGAAAGACAATATCTGGTCTTACATTAGATGATAAAAGAGATTTTCCATCGGTAAATGTATGAAAAACAGGCATTGTCATATTATTGGTTCTGAAAAATTCAGATACAAGAGAATTAATTTCATTACATATAAGAGTATTGTCGTCACATATAAAAATATCCATAAGCTCTCCGTAACATTTAAAAATATAAATATATTATACAATACAGAAATAAAATAGCAACGATAATATTAGTGTAATACAGTTAAAGATGCTTTTCGTTCCATAAAAATGTCATTTGGTTCCATAACTATTGATTTAAATAATATATATGGTATAAGAGAAATATAGAGTTTTGGTTGTGTACGATTGAGAAAGGAGGGGGATGTCTGTGAGAAAGAGAGAATCAGCTAAGAAAGTGGTTAAGGTACTTGATAAAGTGTTGAAGCTTGAAGCTAATTCAACATCTTGTTTATTAGTATATGAACCCAAGGCACCAGCATCATTAGACAGATACAAGAAACTAAAGTAATGAGAATGATAAGAAATTCAATAATCAACTGGCTGATAAAGAATAGTGCTATATCAGAGGAAAATCGTGAGCTTTATGAATATGCTGTATATAGTGCGGAATTATTAATATTGCCAGTTATTATGGCGATTGTGATTGGGTGGCTGGCAGGAAGTATTATTAATGGAGTATTGTTAATTATTCCATTTATGCTTTTGAAAAAATATAGTGGTGGTTATCATGCTAAGAAATTATCAATATGCATGATAATATCAACTATATTATTGACTGCTATGATAAAGCTATCAATATGTGATATAAAACCATTATATATGTATATAGCGACATGTATAGCAATTATAGAATTATGTCTGGTATCTCCAATACAATCAGACAATAAGGTCTTGAATGAAAAAGAGATAAGGCACTATAAGAAAATAGCGGTTATGCAGTTGGCAGTATATTCAATAGTTATAATATGTACCAGCATATTAGGCTGTTTTACAGCAGCAAGATGTATATGCTTTGGAATTATATTAGCATCATTTATGCAATTGCCATGTATTGTAACAAAGAGAACGAGTATCAGATGATTATACGGTAAATGAAAACCACAACTTAAACTTTATTAATGTATAACATCTGATGTGGGTAACAAAAGTCGTTGATATTAAATGTATCAATATGTTAAGATTAATGGAGGAAAAATTATGCGTAAACTTTCAACTAAAGTAAGAAGAGTATTAGTTTTGACAGCAATGTTTGTTGTTATGGCTAGTATACCAGTAATGGCAGCAATTGAGTATCATGATTATATGGATACAGAGCTTACTGTTTACAGAGCTAATGGTGAGAAAAGATGTGTAGCGAAAACAATAGCTAATACTAATGAATTTATATATTCACATTTACATCTTATAATCACTTATAATGACAGCTCTGAATGGGATACATATAGAGATGCAATAGGAAAAGGTAGCGTAGCTGAGCGGACAACATCTTATGAGATGGATATAGATTGTTTTGATACAGAGCATTGGGTTCAGAACTCAAGGGAGCAGGTTGGAGATTATTGTAGGATGAGTTCTAATTAGTTAATGGTATAAAGATACAGATGCACATTTTTAATATGTGCATCTGTGCTTTTGAGGGGAAGTCTATGAACAGAATAGGTAAGAAAATAGCATGGATGTCATTATCAG
>OKRU01001055.1_pt1 | contig 27710 bp, 24 predicted proteins | sample 1601131 | NCBI WGS metagenome assembly OKRU01 (sample SAMEA3541558, study PRJEB24748) | human gut metagenome | biome: human gut; feature: human-associated habitat; material: faeces | place: China | collected 2012
ACTAGGGCGGATTAGGAACTTTCATCCATTAGCGACGTGCGCCGCCAGGCGCACACACAGAAAGTCCCTTCTGATTACCATAAACAGGTATTCAAAAGGGACTTTTTCTATGAAAGTTTCGAAAAAATAAAAATTGCAACTCCCAAAATAACCAACACAACTCCCGTTGCCCTATTCAACGTTTCAGCAGAAGCCTTATTGGCAAATTTAGCTGCTATTCTTGCCCATAATAAGGTAAATATCACGCAAAGTCCCCATACAAACCAATCCGGTTTTCCAGCGATAGCAAAATGAGATACTGCACCTGTAAAAGCGGTAAAAGCCATAACAAACACACTGGTCCCAATGGCTGTTTTCAAATCATATCCCAAAACTGAGGTTAAAATCAACAGCATCATCATACCGCCACCAGCACCTACAAAACCGCATATCAATCCGATAACCATGCCACAAAGAATGGATTGTATGATTCTTTTTGTCATAGAACGGTTCTGTGTCCACTCCTTTGTTACCATAACTGGTTTTACAATAAATTTAACGCCAAGTAAAAATGTCATAAATACGGAAAAACTTCCCATCGTTGCAGAAGGTAACAAACTTGCCAGATAACTTCCACAAACCGTAAACACTAAAACACTTGTCATCATAACAAGTCCATTTTTTATATCCAAATTTTTGTTTTTTCCATATATGTAGGCTGAAACTGCACTTGCTAACACATCCGACGACAAGGCTATTCCTACCGCCATAAACGGATCCATATGCAAAAATGTAATAAGCATCGGACTAATCACCGCCGCTGCACTCATTCCGGCAAATCCAGTTCCAAGCCCTGCACCCATTCCGGCAAAAAATGTAATTATAAGTTTGATAAACCAATTCATTTTGTATACTCCTAATCTTTCTTACTAAATGTCCAATAGCCTTCATTTTTTCTAAAGAACTATTGTTTAATAAAAGTGTTCTTCATCCATTTTAAATTTCCTTTTCATAAACAAATCTATATTTTCCCTTTCCTTTTCCCTTAACTTTCACCACAACTTTCATATCTCTTATTTTCTTCATAATTTCCTTTGCTGTTGTTGAAGAACAAGCCAATATTCTTTCAATTTCTGGAGCACCAAATATCTCATTTGTATCTATATCATTATACACAATCAAAATCTTATCTTTGGTACTTTCACGATAGTTTTTACTTAAAAAAGCTCTTTTTAGTTGCCCAATAGACAGCTTCTCAATGTAAATAGCTGGTTTTTTCTCCTCAATAGTCGTGTTTTTCACACCAATAGACGGATTTCTCTCTTCTATAGTTGTGTTTTCCACACCAATAGACGGATTTCTCTCTTCTGTAGCCGAATTTTTATAATTCTTATTATATATAATAGTTTGTAAAATAAATGCATTGCAAAAGTATTCCGGCTCATGAAGTCCTGCACTTTCAAGCTCATTATACATTCTGTCTACTCCCTCACCATATTCTTTAACAAATTTATATGCCTTAAGAAATTCAGCAATTCTAGGATTTCTAGAAAAATGTGTATATCTTATATTGTTTGTCCTCACTAATCCTGGAAGTTTTCCTGGACTTTCAACAACAATACGATTATCAAACATTTTTATTTGAATTTCTGTTCCACTAATGTTATACGATCTGTGTGTTACAGCGTTAACTATTATTTCCTGACGAACAAATTTAGGATATTCCTCTTCAGTAACAAATAAACCATCCCGACCTAAATATGTCCTTTCTTTCACTTGTGTATTCAAATAAGCTATGGCAGCATTTATCTGATTTAAAATCGTTCCTTCAAAAATTACGTCCTTAATTACATTCATTTCTGTTCCAGATTTTTCTTCATTTCCCTCATACCTTATGAATCTTATCCTTGCTCTAGGAAAAAATAATTGCGGATTTTTTCCGAATAAAAGAAGCGCCGCACCACTGATCATTTCCTTTCCTTGCTTAACTCTCAAAAAACCCTTGTTTTCTTTTAAATATTCCAACTCGCTTTTTCCATAACCAATTTTATCAATATAAGATTTCACAAGTTCCATATCTAAATCATCAACTGTAGCATCCGGCACCGCTTTGTCCTCAAAATATCTTTCTCCTTTATCGTACATTAACTGTATTCTTTCTTCAAAAGATAATTTCTTAGATTTATCTCCAACTCTCAAAAATGCTTCATCTGCTTGATTTGCATGAACAGCCATGCTCGGTTCAATATGCATTAATACAACATGATTTTCTCTTCCCTGAAAATCTATACAACGAACTTTTTCAACCACTATAGGAACAGAGGGTTCGCAAAAATCATATGGAACTCTTAGTAGTTCATTTAATTTCTGTACTTCATAATCGATTCCTTCTATTTTTCTGGTTTTGTCTGAAATGCCAATGGCAATTGTACCTCCATCTGCATTTGCAAACGCAATGATTGGAACAGCCAAAGCCTTAGGCGCAATATTTATACTTTTTCTATCAAAAATTTGCCTTTCCTCGTTAGTTAATACTTCTTCTATTGTCATGTATTCACCTACTTTTCTTGTTATTTCCATAATTTACATATAAAATCTAGTATATACCTACATATAAGAAATTAAAATATAGGCTTCTATCTCTCCATGTTTTTTACACAGAAATATTTTTCCTGTATAAAAACTTTTCCCAAACCTAATGGTAACTTATCTAATAAGGCATCTAAACTTACTTGTTTTACCTTGTTCATTCCAAAAGTATTACTTATTTGCCCCATTGATGCTTTATCCTTACATATTCTAAACAAATTCTCAAAAAACTGATGAATCGAATATATTACACCATCTCGTATCATTTGATCCAAATAAAATTGCATCACATTCTCATATGACAAAATGCCTTCTTTTAAACCAATCAACAATAATTCACTTTCTCCAGAATATTGCCAACTTGAATATTTTTCTAAGTCCTCAATAAATAATGCAAACATTCGGTTACTAAATAACCAATTTACATTATCTATAGTTGTAACAATTTTACTATCAGGATAATCATTGTTCCAATATGCTCCATAGCCCGGTAAATAAAAATTAACTGATTTTCCGGTTCTAAAATGATAATACTCCAAACCTTTCAATATATCTTTACCTGTTGGAAGTTCTGGTCTTGTTATAAGAATTCCTATAGAATCATTTATCAACCCTTTTTCTCTAGCATTTCTATTAATTTCTTCCAACATTATTTGATAAGTCAATGCATCAAACATCCTTTGCCCCCTATCTTTCCCATTAATATTTTTTTCATCATAGATAATAACAATATTATGCTTTGTCAAAACAATATCCAGATGTCTAGAAAAAACAAACTAAGTTTTCTAATATCACACGCCCTTTTTCCAGCATACTTTGCGTAATATTACTTCAATTAAAATATCTTTTTCTTTAATGTACTGTATGTCCTTTCAACATTGCTCTGTATTATAACACGTTTTACTGAATGTCAACCATTTACTAATGTTCATAAAGCAGTGTTATTATACCTTTCTGTAGTATTTTTTGTCAACAAATTGACTTATAAGAAGCCATTCTTTCCACTAAATACAACTTGAAAAAGATAACATATCCACTTTTCATATAAAAGGGCATCGGAAAATCCTATTTCCGATGCCTTTTTATCCCATTCTACAATATACTCAAATTGTTTTTTCTCTTTTTATTTTATATAAATACGTGCTTCATACGGACGAAGAATAGATGCATCCTTGCTTTCTTTATAGTTTCCAAGTAAGAGTTCCATGTCCTTGCACATTTCTTCTAACGGCATGTTTACGGTTTTATCATAGAAGTTACAAACAATCACCATTGTCTGATTTGCATTTTCTCTCTGGTAAGCAAAAATATTTTCATCGTTTTCCAACAGCAATGTAAAGTTACCATCTACGAATACTGGATACTGTTTTCGCAACTGGATTAGTTTCTTGTAACAACTAAAAATGGAATCTGGGTCTTTCACCTGACTTTTTGCATTGATTTCCTTATAGTTGCTGTTTACTTTCATCCATGGTGTACCATTTGTAAATCCAGCATGTTCTGTATCATCCCACTGCATTGGCGTTCTCGCATTGTCACGTCCCTTTGCATAAATAGAACGCATAATATCCTCTTTTGCATATCCTTTCTTCCGTCGCTCCTGATACATATTAAGGATTTCCACATCTCGATAATCCTCTATTTCATACTGCACATTTGTCATTCCCAATTCTTCTCCCTGATAAATATAAGGAGTTCCTTGCATTCCATGTAACAAAATTGCCAGCATTTTTGCAGACTCTACTCTGTACTCTTTGTCATTTCCCCATCTGGAGACAATACGTGGCAAGTCATGATTATTCCAAAACAAACTGTTCCAGCCGCAATTATGCAGTTCTGTCTGCCAGCGTGTCAAGATTTGTTTTAATTTTAAAAATGGCAATGGCGCTAAATCCCATTTTTCTTTTCCTTCCTGCTGGTCCAGTCCGATATGCTCAAACTGAAATACCATGGAAAACTCACTTCCATCTGGATTGCTGTAAAGTTTCGCTAATTCCGGTGTTGCTCCCCAAGCTTCTCCCACTGTAATCAAATCTCCCTTTTGGAAGGTTTCTTTACTCATTTCACGAATGTATTCATGCAGTCTTGGACCATTTTGTGTAATTTTAAGGTCCGGCTCTTTTGCAATCTGATCGATAACATCCAAACGGAACCCACCAACACCTTTATCCATCCACCACAAAATCATGTCATAGATTTCTTTTCGTACCTGTGGATTTTCCCAATTCAAATCCGGCTGTTCCGGCAAAAATTGATGAAAATAATATTGCTGCAATTCTGGCACCCATTCCCATGCACTTCCGCCAAAAACAGCCTTGCAATCATTTGGTAATACGCCCTCTTCTCCGTCTCTCCACACATAAAAATCATGATACGGATTTTCTTTGCTCTTCTTTGCTTCCTCAAACCATCGATGCTTGTTTGATGTATGGTTTAAAACCAAATCCATAATAATGCGAATATTATATTTTTTAGCCTCTGCAATCAATGCTTCCATATCATCTACGCATCCAAACATCGGCTCAATATCCTGATAATCTGAAATATCGTATCCATTATCATCCTGAGGTGATTTGCATACAGGAGATAACCAGATTGCATTGATGCCAAGTTCCCCAAGGTATGCCATTCTGTCAATAATTCCCCTTAAATCACCAATTCCATCTCCGTTGCTATCCTGAAAACTTCTTGGATAAATCTGATATACCACTGCATTCTTCCACCATTTATCATGCTTTCTATTCTGTCCCATAATCCTTTTCCTCCTTATGACTTGTTATAATTCACAAATATGTGAACGGTAACATTACGATTTTTCTATACCATTTATTTATTCCTGCTTCTTGTTGCGATATTGCTTTTGATGTATTATACTGCCATTATAAGATATTTTTCACGTAAAATCTTGCAGTATTTTTTCATTCTATGACACAATACTGCTATCTGCACAGGAGGAATCATTTATGAAAGAAGGGCAATCACTTACACCAGAACAAAAAGAAAACGCCAAACACGGCGAGGTCTTTTTTCCCATTCAAAAATATATTACAAGACTGGCGGACGATTACCCTGTGATTACGACCCACTGGCATGATGAAGCCGAACTTACCCTAATTACAAAAGGCTCTTGTGTCTATCAAATTGATCTGGTGGAATATGAGGCAAAAGAGGGAGATTTATTATTTATTCCACCGTTACTTCTACATGCCATTACCCTTGGCAATTGCGAGGAATTTTTTTCAGAAACTTATGTTTTTCATATGAATTTTCTTGGTGGAAATGCCACTGATGTATGTTCAACCCGTTATTTGACACCCATGATGAATCAGGAAATTTCCATGCCTTACCTGATTACATCGGAACATCCTGCTTACGCCTCTGTGCATAAATGTTTTCAGCAGATTACCACTTTGTATCGTGAAAAAGTAGTCGGATATGAACTGGCATTAAAATCTTTGCTTCTGCAAGTTATTTTTCTGCTGCTTCAATATAGTAGTAAACATATGTCCTCTGTTTCAAAAACTTCGTCAGACAAATTGAAAGGTGTTTTGGATTATATTGAGCTTCATTATGCAGAACCAATTTCTGTTTCTGAGTTGGCAAAACTGTGCTATTTCAGTGAATATCATTTTATGCGTTTTTTCAAAAAACATATGAACATGACTTGCGTGCAGTATATCAATAATCTTCGCTTGGAAAAGTCCGTAGAACAGTTTGAACGTGGAAACACTTCCATACTGGAAGTCTCTATGTCTGTAGGTTTCCACAATCTCTCTTATTTTCATCGGGCATTTAAGAAAAAATATCACATGACTCCGCTTTCTTTTATCAAGCGGTTGGAGGAATAAGACTAATCTTCTTCTGTTTCATATCCACCTTTGCCATAACACCATACTGCAATGCACATCTTGGCGTGGCATGTCCGAAATTCACATTATAAACAATGGGAAGTTTCCTATTATCTATCACTTTTACAAGGATTTCTGCGTATTCCTGATAGTATGCCTCATCTTGGGGTTTTCCAACCAAAACTCCATTTACAACATCAAATACACCTTTCTCTTTCAGTAGTGAAATTTCCTTTTCAAAAAGTTCTGGCACAGGCTTTTCTTCACAGGTTTCTATAAATAAAATTTTATTTTTCCATTCTTCTATACTTGGAAATAGCCCATATTTTTCACATACCGCCTTTTCATCCTGATATCTAGTCGTTGTCAATATATCATATAAGCTTTCTAAGCATCCGCCTAATAATCGACCTTGAAAAATTTCACTTCCCTGTAAAAGTTCAAACCCCCGTTCCTCCTTATGTGCTATTCGATCTGTTCCAATCGCATTTGCTGAAAAATCTTTCCTTTCTTCATACCAAATTTCACTAGCTACAATCTCTTTATAATCCTCTCCTTCTAAATAACTTTCAAACGCTCTTTTACTATAAGGCAACATCTCATCCGAAATTTCCCCCAAATCACAGATAAATGTAGGACCATAATAAGTAGACAGTCCCAGTTTATAAAACATCAAATGATTAATTGTAGTATCGGAAAAGCCAGTAAATAATTTTGGATGCTCCTCTACCGCCCGAATGAACTCTGCATCTTCCATCAAATAGGGCAACAACCTGTATGTATCATCCCCACCTATTGCACAAATAATTCCTGCAATAGAATTATCGAAAAAAGCATCCTTTAAGTCTTTCGCTCTGGCTTCCGGATGCTCCTTTACATATGCAATACCTTTCAATGCATTAGGCATAAATACTGGTTCTAATCCATATTCTTTTAATCTCTTTACTCCTATTTCTATATTATGACTGCAAAATGCTTCCCCTAACATTCCACTGGACAAGCTGACAATAGCTACTTTGTCACCTTTTCTCAACTTTCTTGCGTATTGCATATCCACAATCCTTTCATTGATAAGACAGTATTACTTCTTATCTGCACGCTAATTAACCTTGAATTCTTTCTCTACATGACAATGCTCCTGCTTACCAACCAACTCATTGTCCTCAAAATCCAATTCAATTATATATGGCATCCAATCTATAATTCTTAAAAAATCTTCACAGGCGAAATCACTATCGTAAAAATTCAATATAGTACTAAGAGCAGTACCATGTGTCCCAACAACAATCTCCTTATCGATATTTTCTGATAAAATTTCATTCAAAGCTTCCATGTTACGTTTTTGAACCATAGCAAGGGACTCTCCTCCCTCCTCATGATAATCATGGTCAGCCCAGCGTTTCTGGAACATCTCATGATTATTTCCATCCAGCCCTTTTTCACGTTCCCTAAGTCTCTCATCTGTTATAATTTCTTTACCGAAAAAGGCTACTGTATCTGCAATGGTATCCAAACTTCGCTTATATGGACTACAATAAAAAGTGTCAATTTTCTTGTCCTTCAGAAATTCCAATACAATTGCAGAATCCTTCTTTCCTTCTTCCGTCAATGGTCTCGTTCTATCATCTTTCCAATCATGTTTCGGCTGTGCATGACGCACAAAATATACTTTTGTCATTAAACCAGCCCCATTTCATCTTCCATTTTCACAAATCCGTATTTTTCATATAATGGTCGTCCCATATCCGTTGCCTCTAAGGCAATTTGTGAAATTCCACGTTCCTTTGCAGCTTTTACTAACAAATCCAATGTGTGAAATGCAATCCCCTGTCTACGATACTCTGGCGCTGTATACATATTCATAATATATGCTTTTTTGCCACTTGGATTATGATAGGTCGGCATTACCTGATAAAAACTCACACCACCTGCTCCAATAAAAGTTTCTTTATCATATACTAAATATGCCATATGCTCACCAGTTTCCACAGCCCGCTTATAATAGGCGTACGATTCTTGTTCCACAATAGACATGTCCACATCATCTGATAACTTATTCGCCGCACGAAGAACAATAACCCTTGTTCTTACCAGTTCGGCTATGTCTTTTGTCGTTGCCTTTTTATATTCAAATTTTTCTAACATACCACACTACTCCTCCACCAGCAAAGACTCACCCTTAGAATGATCCCCCCTTGTCCACTTCTACCTCTCTAAAAGTTTTATACTTCTTTTTCCATAACTTCATAAACAAGTATCACACCATTCTCTAACGGATACTTCTCATGTTTTATTGTGGAGAAGCCAAGTTTTTCATAAAGTGAAACCGCTGGTAGAGAAGCATCCAAATATACCCTGTCATATCTTTTACAAATCTGATCTTCTATATTTCTCACAATAAATGTTCCATATCCCTGTTTCTGTTGCATTCTTCCCCCATAGCATTAACTTCTCATAGCACCATCAACAGAAAGAATCTCTCCAGTTACATAACTTGCCATATCACTGGCAAGAAATAAAAATGCATTTGCAATATCCTCTGGCTCACCAATTCTACGTAATGGAATTTTCTCTATAAGCGGCTTAATCATAGCTTCTGGAAGTGACGCTACCATATCCGTCTTGGTAATACCAGGAGCAACTGCATTTACCCGAATACCAAATGGTGCAAGTTCTCTGGCAAGTGACCATGTCAAACCATTAACGGCTGCTTTAGATGTTGGATATGCAACACCACTTGGCTGACCTGAAATACTTACCATTGAACTTGTTGTAAGAATTACTCCACTTCCCTGCTTCTTCATAATCTTCACACATGGAAGAATCATATTCATAACTGCATTTACATTCAAATCAAATATTTTTTTGAATGACTCAGATGTATAGGAATCTACTGGTGTCGCATCTGACACTCCAGCATTATTTACCAAAATATCAATTGCTCCATATTTTTCAGCTACCTTTTCCACGAATGCAGTTGTAGACGCCTCATCCAAAAGATTTGGACAATCTCCACATACGTCCCAGTCTGCATTTAACGATTTAAGTTCTGCAACTGCCTTATCTACCGTCTCTTGTCTTGAACCAAGAAGAACGACCTTTGCACCATTCTCCAAATATTTCTTTACGATTGCAAATCCAATTCCCCTTGTTCCACCTGTTACTACTGCTACTTTGTCTTTTAACATTTTATCCCTCCTGTTCATTTCTTTTGAGTATTATTTTGTATCATCTATTATTTTTTCTTCTTTACTCAATTATAGCAGAAATCCTGTATTTATGCGAATGTTATATTTCTAGATGTTTGTCAAAATGTCATGGTTTCAAGTGCTCTATAAGATTTACCTTAGAAGCATTTAACGATTATAGCAATTGCTCCCATCCACTTTCCCTAAACCACACACTAACACCACTGTATTTAGTAATTTTGTTTTATTTTAATGATATATAATTGTACAAAATTCTCAATTATTCTATGAATTATTGAAATTTTTGCAGCCATAGTATAGTCGTTATACAATCTTTATATACCACATGGAAGATATGGAAAAATTTGCACAACCACAACCATTATACTTAATTCATTACCGACAACTACAACAGCTCATATATTTTTACAATCTGCTTCTTTGTCATCTTATACTGTCTCCACTTTAACTTCATCCCATCAATTTGTTCTTTTGAAATGCCATTGTTCTTCTTCATTTGCATAATCTCACATAGAATTTCAACAAAATCATTCGCATCAGATACTTTAATTAAAATCTGTTTAATGTCACGTAATTTTTGTACCGTAAGCAAAATTTCTGCATCTACTACATACTGTATGGACTGTTTTAAGTTTAACGTTTTTTTTCCTATCTTCTTTGAGAAAATTGTTTGTCCATATGCCGTTTTCCATACACATACCTTTACATACATATCTGCTCGTTTCGGTTTGTCTTCTCTAATCTCCTTTAGTGTTATCTCTCCAAATGGAAGGCACTCGATACTTTCTCCTATTTTCAATGTCGCCATGTTATCATTATTAAATAGCTTATATTGTTTATCACTATTGAGGAAATCACACTTTTCATCCATCATTTGCTCTACAAGATATTCAAATAATGAATAATCTTGTACTCCTCTTAACTCTATTGGAATCCAATCTTTGCCATTTAGAGCCCCCAACAATCCACCAACCATAGATGCCAATGTATCCGTATCTGCATTACTTAAATTAGCAGTCTCGTATATTGCCATTGTAGGATTATCCGCATACTTAGAAAATAAATAGATTGAAATTACTGCAGAGACATTCCCCGCACCATTGATTCTCGAGTTATAACATCCCAATTTTTGAAGAGTATCATCTCCTAAATCCAAAATGCCTTGACTTAATGCTTCTTTCGCTATTTTTAAATAATCTATCGTTTCTACTACACATTCATTCCATATTTGATCATAGTCATATTGTGCATATTTTTCTGCCTCACTTTTCCATATAGCAATATTGTTCACTTCTGGCATCTCACTCCATTTTTTCTCTTCTATTAACACATCTATCAATTCTCCATAACTTAACACGTCATCCTGTTGTATCAATGTTCTCACTGCCATTGCATATAACATAGCTCCTATCAATGCTCGCGGATGTCCATGAGTATACATTCCATTTAAAACAACCTGTGCCATAATTTTTTCAATATTATCTTCATTTCTAAATATATGTGGAACGATTCTCATTGCAACTCCATTTCCACCAGCCATAAAGTAATCCTTTATTTCTAAAGGCGAATTGCATTTCTCATCCCACGGAGATATATTGTTAGCCCACTTTTGTGCAGCCCTCTTAGTTGCTCCACCACCTCCTCTTTCATACTTCAACCATGCTGGTAATTCTGCTTGGCGAAAAAAATAACTCCACTTTCGACCTCTTAATAAACTTCTAGCTGTGGCAATAATTAGTTGTGTATCATCACTATATTCACCCGCACAAATTTTTTCCTCATGCGGCCAGTATTTTCCGCCGGCACGACGATTCCACTCCACATATGTTCTTATGCTATTTCTATTCTTTCTAATATTTTTACTATTTTGTTCATTTGGCCATCCCAATGCGTCACCTATTGCTGCTCCAATTAACGCTCCTGTATATTTTTCCTTTTTAGAACAACTCATTTTCTTCCTCCCTGTATGGTCTTACTACTGGTTCTACTCCATTTCTTATTTTTCCACTTGTTGATACATCAAACAATTCTGATGAAATAAACACATCGATTTTAGGGAATCCCATTACCTTCCATTCAACTATTTTTTGTCTTGCAATTTTCTTACTTTCAAATACGATTCCTTTAATCATTGATACCGGAATGCTCTCATAAACTAACACTTCTGCTTGATCATCCGTAGGTGCATTCTGTAACATGTCTATTGTCCTATTATGTCTCCCTACATTTACTGAAAACATTTCTCGAAATGCTTCTGCCCCTTTATAAATATACGCACCACAACAAGTAGCTGCATTAACCTTACAAAATTGGGTCGTTTCAATAGTAGCAACTATAGGATCAATAAATAGAATTGCCCAATCTGAAAATATTGGGTTATTATCTTTTACTCTACGCAAGTACCACCAATTGGGATATTGGACAGAACAATTAATATAATCCGTTTTGCCATCTAATCGTAATTTATCATTTTGAATCAAAATATCTTGATTTATAAAATCAACAGCTTTAACCCCCTCATTATTGTTCAATATATGTAAAAGTACATTTGTATGAACAAAATGACATAACCTAGTTATATTTCTTTTTCTAATTTCCTCATATATTTCATCTATCATTTTAATTTCCTCTCATCATACAATGATTCATCCACTTCTAACAATAATTCTGTTTTTTCCGCAGTATACGATAATATTAATCCTCTTTTTGCTCTTGTTATAGCTACATATAATAATTTTGCTTCTTCCTTTAAAGCTTCGTCTCTGCTCTCATTTGCTAAAATCCTTTCTTCTGATGGCAGATATTTCATAGAACAAAAAGGTAAAAATACCATATCGAATTCTAATCCCTTAGCTGAATGAAAAGTTCCTATTGAAATTTTTGCGTTTAAATCCAATACTCCCATCCGATTTTTCAGAATTTGCGGGATAATCTTTTTTGTTCTCAACTTTTCCTCTACTAAATCAACTAGTTCACGATTTCTCACCAAAATTGCAATACTTTGATTTCCAGACATTTTTATTGCTGCCTCTGCTATCCACTCTAACTCCGTCTCTTCATCTTTACATTTTACAATTGCAGGCAATGGGGACGATGCTGTAGGTAATACCGGTTCGACCAAATCCTGCTTATCTTCAAAATATTTTGATTTTGAAATAGCTACTGCAAACTTGGCAATTTCTTTACTATTTCTATAATTACGATCAAAATACCATATCTTGTTTTTTACTATTTTTAATCCAGCTTCTCTCCACGACAATCGCGATCCATAAATTTGTTGTGCCACATCACCAAAAAAAGTAAATGTTCCATCCTTCGGAATAGCTTTAACAAGTGACTTAATCATTATAGGGGATAAATCCTGTCCTTCATCCACTATAATATGTTTATACATTCTTTTTTCCGTATCATTGTCTAGTTCTTCGTATACTGTTTGTGCTATATCTTCCCAGTCGTATAAATAACCTTCCTCTTTTCTTACTTCAAGATATGCCTTGTATACTTGAAAAAAATATTTCCTATTTTCTCTTATTATTCGCGTATCAAAACGTCCAACACGTTCAACTTTCTCATATTCATCAAGTGTTTTTATTCCCATTTTTTCTATCCAATTTATCTCTTCTATAAAAACTTCTTCTGCTCTTTTTAGTGTACTATTAGTTCCATTCACTGCTTTCACATTTTCCAACGCTCTTCTTACAAACAATTGTTTTTTATTATCGCCATCTTCCATTCCCGAAACTATACCATTCCATCTTGGCATCTTGTTCCTATGTGCTAAATATCCTCTTGCAAACTTGTGGTAATTTCTAACATCAATGTTTCTAGGAATTTCTGAGCCAACTATAGCCTCTAAATATTTGACAAGTGTCGTATTAAAAGTAACTAACAACACTTTTTCCTTATCGTCCAAAGTGGCAAGATAAATTGCTCTATAAATAGCTAACGTTGTTTTCCCACTACCAGCTGTACCCAAAACAACATTGTGTCCTTCTGGTTTTAAATCTAATACCTCTAATTGTTTCCCTTTCAGCTGTGATAATGCCATATTTTACCTCCATATATCTATTCATACCATCGTACACCTAATGTTTCCTCCATATATCTATTCATACCATCGTACACCTAATGTTTCCTTCATACTTTGCCATGTATTTTGAAACTTTACCCCTTATACCACTATAATAATTTTCTTCCCAATTTTTATCACATGTATCTTTTTCATTACCAAGTGCAGAAAATACTTTTCTATATCTTTATAAAGAATAATTGGTACAAACTTCCTTAAACTCTATCGCTTTGTCTTCAAAATCATTTATTATTTTATCAACTAATTGCAGTTTTATGTAAACCTTACATTTCCTTTCCATCTCGAACTAATCTTTAACTATTTTATTTTTCATATCTCCATATACCTCTCTTTCCTCTGCCACCATCAACACATCATTTTTCTCTTTCACATATGTGTATCCAGCTTTTCTAAAATTCACAACCTTTTCCTCACCCATATCATTATTATCCGTCCAAAGCTCGCACTGTGTCATAACGGTCTGGACTGCATCCTCCATACCTTCAGGTGGATACTTATGTTTTTTCAGCAGTTTCTTTATAAGCATACGCATTTTTGCTCTTGCTGATTCTCGCTTCTGCCAATCAATCGTTTTGTTTCTTCTGAGAGTGTCTGCAAGTTCTTTTGTAATTGCTATTAGTTCTTCATTTTCATAGAAATCCTTTATTGCCTGTGGCTTCGTTAATGCATCATAGAAGGCAAGCTCATCGGCAGTAAGCCCAAGCTGGTCGCCTTCCTTCTTGGCTGCCGCAATCTGTTTCGCAAGATTCAGCATTTCCTGAATAACTTCTTCATTTGTCAACATACCATTAAGATAAGCATTAAGTGAACGCTGCATAATTTCACTAAACTTCTCAGATTTAACTACATTAGTTCTGCGATATACTGAAACCTGTTCTGCAATCAGCTTCTTAAGAAGTTCGACAGCAAGATTCTTCTCTTTCATATTGGCAACTTCTTCAAGGAACTTCGGGTCAAACAGTGAGAATTCCTCTTTAATATCTGAGAAAAGATTGACAACTCCATCACTCTTGATACTCTGCTTTAAAAGCTCATTTATCCTTGCATTCATTTCTGGAAGAGAAATCTTCTTTCCAACTCCTGTGTTTGTAAGTCTAAGGACAAGAACACGTACCGATTCAAAGAATGCTGCTTCAAATCGATTTTCTTCATCAACCAGAGAAGAACAAAGCGACAATGCCTGATGCAGCATAAGTGCTTCTTTTACAAATGAGTCCTTGTCATCAACTTTCTCTCTGTCCATAATAAAGTTGACTGCACCACTGATAGTTTTTGCTCTTTCAAGGTCTGTTCCACCTGTAAACTTCGAGTAATCATATCCGTGGAACATATCTCGGCAAACTGAAAGTTTTTCTAAGAACTTCGGATATGCAACCTTTGCAACATCAGTATCACCATAATTCTTTTTATCACGAGAAGTATAATCATTCATTGCCTGTTTCAATACAGAAGCAATTCCAACATAATCTACAACAAGTCCGCCTTCTTTATCACGAAATACACGATTTACACGAGCTATAGCCTGCATAAGATTATGTCCAGACATTGGTTTATAAACATACATAGTTGCAAGTGAAGGAACATCAAAGCCTGTCAGCCACATATCAACAACAATTGCTATCTTCATAGTGCTGTTATTATCTTTGAATTTCTTAGCAAGATCATCCTTATGATGTTTATTGCCAATAATCTTTCTCCATTCTTCCGGATCATTATTACCAGAAGTCATAACAACTCCAACTTTCTCAGTCCATGCAGGACGAAGTTCTAAGATACGCTTGTATATCTTCATTGCAATAGGACGAGAATAAGCAACAATCATTGCCTTTCCTGTTAAAAGATTCTCTCTGTTATTCTCATAATGGTCAAGAATATCACAGACAAGTGAATTGATAGTATTATCATCGCCAAGAACAGCTTCCATCTTACCAAGTTCACGCTTGCTTTTCTCAACTACTTCTCCATCAGCATTTTCAGCCATAATGTCATATTCACTATCAATCAACTTAAGAGTATCTTCATCAAGGTTAAGCTTTATAACCCGGCTCTCATAATAAACAGGTCTTGTTGCTCCATCCTCAACAGCCTGTGTCATATCATAAATATCAATATAATCACCAAATACTTCCCGAGTACTGCGGTCTTTTGATGAAATAGGCGTACCGGTAAATCCGATATATGTAGCATTAGGCAAAGTATTTCTGATAATTCGTGCTGTCCCAATTTTTATCTTACCAGTTTTGGCATCAACAGTTTCTGCCAATCCATATTGTCCTCTGTGTGCTTCATCCGCCATAACAATAATGTTGTTTCGCTCCGACAATACTTCGTGAGATTCTTCAAACTTCTGCATTGTAGTAAAAATAATACCATTTGCCTGTCTGCCGGCAAGCAAAGACTTTAAGTTTTCTCTGCTTTCGGCATGTATCGGCTCTTGTCTTAAGAATTCTTTACACTTTGCAAATTGCCCATAAAGCTGATCATCAAGATCATTTCTATCGGTAATAACAACTATCGTTGGACTATCCAATGCTTCTTGTAATAAATGTGCATAGAATACCATAGAAAGTGACTTTCCACTTCCTTGTGTATGCCAAAACACGCCTCCCTTACCATCCGTAACAGTAGCGTGTTTTGTGGATTCAATTGCTTTTCTAACTGCAAAATACTGGTGATATCCTGCAAGAATTTTGAATGAGTTAATACCCTCATTTGAAAAACAAATAAAGTTCTTTATAATATCGAGTAGTCGTTCTTTCTTGAACATCCCCTCAAAGAAAGTATCAAACTGTGCAAACTGTGTATTCTCATAATCTCCATCTTTCGTTTTCCATTCCATAAAGCGGTCTTCACCTGAAGTGATTGTACCTGCTTTAGATGTCAACTGGTCGCTCATAACGCAGATGGCATTATAAATAAACATAGATGGGATTTCCTGCATATAATTACGAATCTGTCTGTATGCTTCAGAAGCGTCCGTTTCTTCACGAGAAGGAGATTTCAACTCAACCAATACAACTGGCAGGCCATTTAAAAATAGAATTACATCTGGACGCTTATTACTATTTTCAATGAAAGTCCACTGATTTGCTATGATAAATGAATTATTGTCAGGATTTTTGTAGTCAACAAGATAAACTATAGAGGAACGCTCCTCACCATCTATAAAATATCTTACTGGAATGCCGTTTTGCAGATAGTCCATAAATGCAGCATTTTTCTGCACAAGTTCTCCGTTTTCAAAGTTTTTCAGCTTGAATAAGGCATCCTGAATAGCATCATCAGGCAGACCTCTGTTCAAACGATACAGAGAATCGAACAGAACATCCTCATATAGTGGATTGTAAAAATCTCTTTCTATATCCGGACCATAAACATATTCATATTCTAAATCATTTCTAAATAGCTCTATAACTGAATTTTCATAATTAGCTTCCGTATAATTAGCTGACACTTTATTCACCTCTCTCATCCATTGCTGTAATAAAATCTTCAACCATTTGGTTTAATAATGTCACAATCTGTTCTGCCTTTTGCTTCGCAACATCCCTTGATTGACATTTTTTTAAATAATATCCTGTAATAGACATATTTATTTTACTGAGTATTGGATTACGCTTATACCAATCAACAGTAAAATGCTCTTTTATTATGTTTAATACTTCCCTAACATCTTCTTCACCAACAATATCTTTAAATTGATCATTAAAATTGTCAAGAATGTATTGTTCAAGTTCCGGTTGTTTTACACCTATATCCTGCTTATTGCTTGCAGAATCTTCTTCATATTTTGTAAAATCTGTAACAGGATTAACCAGATTACGATTCGCATATTTTATGTAACTTAGTTGATGCTCTAATTCAGGAAACAAAGTAGCCTCATTTATGTTATACAAATCCAGTTCTTTTAAAATAGTTTCCTTATCTTCTCCTGAAATATAAAAGTATGTATTGCTAAATTCTTCTTTTAGTTTTCCCTTCGCTTTTGATATAACAGAATTCTTGACCTCATTCTCTTTATTAAAAGAAAATAGGCTTGTCAGTAAAAATACTCCACTTTGCTTTCTCAATCTCTCATTTGTATAAGTTGGCATTACCATGTAGTTGTTTTGTATTATTTTTACAAACTCTCCGTAATTTACTAACCAATTATCCTTTGTTCTTTCGTCTATAATCCGGTCATGATATAGTCTTTCAAGAACATCAGACAAAGTATTTTCTTTTTCCAAATCATAACTTGCTAAGGCAGACACGATTTGAATTTCAATATCTGTGGATTGAGATGAGTAGTATTTGTCTGTGTAATAAATCACTCCATATGGTTCTTTTTCCTCTTCTCCATCTTTTGTAACATATTTTACTGCACCATGTTTTTTACATGCGAAGTAGAGTGCAACCAACGGATTCGTAGTCAAATCCAAAAGACGAGTACACATCCCATAATGCTGGTACTTAGTCATAATATCAAACATCGAATTCAAATCCCTAAATTCTGTTGGTGACTTCTGCAATGGTATCTGCATCAATTTATGTTCGATGCTCAGCATATCATCTCTAAATATGCTCGGCTCAATATCCCAAAATTCAGTCTCCTGACCCCTGAAATATAATTCAGTAGAAGTTCCGTCTTGAGCTTCCTTCGTCTCTTTTACCTGTCTTATCATTTCAATAAAAGAACTAACTGAATCAATCAATGTTATATTAGATTCATCAATTTCTTTATATGCCACTTTATCTACTCCTTTGCAAACTAAACGATTATCATCCTTTGAAGTGTTTTGGCTAGCAGTGCACCACCTGCCAAATTAGTGCTCATAGTATATAAAATATCAAAAATTACACATACAAATTCTTTCACTTTACTTCCCATGGCGTCATCTCCCTTCGCTTTTATCACTATCTTGACAACAGATACAGTAAATAAGACTACAAGCGATGAAATAGCAATTGGTGCAACTAACCCTTGCACTGCAAGCCAAAACACTTCAAATATGGTAAACAATAATTTAGAGCAGCAAGTGCAGGCTATTTATCAGCATATGTTCATAGATAATGTCCATCCTAATTGGACAGAAGGAACTTTGAGTGACATTGCTGATATTACAATGGGACAGTCACCAAGTGGCAGTAGTTATAACGAGGATGGAAATGGCACAATTTTCTTCCAAGGTCGTGCGGAATTTGGATATAGATTTCCGTCAGTACGTCTCTACACCACCGAACCTAAACGAATGGCTCTTTCAAATGATACTTTGATGAGCGTTCGTGCACCAGTAGGCGACTTAAATGTCGCTCATACTGATTGTTGCATTGGTCGTGGACTTGCTGCCATTCATTCTAAATCCAACCACCAATCCTTCGTTCTTTACACAATGTTTTCACTTAAAAAGCAGTTAGATGTTTTCAATGGCGAGGGAACAGTTTTTGGTTCTATCAATCGTAATTCGTTGAATGATATGCCAATTCTTATCCCGCCTGATGATATTTTAGACAAATTTGAAAGGATTGTAGCACCTATAGATTTAACCATTCGCAATAATTATGATGAAAATTGCCGTTTGCAAGACATTCGTGATACCTTGCTTCCTCGTTTAATGTCCGGCGTGCTGGATGTCTCCAATATCGACCTTTAAGCTACTAAATTATTGTTTATTGCTCTGTTGTTTTTAATCTTTTCATCTATTTTTCGTAAAACGGAAGATATTCTCTTTTGTTCACCAATTTCTGGCAACTCAAAAGTGTATTCCCTCATTTGCTTTAAGGAAATATTTTTTATTGTTGTTCCTGTTGCATTGCTCTCAAGATACTGCTTAAATGTCGGCGAGGAAACGATATAATATATAAAATCTTTGTCCACAGATTCTTTAACATTAAAATAGCAGGCACTTTTTCCAAGAATTATTTTTTCTGAGCCATATACGCCAACATTACCCAAGGTTCCGTTTATGGAAACTAGAATTGTTCTATTTGTTAATGGTTTCTTATACTTATCATATTGGCTATAATCAACTCTTTTTGTTTCTTTTTTTATTAGTATTTCACCATCTACGAGGTTATTTCCATTAACAAATGCGTATTCTCCATTTTCTGTATATTTAGGTGTTCCGTGTAGTCCGTCTCCCAAAATATCAGTACATTCTTCCAAGGTAGTGGTTATCCATTCAGCCATAATATTTTCCTCTCTATCCAATATATTTACGATGAGCAATCTTAACATTGCTCTGCTTGACCATTGCATATTGCAAGGTTGTATCTATCTTTCTATGCCCCAAGAGCTGTTGAAGCTGCTCAATAGGCATTCCTTTATCTATTGCCATAGTTGCAAGTGTACGCCTGAATTTGTGCGGGTGTACCTTGTTAAGTCCTAATTGCTTTCCAAATTCTCTCAGACGGACTTCAACGCCGCCTATTTTCAATCTTTCGTGCGGTGATTTCAATGAAACAAACAGTGCCGGATTATTGTCCTTTCTGCTCTCCAAGTAATTCTGTAAATGTATCTTTGTGCGAGCATCAAAATAGACCACTCGCTCTTTACTGCCTTTACCAAAAACAACACATTCTCTTTCATTAAAGTCAATATCATCTCTGTTGAGCAGTACCATTTCGCCAACACGCATACCCGTTGAAGCAAGCATATCAATAATCGCCAAGTCTCGAAGCTCTGTGCAGTTATCCCTCATAAGCTCCAACACTTCATCGGAATATGTCTCCTTAATGTTAGTACCAGTTTTTACTCTGTGTATTCGTCTGACTGGGCTTTTCAGTATGTAATCTTCATCCTCTAACCAAGAGAAAAAGCTGGATAAGATACGGCGGATATTATCTATAGTAACCTTACTTGACTTCTTCTTTTCTTGATATTCTGTCAGGTATCCGCGTATATCGTCTGTTACTATGTGTTTAACATCTTTTTGAAGTTCATCAAGCATGGTTTCAATAGTTGCCTTATAATATTTAAGAGATTTCTCAGAGCAGCCCTCTATTCGCTTTGCCGATATGAATAACTCTATATAGTTCTGCTCCGAGTATTTCTCTTTGTTTTGATTTCCTGTTACCTCATACTTTGCAAGAGTGTATCGCAACACCTCTTGCAGTTTTTCATTTTGTGCATTATTCAGGTAAGGTAACATTCCCTGAATAACATCTTTGATTAAATCCTGTTTCACAGTCAATTCTCCTTTGAAATATTTTTAGAGAACGACTATGGGGCGGAAGTCCCCTGATATTAACTCCCGCCACCCACGGAAGTTATGGGATATGTTATAAACAATAATTTAGCGGCTTAGATGTCTATATCGGAGACATCAAGCTCACCGGACATCAGTTTTGGTAAAAGTGCGTCTCTTAACTGGGATAATTTTACATTTTGTGAGCAGTTTCTTAAGATGGTTGTAAAGATAGGTTGTACCCATTTGCAATACTCTTTTACAAGAGGATTATCAGGATGGTATATCCAAATTGAATTTACATCTTGCTGATTTATTCCCGGTACTGCGGCTTTGCCACCGTTATTTGCTAACCAATTATATGGATAGTCAGTCTGAAGATAAAAATAGCAAAACTCGTTAAAACCTTTATCTCCAAAATCAAGCTTAAAAACGTGTTCGTTTATATAAAAATCATCATATGGGAAGCCTTCTCCAAACATTGAGAAATGAGGAATAAAAGTACCCGGTTTACCACCATCTTTGTATAACATCAATTCGTAACCGTGTACCTTGCCCTTATCCATCTTTTGAGCAAACTCAACGGGTATATACTTTGCAGAAGCAAAATTAACTTCACCAAGTCTTTTTACATTTTCTGCTCCAATACTCGGTATACCAGTCGCAACAGCACCGCCTTTAGGTCTTTTTCCAGTTTCTAAAATGTGAGACAGACTTCCTATCTGAACCATTTGCAAAGAATGTGGAATTTTTGTCCCTATCGGAGAATCAACAAGTGATTCATCAAATGGTTCGAAATCAACGAACCACGATTTGAAAAGAGTTTTGGCTTGCTGCTCTAAATTATTGTTTATCGCAGAGTTCAGTTCTATTTTTTCATCTAAACACCTCAAAACACTGGCTATTTTTCTTTGAGTATCTACATCAAATACTGGCACTTCATATTGCATTATTGAAGTCTTATCGCCTCTTGGCATTTTTGTGCCTTTTGAAGTTGCCATTGAATAGGCAAAAAAAACATCATTAGCAAGTATATAATAGAGAAAATCTCCATCTATGTTTGAATTTCCTTGAAATACTAAAACATCATTTGAACAACCGCCATCATACTTTGCCCGCCATATTTTCTTAAAGTATGGTCTGATATTAGAAACAAGAACATCTCCTTTTTTATATTCCTGAGTTAACTGAACTGTGGGAAGAGAACTTGCCTCCGTAATCCCGCCTTTGTTTGGCAGCATATTTTCAGTAGATATATATGTTTTTAAGGTAAGATTTGAAACGTCAACTTTCCCTTTACGAAAAACGCAAATATCAGACAACTTACATTTCATATCCAATCGCCCCCAGTTTCTTACGAATTTCTTCTTCCAACTCATGAGACTTTGCAAACATATCTGAAAGCTCTGATGTTAGGCGTGTCATCTTTTCTTCAAATGGTTCTCCGTCGTCTGGAGTTTCTTCAATACCAACATATCTACCAGGTGTCAGAATAAAGTCCTGCTCTTCGATTTCCTGAATATCTGCTACAGCACAGAATCCTTTCACATCTTCAAGCGTACCTTCTTGAAATGCTGTAAATGTATCCGACAATTTCTGAATATCCTCATCGGTAAAATTTCTGTGCTTGCGGTTAACCATATACCCCATCTTGCGGGCATCTATAAATAAGGTTTTACCTTTCTGCTTTTTGTTCTTAGAAATAAACCAAAGTGTAACCGGAATTGTAACGCTGTAAAATAACTGCGTAGGCAGTGCAACAATACCCTCTACAAGGTCGGCCTGAATAATGTTCTTTCTGATTTCCCCCTCACCACTTGACTGAGATGATAAAGCTCCATTAGCAAGCACAAGGCCGATTTTTCCATTCGGTGCAAGATGATGTATCATATGCTGAATCCACGCATAGTTAGCATTTCCTGCTGGCGGTGTTCCGTATTTCCATCTAACATCATCTTTTAACTTGTCTTGTCCCCAGTTAGAAAGATTGAATGGTGGATTTGCCATAATAAAATCAGCTTTAAGTGTTTTATGTAAATCATTGAAAAATGTATCTGCCTGATAAGGTCCAAAATCCGCATCGATACCGCGAATAGCCATATTCATTTTTGCCATCTTCCAAGTATCAGCATTAGACTCCTGACCATAAACAGCAATTTCGCCACGCTTGCCACTATGTGCTTGAATAAACTTTGCACTCTGAACAAACATACCACCAGAACCACAACATGGGTCATATACACGACAATTTTTGAATGGTTTCAAAATAGCAACGATTGTTTTAACGATACTTGCAGGAGTGTAGAATTCGCCACCCTTAACACCTTCATATGCTGCAAACTGTTGAATACAATACTCGTATGTTCTGCCAAGAAGGTCTTTGCTTTCTTCTGTATCTCCCATATCCATATTGGTGAAAAGATCAACAACCTCGCCTAATACTCGCTTATCCAAATCTAGACTTGCATAATTCTTTGGAAGCACATTTTTAAGAGTTGTATTTTCCTTTTCAATAGCTCTCATTGCATTGTCGATAACAGTGCCAATTTCTGCAGTATGTGCTGCCGAAGCAATCTTGCTCCAACGGGCATCCTCTGGTACAAAGAAAATATTATCTTCTGCGTATGCATCCTTATCATCTTCAAAACCATCACCCTCTTCAACAAGCTGTTGATATCGTTTTTCAAATGCACTTGATATGTAACGCAGGAAAATAAGTCCTACGATAACCTTTCTATATTCTGCTGCCGGAATGTGTCCCCAAAGAACACAAGCCGCATCCCAAATTTGTTTTTCAAAGCCAATATTAGTATTATTTTGAACTGCCATTTATAAATTCCTTTCTATTAGTAACTTGCTATATTTAATTGCACATGCTTCTTCATTTCGCAATATCACTATCGTTCTATCTCCACAATATCATCAAAACCACATTTCAACTCAACACATATCCTGGCTAGGATATCTAACGATACCTGTTGATCATTATTCATTTTTGTAAATGTGCTTGGTGCTATCTGTGTTTTCTTTCTCAATTCAGTTTTCGTCATATTCCTATCAATCAACAACTTCCATAGTGGCTTATAAGTTATTTTTACTTGATTTTCTGACATGTTACTTCCTCCAATTATCACGCCCAATAGCCCTTTTATTTTTATTATATCATCTGCCTTTCACTTATACAATTACAACTTTTGAGTTCTCGAAACAGTAAAATCAATTATCAACGAAAAGAACTGGACAAAAGAATTATCTTCCTCTGTCCCACTACACATCTTATTTTATGCCTTTTCCTTATCAGCATCCTAGCTAACACTCCCATCATACCCCCTAAAGCCCATCACTATCCAGCCATATTACAAGTCTTTTTATTCATTCTAACAATCCAATCCGCTTTATCCATAGGTTCATATTTTTTATCTTCCACACATTCACTTTTGCCTGTTACATATTCTATCATCTACTCTTACCATCTCTGCATCTGGAACATTATGGACCTCTGACATTCCTGTGTCATATAAAACAATCTGCTGTTCACTCATACCCTTAGCTTGATGACAATTTTGATTAGGAAAAGTAATGGCACATCATTCTTAACATCACCAAACAAAATATAAAGGCCACAAAACCAGTAAAATAGGGCTTTACGGCTCCTTTGTTCATTATTCAAACTCTTGGGCAGAGATTTATCTGATGGTTTCTCGGTGCACCTTTGCGTGTACCTCGTCTAAAATTTTTAGAGACAAAATGGAGCCAATTCAAATTCATACATAATCAGACAGTACTATTTGTAGCTTCCGAACATTAAGAACTATTTTCAATATCCTGTTCCATATCTCTTATTTCACGCTTCATTCCTTTATTCTAGCTCCTCATTATTTGTCTGCAGTTGTAACTGCTTCCGCTTCAGATCATGAATATCACGTTCTCCACTAATAATGCCTTGTCGTCATACTCTTTTTAATGTATTTGTCTTTTAGAATTAGCCAAAAAAGTTTTTTGTGAGAACGGTCCTTTATAAGCCTCTTCATCCAGAAAACCAAGTATTATCTTGATCTTTTCTTTATCATTAGGAATTATAATTTTTTTATCTTTTACATCAATATCTACTCCAACCAGCCTTGCTCGAGATTTTATCTCTTTTGCTGAATAATTATCCAATACTTGTGAATCATTAATCATAGCAATTCTTCTCCTTATCCAAGTATTAGCCATGCCCTTAAATGCCCCCGGATCGTCAAGTGCTAATTTTGAACTTGTAGTAAAAGCTTCAACCTCACTATCAGTCGCAGAACGATAACAGTCGCTTAAGTCAAATATTTGTCTTGCATAATAAAATGATGAAAACTGCAATTCTTTATCTGTATAATAACAGTCTACTCCATCTGCTATACTGATTCCAAATCTTTCTTCTCGAAAAAAAGTATTGTTTTCAAAAAACAGATTACACCATTTTGTTGAAATATATTGTTCTTTTTTAAATTTTTGAAAAACAACATTAAACTTTTCTGTTTCTCCAACTTCCGTCCTCTCACCAACAAATATAGCCTTAATTTCTGGAAATGCATTATTATCCTTTTTGAAACTTGATGTTCCCAAAGGATCTCTTATTGCTTCTTTTATTTTATCAGATAACAGATAATTTTCTATTTTTAATATTTCATCATCATTAGGCTTATAACTGCCATCAAATATTATCGGTGTTTTTTCATCAATCAATTCAGATAACGCACTTTTCATAGAAGCAATTATGGTATTTTGAGTTTGTTCATCAACTTCTATTCTATATACTTCATCTTCCTTTGTATTTGCTCTCAATACCATAACAGAACTGTTTTCAAACATTTAATCTTGCCTCCTCATTTCTCTATCAGCAAAAATTCAAAAATTCTTCCTACCGCTTTTATATCCTTCTTATTTCGTATTTTCTTTTTACTTATCAAAACATATGATGATATACCATTTTCTGTGGCAAGATTATAAAAATGATACCCTCTAAAAAATAACAATGGGTGTGGGATTGCAGAATTCATAAAAGGTATTACCACACCTATTATTAAGCTGATCCCCGCTAATATAAACAAATTCCATTCATCTATCACCATATTAGCCAACGGCAATAAATATGAGAAAATATACCCTAATATCCATAAGTCGCCCGTAGATACATCCGTAACTCTAATTGTCATAGAAGCAATGTTTTTATAGCCATATTTAAATGCTACACTAAACAAAACAACCCCTAGCATCGAAGCAAATACTAATATTATAGGAAGTATTATTCCTTTCCTTTGAATAATCCAAGCCACTGAAAATGTTATGCAAACTGGTGCAACCGCTGAGAAAAAATAAAGTAGTTTTTGCATTGTATTAGCCATATATCATTCACTTCCTTTTATTTCTTTGTTTCATGGGATGTTATCCTTTCAGCGACTATCATGAGTACATAGTTTAATTCAGCATATGATATCGATTTATCTCAAAATTTAATAACCTTTCCCTCACTCATATCATTATTTCGTCCAAAGTTCACACTGTGTCATAACAGTCTAAATTGCATCTTCCATACTCTGCTAACTCTCTACCACCATTTCCTTCTGAATTTTCTACTCCGTTCACTCCAGCCCCACCTTTTCCATGTAAAGGATTGAATGTAAAACCTTTTGCTTTATCAATCTATGTAAGTGTCTTGCTGCACCCATGCCAACATTGAATATTCTCTATTCTTCCATTCACCTTAGCAGTTGCATAGAAAATATAATAATCATTTTCAATCATAGCACCTGCATCACTATATTTAGAAGCCTCTCCTTACTAAAATCGCTCTTATTGTATAAGAACTGTTACGTATTTTATATAAAATAAAAATATCGTTTATTATCATTCAATTGATTAATTCAAAATAAAAAATTACATTCTTGTCTGAATGTTTTATAAACTTATCTGATACAATAGGTATTTTACATTCTTATGTTACCACATACGAATTATAATTACAATGTTTTTGGCACTATTTGTCACAAATCATTTTTACGATGTGCATTTTTTATGGTATTTACGAATTAACATAAAAAAGCAGATTAAAATCATATACACAATACAAATAAACTATATTTTTAGCAAAAATACACGTTATCCACTGCATATAACAATAGTCCTCTATGAAAAATTTCATACTCACCCGATTTTCTCTCCAACAATGTAATACCTGAAGCAATGAAGTCCAAAAACTCTTTTAACACAACAGGCACCCTTCATACAAATAAATACATTAAAGAATTATTTTTGCATAGCAAAAACTTGCCTTCATGATAAGAACTAAAATTTTCGAAATTCCACCTTGTTCTAGGAAGCACGAAGAAAACCGTAACTCATCCTTACGAGTGCCATTCTTCTGAAGCTTGTTTTTTCAATCTCTTTAAAAAAACAATCATTATATAAAAAAGGAATTTTGTTTAACAGATATTGTTTTAAAGAACAACGGAGCATCTACTACTCCATTACAAATTATAAGAAGGAAAACACATGAAATACATTCCACTTAAACATGTCTATCCAAAAGAGAAAAGAGGTGTCAGTATCCTTTCCAAAAGTAATGCAATTGAAAATGACACAATAAGCATCCACCCATTCTATGTATGTATTCCGACAAGCCAGTTATTGTCCCGAAAAAACTCTCTCCTGTTATGAAGTGACTTTTGTCCAGAGTTAATTTCAAGAAATTTTTCTTAACTCCTGTCACATTTGTTCGCCTGACAGCATTAGAAAAGAGCCCTAGTTTAACAGTCCCCGGCAGTTGGCCACTCTGTTATACGTGGATTGGTTACCT
>OKRU01001060.1_pt1 | contig 27613 bp, 20 predicted proteins | sample 1601131 | NCBI WGS metagenome assembly OKRU01 (sample SAMEA3541558, study PRJEB24748) | human gut metagenome | biome: human gut; feature: human-associated habitat; material: faeces | place: China | collected 2012
AAGCGCGAATCCGTTCCTTACGAAACGGAGTTCGACGCTTTTGACTTTGGTGGAGCCGAGGGGAATTGAACCCCTGTCCGAAAACCCGTCCTCACGACTTTCTTCGGGTGCAGTTTATCTTTTAGATCTCCCTCGCACGAGCGCCGACAAACAGGCTCTCGCGTCTGGCAGCCTTTAGTACATCAAAGATTACAAGGCAACTCATCAGTGACGTTCACCACTAGGCGACGCCATATCCCCGCCCGTGGTACTGCGGAGTATGACGGTAGCGCGCTTAGGCAGCTACTAACTCAGAATTATTATCTGCGTTTAAATTTAAAGGTGCGACGATTAAAGTGATTTCGCCCTCACTACCCGCTTATCGTGCCTCAGAATCCCCGTCGAAGCCTTTACGGCCCCAGATTCAGTGCTGCGATCTATAGAACATAGTATACCACAATTGAAAACGTTTGTCAAGTGGTCAATTTCGCCATATCTCGAGAACTGTGCCGCACCATATCGGATTATCGCAAAATCCTTCGGAATATTGACAATCCCGGCAGCCTGTGATATACTGGATTCAAGGCGTAATGCGCTTTTAGAGTATGGGATACAGGAGAGAAAAATGGGAAGAGCAGGCGAATACATAAACGACAGCTGGCGCTTCAGCAAGTGTGGCGCCGCCCAGCCCGGAAAGCTGGCTTCACCCGGAATTGACGACAGTGGCTGGCAGGAGGTCTCACTTCCGCACACATGGAATTCTGCGGACTGCACTGGCACTGTTGACCCGGCGCCGGAATGCTCCGAGGGATATTATCGCGGTGCCGGATGCTATCGCAGGAAAGTGTTCCTGGCGAATGAGCAGTACCGCGGCAGGGAAGTTTTTATAGAGTTCGGCGGAGCAAATACCGTCACGGAGCTTTATATAAACGGCAGGAAAGTCGGTGGGCACGAGGGAGGATACTCCGCATTCGGGTTCAATATCACAAAGTATGTGAGTGTTGGCACGGATAATCTTTTTGTGGCGGTCGTCAGCAATGCGGTCTCAGATTACATTGCACCGATATGCGACTGCGGCGATTTCAGTAAAATGGGTGGGATTTACCGCCCGGTTCGTATCGTTTCCACAAACCGGGTGCATCTGAGTTCTTTCAACCCATGTGTTGAAGTGATGGACGGAATCGCCCGGGTAACTGCTGGATTCCGGCTGGAGAACAACGGCGCTGCGGACACCCGGGTCACTGTGAGAGCGGAGATATCCGGCGATGGAGATGAATACTCCACTCATGGGGATTTCACAGTCCTGCGCAGCGGAGTACAGTCCGGCGCGCTTGAAATTGCGATCCCCGAACCGCATTTGTGGGACGGCGTACGCGATCCATTCCTTTACACCATGAAACTGAGTGTAATTGTTGACGGTGAATGCGCTGACAGCTTGTCAAAGCAGTTCGGCGTGCGCACCTTCAGCTTTGACCGGGAAAAGGGATTCTTCCTTAATGGGAAGCCTATGCCGCTGCATGGCGTTAATTACCACCAGGACGCCCCGAAGGGCGGCTGGGCGATGAGTCAGAAGCAGCGTGAGCGTGACTACGCCATGATGAGGGATATGGGCTGCAATGCGGTCAGAATGGCGCATTATCAGCACTGCGAGGAGGAGTATGCACTGTGCGACCGACTGGGTCTCTGCGTGTGGACCGAGATCGGTATCATCGGCAAGCTGTGCCCCGGGGAGCCTGCCGAGCCGGTGCTTTCTCCGGAATTCCGCAATAATGCGCTGAGTCAGCTCCGGGAACTTATCGACCAGACGCGCAGCCACCCGTCCGTGATAATGTACGGTATGTCCAACGAAATATACCAGATGTCAGACAGCATATGGGAGCTGTACTGCGAAATGGAAAAGATGATCAGCAGCTGCCCGGACAAACGCGCCGCAGTCTATGCGGACGCACAGTTCTGGGGGAAATTCCGGGAACTTCCGGCAGACGCGGTGGGATACAACCGCTATTTCGGCTGGTATAAGGAAGCCGGTGATGTGGAGAAATTCGGCGAGTGGTTCGACAAGGAGCATGCGGAACAGCGCCGTCCGCTGTGCGTGTCGGAATACGGCGGCGGTGGGGCGATAACCCAGCACAAGGACAACATCGACTGGCTGACCGAGATCGATCCCAACGGCGAACGGCACTACGAGAACTACCAGTCCTGTTTGCATGAGCGGATCTGGGCGCAGCTTTCTATGAGGGACTACCTCTGGGGGAAGTTCGTGTGGTGTATGTTTGATTTCCCCTCCGCCGGGAGGAAAGAAGGGGACACCGCCGGAATAAACGACAAAGGACTTTGCACCCGGGAGCGTATTACAAAGGACGCATACTGGTTCTATCGCTCGGTATGGAGCGATTCCAGGACCTGCCGCATAACGGAAAAGCGGTTCCGGCGGAGGGCGGCGCTGGTTCCGGTCGTGAAAGCGTATGCCAACGCGGTGCGCGTGGAGCTTTTCGTCAACGGTGAATCCCGTGGAGCCGGCAGGAACACTGACGAGCGGCTGCCGACAGTGTTCGTATGGGAGAACGTACAGCTGGAGCAGGGGAGGGAGAATTCCGTCACGATTCGGGCGGAATATTCCGATGGCTCCACCCTTGAGGATCATGCTTCCTGGTTCGGCGAATGAGCCTGCAATAAAATTACAGAATGCCATGTGTGATAATTTGCACATGGCATTTTCGCTTTATTGTCAGATTTAATTTCCTAAAGTTACAGGTTTACTTAAATGAGTAAATAAAAAACAAATAGTTGCGCGCAGTAGTGCAAAGTGCACAATACTTTTTGGAGTTTCATATTTGGAATTAACGAAGTTGCGATTCGGGTGTTGACTTTAGCTAAATATGTGTTAAAATTGCCTTGCAATAAGGTGATAAGTAATTGAGATTCACTCAAAAGAAACTAATTGCGAAATTCACCTAAATTACTCAATACACAAAGCGTGGAGGCAATACAATGAAATTCAAGAAGATCATGGCAGGAATTCTTGCCGCAGGCACAGCGCTCAGCACGGCAGCATGCAGCTCCGACAATGACGGTTCTGGCGCAGCTTCTGACGGAAATCAGTCCGGAGCAAGCAGCAGCGCAGACTCCGGAAACACAAGCACCTACAACACCAACACTGCCGGTCTGACCCTCAAGGTCCTCACACACCGCACGGACCGTTTTGAGGACGGCTCCCTCGCAGAGATGACCAAGGCTTTCGAGGAGGCAAACAACTGCAAGGTTGAGTATCAGGGATTCACTGACTACGCTTCCGATGTATCCACGATGATGAGCACCACTGATTACGGCGATGTGCTGATGATCCCGGACACGGTACAGCAACCTTGTGACCGGCTCTGTGAAGGAGTAAACAAGCTACCCACCATTTCCTATACCTATACACGGCGCCGCCCCCTGCTTCCCAGCAGAGGGCGGTGTTGTGATTTATCGGGATTCCGCAGGGTCGGGACGCGAACATAGTATTCCGGCGAACACTGCCGCCAGGGGAGAATACACCGGCGAGATGTCGTTGGCGAATCCCATTATCAATGCGGCGATTACCGCCGCGAAGGCCCCGGACAGAACTCCACAGCGGACGGAGGATACTGCGCCGCGCCGGAGCGTGATTACCGCCAGCGCCAGGAAAATCAGCAGCGCCGGGATCCCACAGGACACCGCCAGTCCCAGATACATGCTGTGCGGCTTGTCGGTGAGCAGGTTCGCGCTGCCGTGGGTATTCAGTGCTCCCACGATGTCGTTCTGCGGATAATGGAAGCAGAACTCCCCGGTGCCTGTTCCGATAAGAAAGCAATTCTTCAGCGCCGGGAGCGTATTCAGCCATATGTAGCCGCGTCCGGTGAACGCGCCGTAATACTCCGACAGCTCCGGGAATGCGCTCTGCTCCAGCGGCTGGATATAGCCGTTAAGCCCGACGTAGCCGAGTTCGTTTTTCATTACCGCGAAACGCAGTACGTCGGTGTATCCAAGGTCAAGCGACAGGATATCTCCGCTGCGCTGCGCGTGGACTCCGGCGATGTCGGCGGAATCCTCCGGGGCGGCTAACAGCGCGGTTTCTCCGGCGGAATCCGCCAGGGTGACGGCGCCGCTGTCGGCAGTCAGCACCAGCTCCGTATCGGAATTACGCAGCCGCAGCGTGCCGCCGGAAAGCTCCGCGGAGGTGAGTCCCCAGCTGTTTTCCGGGGAATAGGATACGCTGTTGCCGGCGGAGGCGGTGAGTATTCCGGGGTGTGCGATGAGCAGCACCGCCGCCGGAACTGCCGCCGCGGCAATAAGGGCGGATTTCTTCCAGTCCGGTCTGCTGCCGCGGAATACCCGGACGGTCAGCAGGATAACCAGCGTGGTGGTCCCGGCGAGAAGTCCGTAGAACGCGGCGCTGGACATGGACGACAGCGCAGTACACAGCGCCGCCCCGGCGGACAGTGCCTGCGCGATGGAATACCACCGGCGCGGCTCGGTTAGCGCGGAGTGCAGCAGGAACGGGAACAGCAGCGCGCAGAACTCGCCGCAGGAGGTGCTGCTGCCGAACAGGAGCATAGTCCCGGCGCTTTCGGCGGCTCCCCAGAGGATCCCGGCGAGGTGTCCGGAGAGCTTCTCGAAAAGCAGCATTCCGCCGCAGAGAAGTCCTGCCGCCGTGGCTCCGGCGGTGATGTACTTCAGGTTTTCCGGGGAGGACATTCCCTCGTATGCCGCGAGGAAGAGCGCGGCTAGACCGATAAACGCGGCGATTCCGGTGCTTTCCGAGGCGATTCCCCAGAAGCTTATTTCCGGGTGGAGGGAGAATATCCCGGAGAGGACTGCGGTCAGAAGTATCAGCCCGGTGCCTGCCATCAGCGGCAGCGCGTGACGGCTCAGCAGCGGCGAGCGCCGGGGGTTATCCGGGAATATACGTTCGCCGAGCCAGAACAGGACCAGCGCCGCCCCTGCCGCAAACAGCAGTATCTCACGGCTGCGCACGCAGAGGTCGGTTATTGCTCCGCCGAGGTTCGGCACATACACGGATTCCGCTTCGGTCAGGGTTATCGTCACCGGGAATCCGGTCAGCGGCCAGAGGGCAGTAAGGACCCCGATGAATATCATCGGCAGCCTTGTGTAGCCTTGCTTTTTCAGTTGCTTCTGTTTCATCGGGGTCTCCTGTTCAGTTGTGCAGGCTGCATTCCGCCGGGAGAGTTCCGGGGGCAAACCAGCCGGTTTCGGTTTCGGTGCAGCCGAGGGTCGCGATTCCGCCGCTGACCCGGCATACTTCCGCGCTCACGGTATCGCCGCAGGGAGTGAAGCTGGGATTTTTGTTTGTGATGGCGGACATCACATTGCTCCACACTTTGGACGACGAGGGGTAGGTTCCGGCGCTTTTCAGCAGATTCTGGTCGTCGCTGCCTATCCAGAGGGCGGCGCACATGTCCGGAGTTCCGCCGGCGAACCACTGGTCCGTCACTACCTCAGAGATGTTGTCCCGGGTGCCGGTTTTTCCTATGACCTCAATGCCGTCGATGGAAGCGTAGCGTCCCAGTCCGTCTTCCATCTGGACGTTTGAACGCAGCATTCGGTTCATTATCCAGGCGGTATTCTCGGATACCACCCGGACGGGTTCGGAGGAGTATGAATACAGCGTTTCGCCGTCTGCACCGACAATACTTTTAATGTAATGCGGCGGAGTGTAGCTGCCGCCGTTGCCGAAAATCTGGTACGCCGCCGCCATATCCTTCGGGGTCACGCCGTATACGAGGTATCCCATGCCCATGCCGATGGGAACCTTGTCGCTGTCGATCAGCGTGGAGAATCCCAGGTTTATCAGCTGGTCAAAACAGCGGTCGCCGCCCAGTACTTTTTCGAGATACACCGCGCAGGTGTTCTTGGACTGCCGGAGCGCATAGGAGGTCATGACCTCCTCTTCAAACTTCCCGTCGTAGTTCTGCGGCCAGTTCTTTGCGTCCGGCATGTCCGGGAGGAATCCAGCCCAGGTGGTCACGCCGTCCTCGATCGCCGTGGAATACACGCTCAGCGGCTTTATGGAGGAGCCGGGGGAGCGCGGCACAGTGCACCGGTCCGCGGTCGTCCCGTCGGAGGCTCCGCCGGAGCAGCCGAGCACCGCGCCGGAATAGTCGCTGATCTGCATTGCAAGCTGAAAATGCGACATCGCCGGGTTGTCCGTTATCTGCTGGTCCAGGACGGACTGCACCTCGATATCCATGGTGGAGTTCACGATAAGTCCGCCGCCGTAGATGAGATCAGTCTGCTCCTCCGCAGAATACCCCAGGTCGTCTAGGATTCCGTAAAGCTCGTCCAGAAGCTGCGCGTAGTAGCTCCCGGCAGGGGTGCGGACTTCCTGGGCGGAAAACTCCGCGTCCGGGAATTCTTCGGCAAGCTGCTGCTTCGTCATTTCCTTCAGCTTTTCGGAAGAGCATATCTGCGCGAGGATCTCCGCTTCGTCTGCCGAGAGGGCGTCCGGCTTCTTCCCGAAGTAGAAGGAAGCCGCATTGTCCGCGCCGTAAATCCCATTGCCGAAATATGCGGCGGAGCAGTAAAGCTCCATCAGCTCCTCGTCGGAGCGGTCGGATTCCAGCGCCTTGGTCCGGGCGATGAGTTCCGTCTGCCCGGCGCCGGGGTACAGCTCCAGGACGGTGCGCTCCGTGACGGAGTGCTGCCCGAGTACGCTGGACACGGGGTCCATGCGGAGCTTCCCTCCACAGATCAGCCCGAGATTTTCCCGGCTGATGGAAAGTCCCGTGCGCAGCCTGCTGAGGGAATACACCGGCTCGCCCTGGGCGCAGATCAAAGTTCCGGCAGGGGCGCTGAATTCGCCGGACGCGATGGAATAATACACGCCGGTGCTGATACCAAGCGCGGCGGCGCAAAGCACCGCCGCCGAGGAGATCGCGATAAGCGCGATCTTTACAGGTTTTTTCACTCTTTCACCGCCCTGACGATGGAGTATTTGCCGTCGGAGAGGATAGAGAAATAGCCGTCGCTGAGCGCTTCCGCGGATTCGCAGGGGAATTCCTCGGAAACGGTGCGTGAATTCTCGTCCACGAATACGCCGTTGCCGCCGGTGCAGGCTATCGCTACTCCGCCGCTGAACTTCGTCGCCTGCTTGTAGCTGTTGAGCACCTTGAAATTGCTGTCGAGGTACATGCTGCCGCTGGAGGTTTCAGCTACCCACACGGAGTTGTCCGCGAGGGTGATATTCTTGTACCAGTCGCTGAGCTGCGTCCAGGAGGAAATGCTCTGTGCGGCGGTTTCGTACTCCGAATTGTACCACTCCGGCTTGTAGACCGCGTACTCTGCGCTGGCGACCACTCCGTCGGTGGTGGAGCGGCAGATGAGAACATGGTCGCTGTCAAACACCTTTGCAATGCTCATGTCGGTATCAGTCGGACCGCAGCCGCTGAACTTCGAGGAGCTTCCGGTGGTCTTTACCAGCTGGAGCATATCGCCGGAATTGATGGCGCTTATCTTGGTGCTTCCGTCGTCATAGACCGGGAACGCCGCGCCGGTTTCCGCAGTCACGGGGTACTCCTCAAATGAAACATTTGAGCCGCTGAGGTCCAGCTTGTAGGTGTAGCAGATGGCGTTGCTGTCGCCGTTCTTCTCGTGCAGCTCGGTGAACGTGAAGTATATCTCGCCGTTAAACACGCTGCACCCGGTGGTCATGACGGAATTCGTTGTGTAGCCGCTGCTTCTGCTCTTGAAACCGCTGCGGAGGAACTCCGGAACGCTGCTGATATCGGAAACGAATTCCGCAGGGAGCGTGCAGAGAGTCTTGCCGTCAATGCCGGATATGCGGTATCCGCCGTAATCCTGCACGACTACCACAGGGTCGGAGCTGCTGCCCCACCACACGTTGAAGCAGGGCGGAATGTTCATGACCTTGTCGCCGCTGCGGTCTATTATCCAGGAAATGTGGCTGGTGGAATAGCTGCGCTTTCCGTCCCAGGTGGTGCTGACGAAGGCGTACTGCTCATCGCTGCCGAAGAACGGGGAGATGTAGGAATAGAGGTAGTTGTTGCTTTCGCCGGATACGGTGGAAAGGCGGTATCTGCCGTTGTAATCCACGGCGAATATGTCGGAGCCGCTGCCCTGGAATCCGCCGGTGATGTCGCTGTAGTGTCCGGTAGCGTCCGGGTATTCCGCCACGGTGACCATGCCGTAGGTCGCGCCTGCCGGTTCTGCTATTACTTCGGAGGTGGCTTCCTCACTTCCGGAATCGGAGGTGTTGCCGAGGAGCTCATCGAGCATTTTCTTTATCTCGGGGTCGCCGGTGATGTCGTAGCCGTCCTGCAAATACTTGATAGCGACATCTTCCTTGCCAAGACCGATGTAAGCCTTTGCAATGCCGATGTAGGCTTCTACGCAGGTGTTGTCCAGGTTTATCGCCTTTTCGAACTCGATTATCGCCTTGTCGTATTCGCCGTCTTCCAGGTACTTGTTACCGAGTTCCACGAGCTTGTCTGCGCTGTCGCGGCTGGAAAGGAACCACGCGGTCCCGGCTCCGGCTGCGCCTAAACCTACGACTGCCGCCGCGCCTATGATTATAAACTTCTTGCGGTTTTTGAATCCTCTGGGCTTTGCGGAATCATCGGCAGGTGCCGGGATTTCCGCTTCTGCATCCGGATTTATGGGCGCGCCGTTGGCGTCAGTCCTGCCGCGGTTGGTCACGGCTACGGTCTTGTCCCAGTCCTTTTCGTCGGCGTTTTCCGCTGCGCCGGATTCAGGTGCGGTTTCCTTGGGGAGCGGCTGGGGATCTGCTGGCTTGGCGGGGTTCTGCTTTACCGGGGTGGTCTGCTGACCGGCAGGGGCTTCCTTTACGGGAGGTACGGGAGCCGGAGCGGCAGGAGCGCTATTCTGCGGAGCAGGATTTACAGGAGTGGTCTGCTGGTTCCCGGGAATGCTCTGCACGGGAGGTACAGGAGCCGGTGGAACCGGAGCATAACTCTGCTGCACGGAATTTACCGGGGCAGTCTGCCGGGGGAACTGCTGATTCCCGGGAGCACTCTGCACGGGAGGTACGGGAGCCGGGGGAACCGGAGCATAACTCTGCTGCACGGGATTCACCGGGGCAGTCTGCCGGGGGAACTGCTGATTCCCGGGAGCACCCTGTACGGGAGGTACGGGAGCCGGGGGAACCGGGGCATACCCCTGCTGCACGGGATTCACCGGAGCAGCCTGCTGTGTGAACTGCTGATTGCCAGTGAACGCCGGCATGGGAGGAACCGGAGGTACCGGGGGGACAGAGGGCACGGGAGGCACCGGAGGAACCGGTGCGTATCCTCCCTGGGGCTGGTTCGCCTGGTTGACCGGGACAGGGTAGGGCGCCGCCTGCCCGGAATACACGGGGATATTCTGGGGCGCCTGGGAATACTGCGGAACGCCGGTGCCAACGGGAGCGGCTCCGGAAACGGGAGCGGTCGCGCTCTGGACATCGTCTGTCTTTGCACCGCAGAATCCGCAGAATTTAACGCCGTCAATTATTTCTTTACCGCAATGGCTGCAAAACATATATCAATTTCCTCACTTTTCCGACGTCAGCGTATAACTACCGCGCCTATCTTGTTCTTTGAGTATTTATCGGTGGTCAGCAGCAATATGTAGTTGTTGTAGTATTTTATGCTGTTATAGCTGTCGCCGCGCATTACTATCTCGGAAGCGTATTGCTTTCCGGTGGGGGAGCTGAATACGTCCTGGTAGGAGTTGGTGCGGTTGAATATCGTGATGTCGCTGTCGCTGTAGTACACGCTGGTGTAGATGAGCTGAACCACCAGGTTTCCTCTGCCGGAGATCATTCCGTAGCGCTTTTCGTTTATGGTGGGGTCGGTGCGCGATACGATGAACGATGTGTGGGAGGTGTATGCCGCGGTAGGCTCCATGGTTTCGTACTTGTCGCTCAGGAGCGTGCCGTCAAGGTTGAGCAGCACAACGCCGGTGCTTTCGTATACTCTTCCCCAGCTGCTGTCAACGATATCGCCGACAGACATGATGAGGTGTCCGCCCTCGGAGGACATGTAGTCGAATCCGTAATAGGAGAAGTCGGTGTTGCGCGCGATAAGGTCACCGGTGTATGCGTCCAGTATTGCAAGACCTTCTGTTGTGGCAAGGTACAGTTTGCCATTAAGAAATTGGCAGGTGTAGTTCTGGAGCTCGGGATTGCCTTTGTCAAAACCGCCGTCTGCGTAACCTAAGTCGCGTCCTTTGTAGGTGTAAACGATTCTGCCGGAGGGGTCCTCGACAACATATTCTCTTATGCCGTATTCGTCGGCGGAGTCGTTGTAAGGTTCAACGGTTACGGTTTCACGGCTGTAGTCGTCATCGGTGTCGTCTGTTGTATCTTCCTTGGGCTCAAAAAGGTCAGCGGATACGGGGCTGCCGTCAGCGCTATAGTAATCGTATAAATAGTCATTTGTGTACCAATTTAAACTATATGGTACTGCTACATAGTAGTTACCGTCAGAGCCGATAACTGATTTTATTTTCGTAACGTATTCATACCATACGTCTGTGATCTCATTTCCGTCAGAAGTATAAACGTAATATGTATACCAGTTGTTTCCATCTTCCTTTTTAGAGTAGGCGGTGATACCTGTGTGCTCGTCGTAGAATTCCATTCTGCCGATGTCAGTGCTGCTTTCGCTGATAAGGTTTCCGTCAAGGTCATAGAAATAGTAGGTGCTTCCGTCCCTTACGTTGACCATTCCGCCGTAGAACACCTCGTCAAAGGTCTTGCCGTCTTCAAGCAGGGTGCCGTTCGGGAGTATTACACCGTAACCTCCGGATTTGTCAGAATAGAAGAGGTAAGAGTAGCCTTCGTTAAGAATATATCCGCCGGAGCTTGTTGCATTGGCGCCGGTCAGCACTGTATGTACTTCAGATACGCTGGTGCTGGACTTGGCAATAGGCTCCATGGGACTTCCGGAAATTACCCGGTAGATGGTGTCGATGTTATCAATGCTGCGCAGCCTTGTGGAGGTTCCGTCCTTGGTGACCATCGTCACGATGGTGTCCGGGCTGAACGTAAAGCTGGTGCCGCTGTAGTCCGCCGCCTCAAAATAGAGCGAGAACTGGTCGCCGAACACCGCAACGGTGTTCACGCTGTCCAGCACCTTGGAGGTGGTATAGGTGTTCCAGGTGTCATCGGCGGTGGTTCCGCCCTGGTTGTTGCCGTGCGTATCCTCGGCGGCTGCCGTCATTGACGCAGCACAGAAAAGCGCTGTGGAATACGCCAGTGCTGTCAGGAATCCGACAGCTTTCTTCATGGGTCGTTTCATAGTTTCTCCTTCCTTTTATTCGCTGTATAGCTGACTTTCTATCTCATCGCACCTGCTGCTGAGCAGATGGCTCGATGTACATCTGTAACCCTCCCGGAGCGTATCCGCGGCTTCCCGGAGGAGTCCCTGCTCTTCCAGGGCGTCCGCCTTGCCGTTGTAGGCTTCCACGTTGCCGGGGTCTGCGGAAATCACCTTGTCGTACTGGACGACCGCTTCCGCATACCGCCCGGAATCCAGGAGTTCCTGCGCCCGGGTCAGGTTCTGCTTCGCCATTACTCCGGGGAGTATCATGATCGCTGCGACAACCGCGGCGGCTATCAGCACTGCTGCGCCGGAGATTATTCCGGCGATACCCTTTCCGGAGATGTGCCGGGTATTCCTGCGCTGGGCGTCCCTGAGCGGCGGCGTCATTGTGGTGGAGGTCACCTCGGATTCGGAGTCCGGGGGACACTGGTTTTCCATGTGGCTGAAATCGAATACGCTGTCCGGGGCTGTTATAGGTGCCTGCGCGTACTGAGCGGCAGGCGCGGCTGTCCGGGGAGCTGCCTGTGGATTTGAAACCGGGGAAATTGGCGCTGCCCGGCGAATCGGATTTGCCTGTGGATTGGACGCCGGTGGAACAGGCGTTCCCTGCTGAATCGGTGCCACCTGCGGGACCGGCGCTACTGGCGGAACCGGAGGCACCACTGGAATCGGAGCCGGCTGCGCCGCAGGGCGCGGTGGCTGCGGTCTTACCGGGGCGGTCTGGACAGATACCGGCTGCTGGTTAGTGCCGCAGTAAGGACAGAATTTCGCCCCGGGGTTCAGCTGGGCTTTGCACTTGATACAATACATCATGACACCCTCTTCATTATATTACTGTCCGGCAGCTTTTCGCTGTCCATCTTTTTCAGGAGCTTATGAGCCTTTGCAGAAGTCACGGAAAGGTATATGACCGCGGCGATAACTGTAATTACCGCGAGCGCTATCCCTCCGTAGAACATTATGGAGCCGGGGGTCAGTTCAATGCCGAAAATCATATTATCCCTCCGTTCTTATGACCAGAATGTGGTCCTTTGTGAGCCGTTCAACTATCTTTTTCAGCTGGTCCATTGCGGCGTCGGTCTTTCCGGGATTTTCCGCAAGATACTGCTGATATTCCGCGCTGGCATTGCTGTAGGCTTTGCTGAACGCGGTGAAATCCCTCTGGGTTTCCGGCTTGGAATATTCCTCGTAGTAGCACAGGTAGCATTCCGACATGGGCACCCAGTATCCGGTGCTTGCCGTGCCGCTTTCGCGAATATATTCCAGCAGGTCGCGGCATTCGTCATAATGCCCCAGCTTCTCAAGCAGGTTGTAGAAGGAGCGCTGGCTTGAGAACTCCGTCAGCTTCCCCTCGGAATACACCGTGCGGAAGCAGCCTGCCGCGCTTTCGAAGTACTGGTTGGATATCTCCGTGTGCTCCTGCGCCTGGGCACGGGTCGAGGAGCTCTTGTTGAGTTCATCAGCAGTCTGGGCTTCGCATCTTCCGCAGAGGAAATACTCGTTCGCCAGCATATCTAATATGGTATAGCGGTACTCGTCGGAGATGTCGCGGTATTCCTCTATGAGCGCCGCAGTCTGCGTGTGGGCGCTGAGAGCGGATTCCCCGGTGGAATCCGCGGCTGCGGCGCAGCAGGATAACAGCGCGCGGTATACCAGGTAATCGTCGTCGGCGGAATCCGCAGCCTGGGTGAATTCCTGGATAGCTCCGTCGATGTCGCCGTTCCGGCGGCATATCTCTCCACGGACGATGGAGAGGTTGTCGCTGGATATCTCAAGAGTTTCCGCCTTGTTCAGGGTGGAGCGCGCATGCTCCATGTCGCCGGTTCTTACATACGAGATGGCAAGGTCGCGGTAGCAGCCGGCGTTCTGGTCGTCGTATATCAGGGATTCCTTGTAGAGGGATATCGCCTGGGTGTAATCCTCCAGGTAGAAGGCGCTTTCCCCGGCGAGGGCGTAAATGTTCGCCGCCGCAACGTAGCCCTCCTTGTCCTGGAGCTTCTCCCCGGGTATCCTGCCGGATTTGTCCGCGAGGTTGTCGTTGTAGTATTCCAGGCGCTTTTCCGAGCGCTCCGCCGCAGTACCGCCGGAAATGGACTCAATACCGTAGAGATAAGGCTCCACGCGGTTCGGGAACAGCTCCGAGGCAAGCTCGATGTATTCCTGCGTGTGCTCTGTATCGGCGGAATCCGCGAATTTCTCCGCGGAACGCAGGTATTCCGAGTACTTGTCCTCTTTTTCCTGGGACATGGTATTCCAGCCTATACCGCTGACGGCAAGGCTTCCGGCGGTGACAGCCGCCGCGATGGAGGTAACTACCACACGCTGGGTGCGCAGGCGGCGGTAATCCCGGCTGAGTACGCCTATGTTATTGAGGGCGGTCAGCATTTCGTCTGCGGTGCGGTATCTCCGGGACGGATTCAGCGACATCGCCTTGTTGATGATGTGGGTCAGTCCGTCGGACGCCCTTACGCCGCACTTGTCAACGGGGATATTCTGATAATCCGGACGTGGACGTATCCCGGTGAGAAGGTAGTACAGCGACGCACCGATACTGAATATGTCGGAGCGCTCGTCTATGTATGGGCGGTTTATCCCCACAAGTCCGCTGATATTGACGTCCGGGAACAGCCTGTCCAGTGGGATCCCGAACTGCTCCGGCGGCGCGTAGCCGAAGGTTCCGCCCAGCACCTGGGAAGAGCCGTTGAACACCAGGGATACGTTGAAGTCAATCAGACAGATGTCGTTGCTGCTGTTGAGCATGATATTGGACGGCTTTATGTCGCTGTGGATTATCGGCGGATTCTGGCTGTGGAGGTACTTGACGGCACTGCACAACTGAATGGCATAGCGCCGCACCTCCGCAGCAGTGAATTTCCTGCCGGATTTGACCATGGAATCCATGTCAGCACCGTCCACGAAATCCATGACGGTGTAGGTCTGCCCGTTCTCCTGGATAAAATCCAGCACCTGGGGCAGGTAGGTGTGCTTCAGCTGCTTCAGCAGGTCGACTTCCTTCCGGGAATCCGCCGGGGTCTGCCCGACGTGCTTCAGCTGCTTGATGATAACAAATTTGTTCAGGCGTTTGTGCAGCGCTTTGTAGACGATTCCTCCGCTGCCCTGCCCGATCTTCGCCAGGACCTGATACATTCCTCTGTCCTGCAATATTATCCCCCCATGCGGAGCCGTGCTCCGTATATTATGACACAATCAGTGCCAGTCACACTTTTTCATTGTTAATTATACTACCAAAAAAAAGCTTTGTCAATAGTTAAATGTTGTGCTGCATATATATAATACTATATTCTGCAAAAAGTTCACAAATTCAAAAATAACGCTTGACAACGGAGAGTATTTGTGGTATAATAGTGATACCTCGAATGGGGTTTATTTTTTTGTGCCTATTTTTAAAATGGACGCGAAGATCATCACCCCCGTTTATAACCTGCAATTCCGCAGACGAGGGAGGCAATAATGCCTGAAAGGGCAAGAAAATAGGAGGTGCCGAAAGTGAGAGTTAAAATTACACTGGCGTGTACAGAATGCAAACAGCGCAACTACAACACCATGAAGAACAAGAAGAATGATCCTGACAGACTTGAGATGAACAAGTACTGCCGCTTCTGCAAAAAGCATACTCTTCACAAGGAAACAAAGTAATCAGGAGGAGTCTAAATGGCAAACGAAATCGAAAAGAAGAACGTTGGCACTGACACTCCCGATGACATTTCCGATGTAAAGGAAAGCGCAGATCCCAAGGAAAAAAAGTCCAAGGACAAGGGCGCAAAGGATAAGTCTGACAAATCCAAGAAGGCGTCCGCAAAGAAGCCGAAAAAAGGTATCGTAAAGTATTTCAAGGACTGCAAGGCTGAATTCAAGAAGGTCGTATGGCCCACCCCGAAGGAAACTACACATAACACAGTTGTTGTTATCGTTGTCTGCCTGCTGGCTGGACTGTTCATTTTCGGCATTGATTCACTCTTCGCCCTGATCAACTCACTGATACTGGGCTGACACGTTCAAGGGGGTAAATATGGCTGACACCGAGGCAAAGTGGTATATACTGCACACATATTCCGGCTACGAGAACAAGGTCGCAAGCGACATCATGAAGGTCGTTGAGAACAGAGGCCTTCAGGACCTTATCGAAGAGGTTTATCTCCCCGTTGAGATGACCAGGCAGGTCAAGGAAAACGGCAAGGAGGTCGAAGTCGAAGAAAAGCTGTTCCCCAGCTATGTTTTCGTCAAGATGATCATTACCAACGAATCATGGTATATCTGCCGCAATACCCGTGGCGTTACCGGCTTCGTCGGCCCAGGGTCACAGCCCACTCCGCTGAGCGAAGAAGAGGTCAGAAACCTCGGCATTATCACCAAGGAAACAAGCGTTTCTCTTGATGTGGGTGACAGCGTGAAGATCAAGTCCGGTCCGCTCGAGGGATTCGAGGGCACCGTAAGCAGCGTCGATCCTGATCAGAACAAGGTCGTTGTTGACCTCGTGATGATGGGTCAGATGGCTCCGACTTCATTTGAGCTTTCAGCTGTCGAAAAGATCTGAACCACCGTTTAGGGTGAGATCAAACTTCAAGTTTTTTATGGAGGATAAAAATCATGGCACAGAAGGTAACAGGATTTATTAAGTTACAGATCCCGGCCGGCAAGGCTACACCTGCGCCCCCTGTTGGTCCTGCACTGGGTCAGCACGGCGTTAATATCATGGCATTCACCAAGGAGTTCAACGAGCGTACTAAGGACAAGGCAGGCCTGATCATTCCTGTTGTTATCACCGTTTACGCTGATAAGAGCTTCACATTCATTACAAAGACCCCTCCCGCAAGCGTGCTCATCAAGAAGGCTTGCAAGATCGAGAGCGGTTCCGGCGTTCCGAACAAGACCAAGGTTGCAAAGATCACCAAGGCTCAGCTCAAGGAAATCGCTGAAACTAAGATGCCCGACCTGAACGCAGCTAACATCGACACAGCTATGTCTATGATCGCTGGTACTGCTCGTTCCATGGGCGTTGAGGTCGTTGACTAATCGACCCCCTGTCACTTCAAATCAACTATTAATTCAGTGGGAGGATCTTTTCCGCTTGACCACAAGGAGGATTTTTTAATGAAACACGGAAAGAAGTATGTTGAAAGCACTAAGCTCGTTGAGTCCGCTAAGGTTTACGAGTCCGGTGAGGCTTTCGATTTAGTATGCAAGACTGCAAAGGCTAAGTTCGACGAGACCGTTGAGCTGCACGTTCGTCTGGGCGTTGACTCCCGTCACGCTGACCAGCAGGTCAGAGGCGCAGTTGTTCTGCCCAACGGTACCGGTAAGAAGGTACGCACCCTGGTATTCTGCAAGGCTGACAAGGAGCAGGCTGCCAAGGACGCTGGCGCTGACTACATCGCTGACAACGACACCGTTGCTAAGATCAACGGCGGCTGGATGGACTTCGAGGTTGTTATCGCAACTCCCGACATGATGGGTGTTGTTGGTAGACTCGGTAAGGTCCTCGGTCCGAGAGGCCTTATGCCTAACCCCAAGGCTGGTACTGTTACCCCTGATGTAGCTAAGGCTGTTCAGGAAGCTAAGGCTGGTAAGATCGAGTATCGTCTTGACAAGGCAAACATCATTCACTGCCCCATCGGCAAGGCATCTTTCGGCGCTGAGAAGCTCGAGCAGAACTTCAACGCTCTGATGGAGGCTGTAGCTAAGGCTAAGCCTGCTGCTGCAAAGGGTCAGTATATCAAGAGCTGCACAGTTTCTTCCACAATGGGCCCCGGCGTTAAGGTAAGCACCATCAAGTTCGGTGTTTGATCTGCCGGTTTGACAGAAACTTAAACAGACCGTCCGTCCGGATCACAGATTGCCGACGGGCGGTCTTTTTTAACAGGCGGTCATTCCGCTGTTATCGACAGAACAGTTTCAGGAGGAATTATGAACATCAAGACATCTGCGATCTCTCTGCTCACTGCGCTGGTTATGATGCTGACGGGCTGCGCAAAGACAGAGGATCCGTCCCAGGGGAGCAGCGACAGCTCCTCCGCGGTGACCGAGAGCGCTCAGGGCGGCGAGGATAGCTCCACTGCCGGCGACGGCACATCGGCGGGGGATTCCGCAAATTCCACAACAGAGAGCACATCGGAGGAAGACATGACACTTTCAGAAAAGACTTTCGCTGCGAATGAGGAAAACGTAAAGCTCATTGGCAGAACCGCAGAATACGAGAATATCCGCTGGCTGGGACTTTCCGCAAGCGGCGTGGAATTCACATTCACCGGCACCAGCGCTTCCTTTACGCTGGTAGGGGACAGCATGTACTCCAACCCCGAGAAGACTCCAAGGTTCGCTGTGTACATAAACGGCGAGCGTACCTTTGACGACGTGGTTGACGCTCCCGAAAAGACCGTGGAGGTATTCTCCGCTGACGAGGCTGTGGAAACCACAGTCAAGTTCCTCAAGATATCCGAGGCGCAGGAATCCACTATGGGTATCAAGAGCATTAACGTGACTTCCATCGGCGGACTCACTCCCACGGCAGAAAAGGCGCTCAAGATCGAGTTCATCGGCGACTCCATCACCTGCGGCTACGGCGTGGACGACCCCGACAGGAATCACCACTTCAAGACCACTACCGAGGACGCGACAAAGGCGTATGCATTCAAGACTGCCATGGCACTCGACGCGGACTACAGCCTGGTTTCCTACAGCGGAAACGGAATCATCTCCGGATACACCGATAACGGCACAAAGCAGGAGAGCCAGCGTGTTCCGGACGTATACGACAAGGTCGGCAAGTCCTGGGGCAACTGGAACGAGTTCAATATCCAGGACGTTGACTGGGATTTCAGCAAGTTCCAGCCTCAGTACGTCGTTATCAACCTTGGCACTAACGACGGCAGCTACACCGGCTCTGACAAGGACCGTGTGCTGGAATATGCAGAGGGCTATAAGGAGTTCCTCAAGGTGGTACGCGAGAAGAATCCTGACGCGCATATCGTGTGCGCTCTCGGTGTTATGGGCTCCAGCCTTTACAAGAACGGAATCCAGCGCGCAGTGACCGAATACACAGAGGAAACCGGCGACAGCAACGTTTCCACACTGCTTATGACTCAGCAGGACGGCAATACCAACGGCTACGCAGCGGACTGGCACCCCACAGAGGCTTCCCAGGATATCGCGGCAAACGAGATGACTGACTACATCAAGTCACTTATCGGCTGATTTAACAGACAGACCGGCACCTTTTCGGGTGCCGGTTTTTGTTGTACAGTTATAAGATAAATCTATAGCAAGTAATAAGAAAATACAATTGGACAAATACCTACTATTGTGATATACTTAGTACAGAAAGAAAAACACGGAGGTGTTCAGATGAAATACATCATTGAAGCCAGGAACAGACGAATGTGCCGCTGTTGACCCGTACACGACCATAAACCTAAAAATGAATGAAACATAAATACGATTTTTACGGAGGATAAATACCATGTCTGAGAACAAGAACTACAGATTCGAAACCTTACAGCTTCACGTTGGCCAGGAGCAGCCCGACCCTGCTTCCGATGCAAGAGCAGTACCGATCTACGCTACAACTTCCTATGTATTCAAGAACTCCGCGCACGCAGCTGCACGCTTCGGTCTTGCGGACGCAGGCAACATCTACGGCAGACTTACAAACTCCACCCAGGACGTTTTCGAGAAGAGAATCGCGGCTCTTGAGGGCGGCGTTGCCGCTCTGGCGACCGCTTCCGGCGCTGCGGCAATCACCTACACTATCCAGGCGCTTGCAAAGCAGGGCGAGAACATCGTGGCTTCCAACACGATCTACGGCGGTACCTACAACCTGCTGGCGCACACACTTCCGCTTTACGGCGTGACCGCAAAGTTCGTTGATCCTTATGTAGAGGGCTCCTTCGAGGCGGCTATCGACGAGAACACAAAGGCGCTGTACGTTGAATCCCTCGGCAACCCGAACTCCAATGTTGCGGACATCGAGAAACTCGCTCAGATCGCGCACAAGCACAATATTCCGCTGGTTGTGGACAGCACCTTCGCTACTCCATACCTGCTCCGCCCGATCGAGTACGGCGCAGACATCGTCGTACACTCCGCTACCAAGTTCATCGGCGGTCACGGCACTGCCATCGGCGGCGTGATCGTGGACAGCGGCAACTTCGACTGGAAGAAGTCCGGGGCTTATCCGTGGATCTCCGAGCCGAACCCCTCCTACCATGGAATCAGCTTCTCCGACGCTGTGGGCGCGGCTGCATTTGTTACCTACATTCGTGCGATACTCCTGCGCGACACCGGTGCGACTATCTCCCCGTTCCACGCTTTCATATTCCTCCAGGGTCTGGAAACACTCTCCCTGCGTGTTGAGCGCCATGTGTTCAACGCCCTCAAGGTAGTTGAATACCTCAGCAAGCACCCCCAGGTAGAGGCTGTTCACCACCCCTCCCTCGCTTCCGAGCCTACTCACGAGCTGTACAAGAAGTACTTCCCGAATGGCGGCGGCTCCATCTTCACCTTCGAGGTAAAGGGCACTGCGGCGGACGCTCAGAAGTTCATCGACAACCTGCCGATATTCTCACTGCTGGCTAACGTTGCAGACGTGAAGTCCCTGGTTATCCACCCGGCTTCCACAACTCACTCCCAGCTGACTGAGGAGGAGCTTGCAGAGCAGGGAATCAAGCCCAACACCATCAGACTTTCCATAGGCACGGAGCATATCGACGACCTTATCGACGCCCTTGATACTGCTTTCGCGGCTATCAAGTAATTTCAGTACCTTTCAACAATTGTCATTGGTTAAATTCTTAATACTTCCCAAAATAATTTTTCCCGGCTCATCGGAGCCGGGACTTTTTTTAGCGTCAGAGATTCCGCTGCATGTCATCGGTGTCGAGATAATCCTCGACGTACTGCTTCCGGAGAAGCTCCCGGGGGATATAGTCGTTATATTTGCCGGAAATCTCGCAGTTATCCGGAATCCGGAACGTGTATTTGTCCGCGCCGTGCAGCTTTATTTCCGACAGCGCCGTTTCCAGCTCCGCCAGGCTGCGGTCGGTCTTGACCTCGATACACACCGGAATGTACCTGTGCAGCCATACATTCGCGCCGAATCCGCGCTGGCGCAGCTCGTACATCAGCGCCATGCACGCCCTTGTGCCCAGGAACGGGAACACAGTATACAGTGTCGGCGTTATCTGCACCACTTTCCCTCCCGGGAATCCCGGGGCGGAATCCGCTATGCGCCCGGAGATAACGGACGATGTGGAAAGCGCCGCATTCCGGCATGCGCGGCGGATATCGTTCAGGCGCTTCTTCGCGGCTTCGTCAAGGAACGCGTATTCCTCGTCGCTGCGGAGGACTTCCTGTATTTTCTTCATCACTTTCGTGTGGACGTATTCGTTACCCGTATCCTGCCACATGTTCGCGGATATTCCGGGAATGTGCTTAACGAAAATGCGGCGCTCCTTTAAGTCAAGCTCCGTGACCTCCCACGCCTGTCCGGCGAGGGCAAACTGCGCCTTTTCCGGGAACGGGGTCTGCACCGTGCCTATCTCCTCGGCGTTACAGCGGACGGAATACTCGGACGGGACCGAGAATACCGCCAGGAACTCGTAGTTGTTCACTGCGGCTTCGCCCTTGTCGCCGACCAGCAGTGCGCCGTCCTCACCGCGCTCTATCTGCCCGTTTTCCAGCATGTGCCGCAGCAGCAGGAGGTAGTCCTCCTTGCTGACGTGGCGGAATACACCCAGGGTCAGAATATACCGCGCAAGCTCCTGGGGCTTCACGCTGCCCTGGGAGGAAAGCCAGCTCATCGTCTGGTGATACAGCAGGCTGTAGGGGAGTTTCGGCAGGTACATCGGCTCTATCCAGCGCTCCCGGGTGTACAGCAGTATCATGGCAACGCACATCACGAAATCCCAGTTGACCTCTTTATAGAATTCCTGCGGCGGAAGGCTCATGTCCCACCGGAATGCGAACCGCATTTCCGCAACTCCGCCACGGCGCCCGGTGCGCCCCAGGCGCTGGACAAGTCCCGATACGGTAAGGGGGCAGCCGGTCTGGACGATACGCTCCAGTCTGCCGAGGTCGATGCCTAACTCCAGGGTGACGGTGGCTCCGGTGCAGACGGGCTGCTCGGAGGACTTCATGCGCTGCTCGGTGAATTCCCGCAGGGCAGGGGAGATGTTGGCGTGGTGCACCAGGTAATTGTCCGGCAGACGGCGCTCGGCGGCGATTTTTTTTAGATGGGCGATGTTCTCCTCCACCTCGCCCTTGGAATTGGAGAAGAGTATGCAGCGCTTGTTCCAGGTGCTTTCGAAAAGATAGTCGTAGTAATTCTTCAGCAGCACCTTGCTGTCGGAATTCGGAATCTTTTCCTTGATGGGAAAGAATCTCACGGAGAGCCTCAGGGTGCGGCCTTTCTCATGGGCGCACGGAGTGATACAGCGCCTGCCGCTGTCGGTGTTGAGCCATTCCTCGGCGTTGGTGGTGTCGCCCAGGGTCGCGGAAAGTCCGATACGCCGGGGAGCGTACCCGATGAGCCGCGCCAGGCGCTCCAGCAGGCAGAGCAGCTGCAATCCCCGGTCGTTGTCCATGAAGTAGTGCATTTCGTCGATTATGACGAAGCGCAGATCCGAGAACAGCTTGAACGCGCCGCTGGAATTGTGCATGAGCATGCTTTCCAGGGACTCCGGCGTGGTCTGGATTATTCCCTGGGGGCGCTTCATTACGCGCTTCTTCGCCGCCGCAGAGGCGTCGCCGTGCCACTTCGTGACGGGTATCGAGGCTTCCTCAAGGAGTCCCTCAAGGCGCTCGAACTGGTCGTTTATCAGCGCTTTCAGGGGGGAGAGGTACAGTACGCCAACGCTCGCGGAGGGATTCTCCCAAAGCTGCGTAAGTACCGGCAGGAATGCGGCTTCCGTCTTTCCGCTGGCGGTGCCGCTGGAGAGCAGCAGGTTCTCGTCCGTGTCGAATATCGCTTCCGCGGCAAGCACCTGTATCTCGCGGAGCTCCTCCCACTTGCAGCGGTAGATGTAGTCCTGTATGAATGGCGCGAAGCGGTGGAATACGTTGCTCATGGGGGATACCTCGTTTCTGTGAAATTACAGCTCGAAATCCTCGAAGCCGTCGTTCTGCTCCGCCGGTTCGCCCTCGGGCTTTGCGTAGTCGAATCCGGAATCCTCGCCCATCAGCTCGGCGACCGTCTTGTCCGGATTCTGCATGGCGATGTTCAGCAGCTCGATGAAATCCCGTATCATCTCACGGGGAGTGATGTTCGTGTCCGCGCCCACGCGGCTGTATTCTGCCTTGATGAAGAAAATACGGTCCTCCAGGGTAAGGCGGCAGGTGTAGCTGTACAGCCCGGCGTGTATCTCCGCCAGCTTCTCGGTCAGCACCGTCATCTCCTCATAGGAAAGCGGCTGGAGCTTGATTATCGGTGCAAGCATATCGTGGGTTTCGTCCGTGGCGAATCTTCCGCGCTCAAGACGGGAGCGCAGGGCGTCGTAGCTGAATACGCCGCGGCGCGTGTCCTCGATACACTGGGGAGTTCCGCCCATTATAACGCCCAGGTGGGAAGCCTTTCCCTGCATGACGTCGTTGTACATCATGAGTATCTTCTCGTAATTGTACTGACGTGTCACGGCATGGGGAATCTTCATGATATTCACAAGCTCGTCTATCATTATGACGAAGCCCTTGTATCCGGCGCTCACAAAGAACGCCGTAAGCAGCTTGATGTAGTCGTACCAGTTGTCATCGGTGATTATCACGTTCACGCCGAGATCCTGCTTTGCCTCGGTCTTGGTGGAATACTCGCCGCGCAGCCAGCGCACCGCACAGGACGCCTTTTCCTCGTTGCCGGCGGTATACGCTTTGTGGTAGGCGTTAATCACCCGGGCAAAATCAAAGCCGTGCACCATGTCCTCAAGGCTGCTTATCTTCGTGTAGATCTTGCGCTCCACTGCGGCGTCAAAGAACGGGTCCTCCGGGCTGGTGCCCTCGGCAACGACATCGGTGCGCACTCCGGTGATCCACTTCTCAAGTATCAGCGGAAGCGCGCCGCCGTCCGGCTTGGTGCGCACGCTCATATTACGCATAAGCTCACGGTAAGTGGCAAGTCCCTGCCCTTTGGTTCCCATCAGGCGGCGTTCCGGGGAGAGGTCTGCGTCCGCGGTCACGAATCCCCGGTCCATGAGGTGCTGGCGCATCATCTGGAGCATGAAGCTCTTTCCGCTGCCGTATCTTCCGACGATGAAGCGGAAGAACGCGCCGCCTTCCTCCGTTATGTCCACATCGTGGAGCAGTGCGTTTATCTCGGCGGTCCTGCCTACTGCGATGTATCCAAGCCCCGTGCGCGGAACTACGCCGCCCTTGAGCGCGTTGATTATCCCGGAAGCTATGCGCTTTGGTACTGCTACAGCCATAATGTCTACCTCCTGCTCGTTTTTCCTATCCTATTATTGTATCACATTATTATAAAAAAATCAATGCTCCAAATGGCGCCGTTCAGCTTTTTCACCGGGATTTTTCGCGCTTACCCCTTGACAAATGCGTAAACTGGTGCTATAATCTATACAGAATATGTTGAAATGCGATGATAGGAAACAAAGCCCTGGCGCACTTTCAGAGAACCGGCGGTTGGTGCGAGCCGGCAGAGCAGCAGGGTCATAGCTCCTCCTTGAGCAGAACAGCTGAACAGGCGGATACTCCGCACTTAACTAAGCTGTTACGGTTTCTCCCGTTATAGAGAGGCACATTGTCTGATGTGACCGAGTGGGCAGGTTTATTCTGCCAATGAGAGTGGTACCGTGGAGTATTCAGCTTCATCTCTTGTATGAGATGGAGCTTTTTTTATTTTGCGGTCTGCGGCAGTTCAACGGAATTCTGCATTATTATTGCGTTAATCACGCAGGGCTTTGCCCGGAAAGGAACAGGATATGACACAGGCAAACAAGTACGCAAGAAGATATTTCATGCCGCCGTTCAGATGCATGGACTGGGCTGAAAAGGACTACATCGAGAAGGCTCCCAAGTGGTGCAGCGTTGACCTCCGCGACGGTAATCAGGCGCTGATAATCCCCATGAGCCTGGACGAGAAGCTGGAGTTCTTCAAGAAGCTCGTCGAGGTCGGATTCAAGGAGATCGAGATCGGATTCCCGGCTGCTTCCGAAACAGAATACGAGTTCTGCCGCGCGCTTATCGAGCAGAATCTGATACCGGACGACGTTACGGTACAGGTACTCACCCAGAGCCGCGAGCACATCATCAAGAAAACTTTCGAGGCGCTCGAGGGCTGCAAGAATGCTATCGTGCACCTGTATAATTCCACCTCTGTGGCTCAGCGCGAGCAGGTATTCCGTAAGAGCAAGCAGGAGATCATCGACATCGCCGTTACCGGCGCTAAGCTCCTGAATGAATACCGCGAGAATACTCCAGGCAACTTCCGCTTCGAGTACTCCCCGGAGAGCTTCACCGGAACCGAGCCGGAGTTCGCTGCGGAGATCTGCAACGCAGTCATCGACATCTGGAAGCCTACTCCCGACTGGAAGGCTATAATCAACCTCCCTGTTACTGTTGAGGAGAGCCTGCCGCATGTTTACGCGCAGCAGGTGGAATACATGTGCAAGGTACTGCATAACAGGGATTCCCTTGAGATCTCCCTTCACCCCCACAATGACCGCGGCTGCGGAATCGCTGATACTGAACTGGGACTTCTCGCCGGCGCTGACCGCGTTGAGGGTACTCTGTTCGGTAACGGCGAGCGCACCGGCAACGTGGATATTGTAACTCTGGCACTGAACATGTACTCCCACGGCGTGGAGCCGAACCTTGATTTCAGCAACCTGCCGGAGCTGGCTTCCATCTACGAGCGGCTCACCAGAATGCACGTTTACGAGCGTATGCCCTACAGCGGTCAGCTGGTATTCGCGGCATTCAGCGGCTCTCACCAGGACGCTATTGCAAAGGGCATGAAGTGGCGCGAGGAGAAGGATCCCGAGCACTGGAACGTTCCCTATATCCCGATCGACCCCCACGACATCGGCAGAGAATACGAGGGCGACGTTATTCGCATCAACAGCCAGAGCGGCAAGGGCGGAATCGGCTTCCTCATGGAGCAGACCTACGGCATCATCATGCCGCCTAAAATGCGCGAGCACTTCGGCTACGTCGTTAAGGGCGTTTCCGACCATCAGCACAAGGAACTTCACCCGAGCGAGATCTATGATATTTTCGAGAAAACCTATCTGGAGCCGCAGGGTAAGCTGAAATTCATCGAGGCGCACTATACCCAGGGCGAGCATATCACAGCTACAGTTACCATGGAAGTCGGCGGTCAGAAGCGTAAATGGGAGGGTACCGGAAACGGTCGTCTGGACGCAGTTTCCAACGCACTCAAGACCGGACTCGGCATTGACTTCCATCTTGCTACCTATACAGAGAACGCAGTAGAGCAGTCCTCCAAGTCCAAGGCGGCGGCTTATATCGGCATTTCCAAGCCGGACGGTTCCGTAAGCTGGGGCGCGGGTATCCATACGGATATCATCGTGGCTTCGGTAAGAGCGCTGGTGGCTGCGGTAAATAATTCCGGGCTTATCTGATTGTGAATAGCTTCAGGGCGCGCTTCGGTGCGCCCTATTCTATTAAATTTGAACTGGTGTAATTCCGCAAAAAATATTTTTCATTTTCTGTGTTTAAAGTGTTGAAAATTCTGTGGGAATGTGGTATACTATATATAGGCAATATAATGCAGAAAGCGAGTGATAAATCAACATGAAGTGTCCTGAATGCGGCTGCGAGGAAAGCAAGGTAATCGACTCCCGACCGACCGAAAATAAGGTGCGCCGCCGCCGTGAGTGCATACAGTGCGGCTTCCGTTTTACAACATATGAGATCATCGAGGATATTCCTCTGATGGTTATAAAAAAGGATAATTCCATTGAGCCTTTTGACCGTCAGAAGCTGGTTGACAGGCTTTGCAGGGCTGCTGTAAAGCGTCCCGTCAAGCTGGAAACCATCGAGAATATGGTGGACGAGATCGCAGCAGAATTGAAGAATTCCCTCCAGAGAGAAGTGACGAGCGAGAAGATCGGCGAACTGGTGCTCCACAGACTGAAGGATATTGATGTGGTGGCTTATATCAGATTCGCTTCCGTTTATAAGGACTTCAACGACGTGGACGGATTCGTGAAGATCATCTCTGAGCTGCAGGAAAACGGCTGATACATGAATGGGACTCCGTGAAGATACGGAGTCCTTTTGTTTGTGCTATTTTTTGTAACTTGAAAAGTATAATTCGGTTGAAAAATTGGAAAACTTATTGTGCAGTATTTTTCAAAAAAAGTGTTGACTTTTGGCAGAATAGGGTGTATAATAATTAAGCTTTCGCAAGAGAGCAAAGAAAAAGTCACAAAGCGACCGGAAGTCAAAAAAGTTTTTCAAAAAAGATGAAAAAACCGCTTGACAAAAAGGAAACAATGTGATATAATAATTAGGCTGTCGCCCAAAGCGACGCTCTCTTCCAGAAAATCGCTTGAAGATGAATCAAGAAAAGATCAAAATAAATTTTGAAAAAACTCTTGACAAATCGAAAAGAAAGTGATATAATGGATAGGCTGCTGAAAAGCGGTGAGAGAAAACCTCGAAATCACGTCGATTTTGAAGAAAATCAAGAAAAATTCAAAAATAATTTTGAAAAACCTCTTGACAAACTCGAAAAGATGTGATATAATAACAAAGTCGTCTGAGAGATCAGAACGACAGAGTTAAGAAAAGCTCCTTGAAAATTGAACAATACAGAACGAATTAACATTACCTTGTCGATTCTTTGGCAGAGATGCCGAAGTTGAGAAACAAGTAAAATTCTGGATAAACACAGATTGCGTTAATTAAATTAACGTTAGCGTTTATCTGAACCAAGATTAGAACAGCGAAAGCTGTTTTGATACAAACTTTAAAGAGTTTGATCCTGGCTCAGGACGAACGCTGGCGGCACGCCTAACACATGCAAGTCGAGCGGAGATTGAGAGCTTGCTCTCATGATCAGCGGCGGACGGGTGAGTAACACGTGAGCAACCTGCCTTTCAGAGGGGGACAACAGTTGGAAACGACTGCTAATACCGCATAACATCGTCGAATGGCATCGTTTGACGATCAAAGGAGCAATCCGCTGAAAGATGGGCTCGCGTCTGATTAGATAGTTGGTGAGGTAACGGCCCACCAAGTCGACGATCAGTAGCCGGACTGAGAGGTTGATCGGCCACATTGGGACTGAGACACGGCCCAGACTCCTACGGGAGGCAGCAGTGGGG
>OKRU01001076.1_pt1 | contig 27369 bp, 26 predicted proteins | sample 1601131 | NCBI WGS metagenome assembly OKRU01 (sample SAMEA3541558, study PRJEB24748) | human gut metagenome | biome: human gut; feature: human-associated habitat; material: faeces | place: China | collected 2012
CTAATCGACGGAATGAAAAGCTCTCACTTTGACTTGTACTATTTATATTCTAACACCATCTAACAGTGTTAATTGCTTGAGCACCATACATTTCTACATCATTCTCAAACTAACAGAGAGGTAAAGCAATGACAGTAACAGCTTGAGCACCATACATTTCTACATCATTCTCAAACTTCCGTTTTTGGCGAAACGTAAAAGCCCCAGCTTGAGCACCATACATTTCTACATCATTCTCAAACGAAATATCGGCAAACAGTATCGGAGAGGGCGCTTGAGCACCATACATTTCTACATCATTCTCAAACATATGGTGAGTGCCGACTGACAGTATTCCCGCTTGAGCACCATACATTTCTACATCATTCTCAAACGTCTGCACGAGAATATCGAAGCAAGATGTAGCTTGAGCACCATACATTTCTACATCATTCTCAAACACCCAGTTCGTTATAAAAGATAGAGGGATCGCTTGAGCACCATACATTTCTACATCATTCTCAAACTTATTCGCCACTTATGATTGCGACTACGCAGCTTGAGCACCATACATTTCTACATCATTCTCAAACTGGACTTAGATGCTAATTTAGCAGTAGGAAGCTTGAGCACCATACATTTCTACATCATTCTCAAACTATCTTTACGATCGTTAAAAACTTCTGTCGGCTTGAGCACCATACATTTCTACATCATTCTCAAACTTGCTGTCTGATACAATTTTGATACTGCCAGCTTGAGCACCATACATTTCTACATCATTCTCAAACCAATCAAAGGAGCGGGTAATACAGGAGAGTGCTTGAGCACCATACATTTCTACATCATTCTCAAACAGATGCATGTCAATTTTGCAAATGTCATAGGCTTGAGCACCATACATTTCTACATCATTCTCAAACCTAAGGATGCAGTGACAATTCAGAAGATATGCTTGAGCACCATACATTTCTACATCATTCTCAAACTTTGCAAATACATTTATATATGCCGTCAAAGCTTGAGCACCATACATTTCTACATCATTCTCAAACGGTGGTAACGGCGTTTGCATGCAATGTATCGCTTGAGCACCATACATTTCTACATCATTCTCAAACAGTTCTCAATCGGGTTATATTCTAATGTAGGCTTGAGCACCATACATTTCTACATCATTCTCAAACCAACAACGGCAGACAATAGAAGAGGAGTAGGCTTGAGCACCATACATTTCTACATCATTCTCAAACTACATGTTCCTTCACTCCTTCCTATTTGCCGCTTGAGCACCATACATTTCTACATCATTCTCAAACACTCTTGACCGTTGACACGCCACCCTTAAAGCTTGAGCACCATACATTTCTACATCATTCTCAAACACAGGCGCTTGCTATCTGAATGCCGGGAAAGCTTGAGCACCATACATTTCTACATCATTCTCAAACTAAAGTATTATCTTTCGTGTGTTCGTACGCGCTTGAGCACCATACATTTCTACATCATTCTCAAACTTCGATCTTTCTAGTGACTATCCGTCTCAGGCTTGAGCACCATACATTTCTACATCATTCTCAAACGGTGTGTATGTTGGCTTTTCGTATTCGATAGCTTGAGCACCATACATTTCTACATCATTCTCAAACCAGTAGTAGGCAGTCGTGGGGCTTGCAAATGCTTGAGCACCATACATTTCTACATCATTCTCAAACACGTATCTCTACATCTCAATTCGTCTGACAGCTTGAGCACCATACATTTCTACATCATTCTCAAACTCGGGGAGAAAGGAGTGAGACATGAATATAGCTTGAGCACCATACATTTCTACATCATTCTCAAACGCCTGTCGGGGCGGCTGTTTCATAAAGACGGCTTGAGCACCATACATTTCTACATCATTCTCAAACTGTTGATGATGCTGTACAGCTTGTCTCCGAGCTTGAGCACCATACATTTCTACATCATTCTCAAACTCAGGAGACAGGGATGTGCAAACAGTCTTTGCTTGAGCACCATACATTTCTACATCATTCTCAAACGAAAAAAGTACCGGGCATTGATTAATTAGCGCTTGAGCACCATACATTTCTACATCATTCTCAAACGACCGTCAGATCCTTTACTGTAACTCCTTTGCTTGAGCACCATACATTTCTACATCATTCTCAAACAGATTTTATTTATTGCAATGCGTTTAATAAGCTTGAGCACCATACATTTCTACATCATTCTCAAACACGTATCTCTGCATCTCAATTCATCGGTTGGCTTGAGCACCATACATTTCTACATCATTCTCAAACGAAATTTATTGACTTCTCTTGGGTCTTGGTGCTTGAGCACCATACATTTCTACATCATTCTCAAACGAAAATTTTTTTAATGAATCAAATGATAATAGCTTGAGCACCATACATTTCTACATCATTCTCAAACAGTCGACTGCTGGAGTGTTCCGTCAATGGCGCTTGAGCACCATACATTTCTACATCATTCTCAAACCTCAAATTAGAAAATAAAATGCCATCACTAACATAAAATGTATCTCTGCTGTGCTCAAACACACTTATTTAAATAATAGTATAACGAAATCTTTCTCTTTTTTCAATAGATTTCACAGTTATCCTTATCAATAATATACCACTTCTCACCATCTATTCTACTGTCAATATAATGTTCCATTAATAAAACATTCCATTCTCGACAGCACACTTCTGAATACAATAATTTCATTTCTTCAGCAGAAAAGTATTGTCTTAAATTCCAGAATATTAATAATTTTGGCTTTATCAATTCCTGGAGCAATATACAATATTGCAATAACCGCTCCAAGTCCGTTTCATATTCAGTAACTAATTGAATACCCATAGCTTTCGCCAAACTCGAATAATCAAGTTCCTCATTGATACTGAACTCAAACGAATACTCCACCTCTAGATTACCAAAGAATGTTTGGATATGTGTGTTTAGCTCCTGCCCCTCTCTCCAATGCATTTCGTTCACTGCTTTTTCTGCAAAAGATTTCAAAAAGGCAGTAACCAGCTTTCTTTGATTAACATCTAGCTGCAATGGGTTAAAAATCATTTCCATGACTTTGCCGATTTTTAATTCTTTATCATCTTCCGACAAAACCCAGTTGCCGCTATCACCACTTTGCTGAGATATTAATTCCTTTTGAATCTCCCGCCATCTTACCGGTGATTCTACAACACACACTGGTATCAGAGAATCATCCTTTCCAAATTCTATATCGAAATGAACATCCGGATGTGTTAATTTCAAACATCCCCCTCCCCTCTTTTACTGTGATTACAGTATAATTAATCGTTCATCACTCTGAATCACTTCACTTGTAACTTCCCCGACCAAAAGTTCCATTCGACCATACTGTTTTTCGGTAATCGTCAACATTTGCACCAAACCCTCAGGAGGTTTGTTTTTGCGAACATTATCTTCAATTCTTTGGGCTATGCTGGTATTTAATGCTAACTTACTATAGATCGACTCCTGTTGCATAACAAACCCACTTTTCAGCAAATATTTCCGAAATTTCGTGTATTCTCGCCGCTGCGCACTTGATAGTACAGGAAGATCGAACATTACTATCACTCTCATGTACCTATAACTCATAAGAATAAAAGGAAAGCTGCGCAATGTCCGACTCATTCAAAGCATCGAATACGCTCTTAACATATTGCTTGATCGCATTTAGGATGACAAAATGTTTGCCTTCCATTATTATTTCTTCATTTAGCAAAGCAACTAATTTCATTTTTTGTTCATGCTCAAATTCTATTGGTCTCATTTCACATACCTTTCGATCGACAAGTACACGATACGGTTCCATTAAATCTGAACCCAAATTAAATTGGTTAAACATATTATCATGGAATAACCCCAGCTGTGTAATGTATCCATTCATTACAATTTCACGATTAATTGCAGAAAGCATCAGTGAATATCCATAATTCAATGCTGCGTTAATCGGGCAATCTTGACTCCGTGAGAAATCCATGCCAAACAATGCGTTAAAATATACTTTTGCAGCATGACCTTCACGATTAGTGGCATCATTCCATTGTATCTGTTGAACATAGTCTCTCAGCAAAGCAGCTTCCGTATTCTTCCCCCTTTCCAGCAAGAATTCCGCCTGCTTATTTATTTTCTCACGAACAATTTCCGTCCATACAGCTTCCTTCACAGACTGTGGCCATGTAATTTGTGTACGGATTTTATTGCTTGTATCATGTGAGCCATAATACGAAATCAACTCCGAGGATGGATTTCGCTTATGGTCACAAAATATCACTTTCACCTTCTGTCTCGTTAATTCCGCCAACAATCCAACTGTCAGTGATACAGAAGTAGATTCCACAAGCAGAAGTGCTATTTCTGAAATATGTATCTTCTGCGTTTTCATCTCACTCCGTACCACTAAATATTGCAATTGCAAGTCCAATTTTGCCGTGTTGTGCACGACGACAATTCGCCAACTCATATCGTTTTTAGATCAATCACCTGTTCGTAGAAACCTGTAATTGATTGGTTAATCAATAAAACACTTTGTTGTTTTGTGATATCACTCAATATTTTAAGTGAACCAGCACTTTTCCCACCTCCGATGTTAGTAAGATTCGCCAACTGCGGACTACACTGAAATAAATGTAAAATTTCCATAAGCAGCAAACATTTTTGCTCATCATCTAATGCCAAAAATTCTTCTTTTACTTCCTTCAAATCTTTAGCTTGCTTTGATAACTTTACTGCATATACTGTTTGTTCCAATTTGAATACGAAAATATCATATAATTTCTCAAATAGATCCATTGTTAATTCATATTTTTCTGGCAAAACAGCCTCTTTATTCTCTCTATGATCCAAGCAATATTTTCCAATTTTTTTTATTAATTGCTGATCATCTTCAGATAACACCAACTGAGTTGCCCCGATTAATAGCAATCTATTTTCAGTTCTTCCCACTAAATGCATTTTAAATCCATCAACATCGATCAATGCATTTTTCTTTATCTTGGATAATCGCACGTCTGGATTCACAAGACCGAGTTCCTCCTCGCAGTATCGTCTACGAAGCTCTACAGATTCCTCTAAGCTTTTCGCCAAATATACCGGCACGAACTCAATCGTTCTCTTTCTCTCTCCCTTCTTACCATCGGATTCCACCAGCATAAAATAAGCACCACTCGCCTTATTATACGCTCCATATTTCTCGATCGACTGGAGCCTCTCGTCGACACCTCCCTTGATTGGTATCTGTCCTTTTCCTTTCTTCAAAATATTTTGATCGAAAAGCCCTCCTTTTACTTCGTATGCTCTTCTTGTGAATAAAACATTATTCTTTCGCATCCATTTCTTCACAGTACATATTGTCCCGTTATCTCCAGGAATCCATGCTGTTTCATTTCCACGTTTTACCGTTTCATTCTCAAACATTTTCTTTAAGTTGTATGTACGTCCCGGATTGTTGCGCACAAACCATGCCGCATCCTTTGTAAATTTTACATAGTATGTGTTGCCGACAACAATATTCAAATAGGCATCTTTGGCATGATGGAAATCATTCACCTCACGCACTTTGATCATGTCAAATTTATGCCGGAATTCACTAACTGCACGAGCTTTTGCATAAACGATTTCGGCATCAGGATATGCCTCTTCCAATAAATGCGCAACCGCTTTGGTACTCTGCCGTGTCTCTACTAATTGTCTGGCAATAAAACCAGCCAACTCATCTTCACCAAATGGCTCTGTTCTTGTCAATCTCTTATATTTTTCTTTAGAGATCAATCCCTTTTTCAACAGCGTGCTCCATAACGCTTTTCCGGCTTTTCGATATTCCTCAGGGACCGGGAATGTATCTGTCTTTTTGCTATTTAAATCTCTTTTGACCAATACGCGGTTGTCTATACTATCGTCCATAACCTTCGATTGTGGATATATATGATCAATATCATATCGGTTTGTGAATAACTCATCCAAATCAATGGCATCTCCGGAATACATACACCTTCCCATCTGCGAATAATATAAGAAAAGTTTGTCACTGCGCAATGCATTGTCAGACTCCTTATTTGCCAGACGGTCGTATAATTCCGGTGCTTCCTTTTTGCAGGCTTTGTAAAGATCCAACAACTGGTTTCTTCTAGAAACTTTTCTCACGCCTTTTTCACCGGGCTCTCTTGCAACCTCGACAAAAATGCGTTTTGGTGCACCACACATTATATTTGTAATTTCCCTTACAATTTTTATAGTTTGCCAAATTGGGCGCTTTACTGCAGGAGACACATAAAGCTCTTCAATGTCTTGATATTCTATCTCTCCTTTTTTCATCTGTCCGGCATTCCATTGCTCAATCTGCTTTGTATAATCGTATTTTCCACTTAAAAGTTTCATTAAGTTCTCATTCGTTTCCCAAAGCGCAGTGATGATATTCATCACTTCACCAGTCTCTTTATTGACTGATTCAATATTTTCCAAAAAGGTGCGCGACAATCTGCCCCACCCTGCATATTTTTTGTTGGCAAGCTGAGCAACTTGTTTGTCAGACAACATCGGATATTTTCTATGAATACGCTGTTTCAACATCTTTTGAGAATCTGCAAATAGCGTAATATCTCTAACAATATCCTCCTGCTCACTTTCCGAAAGGACCCCCGTTCCAACGATCTGCTTAAAATCATGATACGCTTTCAACGAACTCTTAAAATTCTGATCAAATCCGGATAGTTCTTGTTCTTTAGAAATTACGCCGTTGATTCTAAGGTAATCCTTGACCTTTTTCCCTGTTACACGTTGGTATTTCTTGAAAACATTATTATAAATATCCTGCTTAAGTTCCGGAGCTATCAGTTCCCCATCAATGCGTAGATTATTTAGCTCGTTCAATACATTGAATTTCGCATACAACAATGATTCCTTCGGCAAAACATCCTCTCCGATCAGATACGTGCATTTATTCGTCATGCGTTCAATAAATTTCGTTGCACTCTCTTCCTCGTCAATCATTTCTGAAAAATTCCATGGATAAATTTTGCCTTCCTTTTTACGTACAGACCAGCTATGACCACCTTTATCTTGATGCGCCGTGTTCAAAGGTCCTACGTAGTACGGAATGCGGAAGCGGAATATCTTTTGTATTTTTTCCTGTTATTGTGTTATTATTTACAAAGCTTGCTGCAATTCCAGTATTCATATTTGAACCATATCTATTATTAATAACTTTGTATCCATTATCTTTTATGTATTCAGCAATATATGTATCTGACTCTTTTTCTCAACTTCGTAAAAATAGGAATGTTTACCATAGGTGGAGGATATGCTATGATTCCGCTTATCGAGCGTGAAATCGTGAAACGCCAGTGGATGACTAAGGAAGATTTTATGCAGATGTTTGCTATTACCCAGTCTCTGCCCGGAGTTTTTGCTGTTAATATTTCTATTTTTGTCGGTTACAGGCTGAAAGGCTTTTGGGGTAGTCTGGTTTGTGCTTTAGGCACTATTTTGCCTTCGTTTGCCATTATACTGATAATAGCTTTGTTCTTCAATCAGTTCCAGGATAACCCTTATGTCATCAGGATATTTAATGGAATCCGGCCGGCTGTTGTTGCTTTGATCTTGGTGCCCTGTCTTTCGGCCATTAAGGCTATTCGCATGGGTTATATGGAATTGATAGCCCCGATCATAGGAACTTTGTTGATATGGAAAGCAGGTGTATCCCCGGTATATATCGTATTGGCGGGTATTGTCGGCGGATTGGTTTATACATTATGGCTAAAAGATAAATTGAAAGGAGGAGATATATGATCTATTGGCAATTAATCTATGTTTATTTGAAAATCGGATTGTTTGGTTTTGGCGGGGGATATGCCATGCTTTCGTTGATTCAGTTCGAGATTGTAGATCGGCATCATTGGCTGACGTTACAGCAATTTACGGATATTGTCGCTATTTCACAGATGACTCCTGGGCCTATCGGGATAAATAGTGCCACTTATATTGGCTATTCGGTGACTGGGAGTGTTTGGGGGGCTGTTGTTGCGACGGTTGCTGTTTGTCTGCCTTCATTTCTTATGGTATTGTTTATCTCTTACTTCTTTGTGAAATTCAAGAATAATAAATATGTTAATGCGGCAATGTCAGGCCTGTTGCCTATGTCCGTAGCTTTGATCGGAGCTGCCGCTTTGCTGCTGATGAACGGAGAAAACTTTATAGATTATAAGAGCATTTTAATATTCATTGCTGCTTTTATTCTTACTTGGAGATATAAAGTTCATCCGATTCTGATGATCTGTCTGGCCGGGGTGATGGGATTTATTTTGTATTAAGCAATCGTAAAAAAATAGATTGTCGCATACCGTACAGTGAGAAAATCGCACGTCTGATTTTAACATTGTTAATTCCGTTTTCTTGCATATCATTCCTTTTTTTGCAAAACATTAATATCTTGTTGGTAAAGAAGCGTATTCCTGCCGACAAGAATACGTGTTTAACACAACATTAAAAGCGTATTCTTGCAGGTTGAGAATATCGGTTCATTTGTTTATTGAACGAATGGTTAATGGTTTGATATACAATGGGTAATATCGTACATTGTTATTCCCCCTGTATTGGACATCCCTCATTGGCTCGGAAAATAGTTCCTGCCTGTACTTGTCAAAATAGTAACATTTTCCTCTCAGAATAATACCGGGCAAAATTTAAACAGACTCATAATCTGGAGGTCCTTGGTTTAAACTTAGGTTGTTATTTGTTAAAAAAATCAAGTATTTACGAGAAATTACAGGTGCTTTTTCTTTTATTGATGAACTTCAGGTGACCTTTTTGTGCGCAAAGTATATTCACACGGGGAGTATCTGATTTCATAAAAGTGCATACGATTTCATGATATTTTTCTATGTTGTGTAGCCATTTCTCTTGAGGAAATTAGCTTTCTCTTATCAAGAGAATAAATGGACTCTTTGAGGTGGAACTTTTAATCCACAAGTTTGCAAGAAAGATAAATATTGTTTAATTTTGTCATGATAATACATCTTACAGTTTTAAATCCTACAATTTAACAATTATGGAAAAAATAGATTATAGTTGGTGCTATGTAAGTTCGTCATCTAACACTTGTTCAAAAGGCGACGACGCTGTTGTATACCACAATTGTAGCATGTGTGATGAGCACTATGTTTATTGTGACGATGATTGCATGATTGATTATGACTAAGCTTGACTCATGGAAGTAATACGTCAGGAGCAAATTTGGTTTCGTGATCATTTAGTAAGACAGCCTAAGCAGAATATCAAGTACAGACTATCCCATTTCGTTGTTAAACAAGTAACTGACGATGGAATACTGTTGTATAACAATGTAACGGGCTGTCTTCTCTTTTTTAAGTCTGAGAAAGATATTAAAGAAAATTTCATTTTTTTGGTAGAGTATTGGTTCTATTTACCTGTCGATTCTTTTAATGAGTGCGATTGGGTCGATTTTTTGCGCACAAAAAGGATTGATGACGCATCGCATCAAGGCATCAATTCTTATGTGATTATGACCACTTTAGACTGTAATGCAAGGTGTTTCTATTGCTATGAAAAAGGAACTCCGCGTATTTCTATGACCGAAAAAAATGCACTTGTCACAAGTGAGTATATTCAACGCCATTCTACAAATAAGGTTAAGCTAACTTGGTTTGGAGGAGAACCTTTGCTGAATACAGTAGTAATGGATTTGATATGTCAAAAACTAAATGATTTCGGCATTTCGTACTTTTCGCACATAATCACCAATGGACTGCTCTTTACACGAAACATAGTCAACAAAGCAATAAATGTGTGGAAACTCAAACGAGTTCAAATTACATTAGATGGCACGGAGCAAGTATATCTGCGCGCGAAAGCATACGTTAACTCTCAAGGGTCCGAGTTCCAAATTGTTTTAGACAACATTGAGGCATTATTAAACTCAAAGATAGCTGTCAATATCCGTCTTAATCAAGACGCATACAACACAGAGGACCTTTTAGAGTTACTTGCTATTCTACATAATCGTTTGGGGACTAATCCGTACCTGACAATATACAATCACCTCCTGTTTAATTTCGAGGGAGACTATACACAAGAGCAAATAGGCTGTTATTACAAATTAAAGAATAAACTCACCGTTTTGGAGTATATAAAAGGTTATAAACTTCCTAACGGTATGACCGATCATCAGTGTATGGCCGATAGCAGTCATTCTTTAGTCATAACTCCATCCGGGATAATTGGCAAATGTGAGCATTTTACCGAAGAAAAAATGATTGGTTCGATATTTACTGAAGATATTGATTCATCTGTTCTGAAGATGTGGAACGAAAGATACGACAAGCAAAAGGAATGCAATTTATGCCCTCTTTATCCAACTTGTATAAGGATAAAGATGTGTCCGAATCAGAAAAAGCATTGCTCTGATTTTTATCGTAAAGATAGAATGGAATCTCTTAATATTGCCATCAAATATTGTTACAAAGAATGGAAAATTCACAAAGCTGAATTAACTGGTTTAGAGAACTAAAAGTAAGGATTATTACATTGAAATTAAACTTCTTTGTCCTTTCTCAATTTTCCAATCATACGCCCCCTCTGCAACATCGCCCACCTCTTTGAGTGTGTGGAGATGTTTGATTTCGTCAAAGGGTTGCTTATGTTCTGCATAGCCACACAGCCAGTCACCAACAGCTTTTTGTATTTCAGTCGTTTCCCCATATTTCTGCATCACACTTTTAATGTCAGCGGCTTCGGATGGGGCAAAGATTGACTTATGTTGCTTTGTGCCAAAATGAACAATCGCATCAATTGCTCGTCTGAACACTTCGCTTGCTTGGTAGAGGATATTAGCTATGACATTTAAAATTTTCCGGCTGGCTTCCAAAGCCTCCTGCAACAAACGGGTAGTATTGTCTTTCTTCTTGGTGGCTGTAAGAACCGCTTGGCTGATGCGCTGCTGTATGTTTGCTTCCTGCGCTTGAAGCTACCTGACAGTCTCGTTCCTCTCAATGGCTGATGTGCGACTTTGCGCCAAAACCCTGTCTCGCTCAGTTTTGGCACTTCGCTTTTCTTCAACCAATGCCTTTTTATAAAGGAAATTATGAGATATCTATTGTAATGGAGGAATTTTATACAGAGTTTGAACGACCTTTCTCTCCAGCAAGGACATACAATAATTACTATAAGATTGTAATATTAATACTTGTATTAGTTCACTTAATTATTTTAATCTATGTAACTTAGCTAATGTTTAGTTTTACAATCAATAACTGTATTATACTTTACTTTATAAAGTCAATACCCCAACATGGGCAAACGGTATTTATACACAATGCGTGGTACAATAAAGTATATAGTTGCGTGCGTTAATTTATAAGTGATACTTCGCTCATTTCGGTGACCTTCAGGTGACCTTTTCGCATGAAAACTACCGCAAATATACATGTTTTTCTGCAGACCGCAAAACCTACTAATATCTGATTATCGGTATACTTATACACTATGCAATTACATGAAATATCGCACAAAAAGACTCTAATTATATGTTTCTTCTGAAACTGTCTGCTTGCGTGGAAAAATGTTATATCATTTTTCCTTTAAACACAAAGCTTTCTTTTCCAAAATCGGCTTCCGGCAGGGGAGTACCCGGGGCGAATAAGCCGAAGACGGAGGATCCCGAACCACTCATCGCAGCATATATGGCTCCTTTTTGGTATAGCTCGTCTTTTATCTCTCCGATGGCAGGGTATTGTGGAAATACGCTTGCCTCGAAGTCGTTTACTAACCTTTCTTTCCACTCGCTGACAGGCAGGGCGATGGTTTCTTTTAACGAGTATTCCGGCTTATGAGGCTTAATCAGTGAAAAAGCTTCTCGCGTAGATACAAAAATATCGGGTTTTACCAATAGGATCTGATAATCTTTTAAAGAAAGCGTGATAGGAGAGAATAGGTTTCCGATTCCTTCGGCATAGGTTGGCATATTGTTGATAAAGAAAGCACAGTCGGCTCCTAACGCTGCAGCATATTCTTCCAGTTTTTCGGTGGTTAGTCCCAGTTCGAACCTTTTGTTTAAAAGTTTTAGCATGAAAGCGGCATCGGACGATCCGCCGCCCAATCCCGCACCCGATGGGATATGCTTATACAAATGAATATCTACCGGAGGAAGGTCGAACACTTTGTCCAACATCAGATAGGCTTTCACAACCAGATTGTCTGCTGCATTTCCTGTTATTTCCAAGCCTGCCTGATGAAGAGAAAACTTTTGTACTTGCCCGTTGGCAGCAGGTAATTGGCAGTTGTTTTGCACATGTATCTCTAAAGCGTCTTCGATGGGAACGGGATAAAAAACGGTTTCCAGATTATGATATCCGTCCGGGCGTTTCTCTGTGATATTCAACCCCAAGTTTATTTTTGCATTCGGAAATGTGATCATTTTTTTATTTACGATTAGGAAAACTACAATTTACAATTGAAATCTCAGAAACCTGAAAAGAAATTCTATAAAAAACAAAATAGATTCTCATGGTTTATAAGTATCGATGCAAAGTTAGTAAAATCTTCATTTTTCTTTATTTATTCTTCATTATTATATTCTATCTTTGCCATCCCTTTACGAACCGACCGGTCGGTTTGTTTTGGTTTTTAATAATAAATTAGGCAGATATTAAATTGTAAATAGAAAGATGGCTGAACAACAAAAAAGAACTTCCCGTAATACGAAATCCAAAACTCCGCAACCTATAACCGACTATGGACGTATCCAGCCACAGGCCCCGGAATTGGAAGAAGCCGTGTTGGGGGCTTTGATGATTGAAAAAGATGCATATTCCCTGGTAAGTGAAATTCTTCGCCCGGAATCGTTTTATGAGCATCGCCATCAACTGATTTATGCAGCTATTACAGACTTGGCTGTTAATCAGCAACCGGTGGATATCCTTACTGTGAAAGAGCAATTGGCTAAACGCGGTGATTTGAAAGAGGTTGGTGGTCCGTTTTATATAACACAGTTGAGTAGTAAGGTTGCTTCTTCTGCTCATATCGAGTATCATGCGCGTATCATTGCACAGAAATATCTGGCGCGTGAACTGATTACTTTTACCAGTGGGATTCAAAGCAAGGCATTTGATGAGACGCTCGATGTGGACGATCTGATGCAGGAGGCAGAAGGAAAGTTATTTGAGATTTCGCAACGGAACATGAAGAAAGACTATACGCAGATCAATCCGGTGATTAGTGAGGCGTATCAGTTGATTCAGAAAGCTGCTGCCCGTACCGATGGTTTGAGTGGCTTGGAGAGTGGTTATACCAAGTTGGACAAGATGACTTCCGGTTGGCAAAACTCTGACCTTATTGTTATCGCTGCCCGTCCTGCTATGGGTAAAACGGCATTCGTGCTTTCTATGGCAAAGAATATAGCGGTAAATTTCAGGAATCCTGTTGCGTTGTTCTCGCTTGAAATGAGTAATGTACAGTTGGTAAATCGTCTGATTTCCAATGTCTGTGAAATTCCGAGTGAGAAAATCAAGAGCGGCCAGCTCGCTGCATATGAGTGGCAGCAACTGGATTATAAGTTGAAAGATCTGATCGACGCACCTTTGTATGTCGACGATACCCCTTCGTTGTCTGTTTTTGAACTTCGTACCAAAGCGCGTCGTCTGGTGCGTGAGCATGGGGTCCGGATTATCATTATCGACTACCTTCAGTTGATGAATGCGAGCGGTATGGCATTTGGTAGCCGTCAGGAAGAGGTAAGTACTATCTCGCGTTCGCTCAAAGGACTTGCTAAGGAGTTGAATATACCTATTATTGCCTTGTCGCAGTTGAATCGTGGTGTCGAGAGTCGTGAGGGTATCGAAGGAAAACGACCTCAGTTGAGCGACCTTCGTGAATCCGGGGCCATTGAACAGGATGCCGATATGGTGTGCTTTATTCATCGTCCGGAATACTATAAGATCTTTCAAGACGATCATGGAAACGACTTGCGTGGTATGGCGGAAATTATTATTGCCAAGCATCGTAACGGTGCTGTAGGAGATGTGCTCTTACGTTTCAAAGGTGAATACACTCGATTCCAAAATCCGGATGATGATATGGTGATTCCTGCACCCGATGCAGGGGCGATGCCTATAGTGGGTTCACGAATGAATAGTGCCGGTAACGTTCCGCCTCCTACACCTGATTTTGCTCCGCAAGCTGATAATCCGTTTGGCGGAATAGGCGGTGACGGGCCATTGCCTTTCTAAATATTTTTAGCTTGAATTGTTTATATATAGTAGCTAAGTAGTCAAGTAGTTAAGTAGTAAGTAGAAATGTATTGTCTGATGCTTTTCGCTTATCCACTTGTTACTTAGTTGCTTATTATTTATTTAATTAATGCTTAGTTGCTTACTATTTAACTACTCACTACTCACTACTTACTACTCACTACTTACTACTTAACTACTCACTACTTAACAGCTCACTACTTGACTACTCTGCAAGTGAAGTAAACTAATTGGGATTGTTTCCGGATTTTAAGAAATGATACCGGCTATTTTTGTACTTCATTAATTTTCTATGTATTAAATTTCCTGCCAACCGAAAAAACTTATTAACTTTGCGAATCTTTTTGAGAAATAATAAAAACTTAATGATATGAATATCTCTTATAATTGGCTGAAAGAGTATGTCGACTTCGATTTGACACCGGAAGAAGTGGCTGCTGCGCTTACTTCCATCGGATTGGAAACAGGAAGTGTGGAAGAAGTTCAAACCATTAAAGGCGGTCTGGAAGGTCTCGTTATTGGCGAGGTGTTGACATGTGTGGAGCATCCGAATTCAGACCACTTACACATCACTACGGTTAATTTGGGAAATGGCGAGCCCACCCAGATTGTATGCGGAGCGCCCAATGTAGCTACCGGACAAAAGGTTGTTGTTGCTACCTTAGGCACGAAACTCTACGATGGTGATGAATGTTTTACGATTAAAAAATCAAAAATTCGTGGTGTAGAGTCTATCGGTATGATCTGTGCAGAGGATGAAATCGGTATCGGGACTTCTCACGATGGTATCATCGTCTTGCCCGAACAGGCTGTTCCGGGCACATTGGCCAAAGATTATTATAATGTAAAGAGTGATTATGTACTCGAAGTGGATATCACGCCCAATCGTGCGGATGCCTGTTCGCACTATGGTGTGGCACGCGACCTGTATGCCTACCTGATTCAGAATGGCAAGCAAGCTACGTTGAAATGTCCGTTGGTCGATGCTTTTGCAGTAGAAAATCACGATCTCGATATAAAAGTAACGGTAGAGAACAGTGAAGCATGTCCCCGATATGCCGGTGTTACTGTAAAAGACGTTACTGTAAAAGAGAGTCCTGAGTGGTTGCAGAATAAGCTTCGGTTGATTGGGGTGCGTCCTATCAATAATGTGGTGGACGTTACGAACTATATCGTTCATGCTTTCGGACAGCCGCTACACTGTTTTGATGCAGATAAAATAAAGGGCGGGGAAGTCATTGTAAAGACTTTGTCCGAAGGTACTCCTTTTGTTACATTAGACGGTGTAGAGCGTAAATTGAATGAGCGTGATTTGATGATCTGTAACAAGGAAGAGGCGATGTGCATTGCCGGTGTGTTCGGCGGATTGGATTCCGGTTCTACGGAGGCAACCACAAACGTTTTTATCGAGAGTGCTTATTTTCATCCTACTTGGGTGCGTAAAACGGCTCGTCGTCATGGATTGAATACGGATGCTTCTTTCCGTTTCGAAAGAGGTATCGATCCGAATATAACTATTTATTGCCTGAAGTTGGCGGCCATCATGGTAAAAGAGTTGGCCGGTGGTACCATCTCCAGTGAGATTAAGGACGTGTGTGTGGCTCCTGCGCAAGATTTTATCGTAGAGTTAGCATATGAAAAAGTAAATTCTCTGGTTGGCAAAGTGATTCCGGTGGAAACAATCAAGAGTATTGTGAAAAGTCTGGAAATGAAGGTCACGAATGAAACGGCTGAAGGCTTGACGTTGGCAGTTCCTCCTTATCGTGTGGATGTACAACGTGATTGTGATGTGATTGAAGATATTCTTCGTATTTACGGATATAATAACGTAGAGATACCATCTACCTTGAAATCGAGTCTGACTACCAAAGGAGAGGAAGATAAATCAAATAAACTGCAGAATTTGATAGCTGAGCAGTTGGTTGGTTGCGGATTTAATGAAATACTGAACAACTCTCTGACACGTGCTGCTTATTACGACGGGTTAGAGTCTTATCCTTCCAATCACTTGGTGATGCTGATGAATCCGTTGAGTGCTGATTTGAACAGTATGCGCCAGACATTGTTATTTGGAGGGCTCGAAAGTATCGCTCATAATGCGAACCGTAAGAATGCTGATTTGAAATTCTTCGAGTTCGGTAATTGCTATTATTTCGATGCCGATAAGAAGAATCCGGAAAAAACATTGGCAACTTATGCCGAAGATTACCATCTTGGATTGTGGGTGACGGGCAAGAAGGTTTCCAATTCTTGGATACATGCGGATGAGAATAGTTCGGTATATGAGTTGAAAGCTTATGTAGAGAATATCTTGAAACGTCTGGGATTGGATTTACGCAATCTGGTGGTGGGTAATCTTACGGATGATATTTTTGCTGCGGCTCTTACCGTTCATACCAGAGGTGGCAAACGTTTGGCTACATTCGGTGTTGTGACAAAGAAATTGCTGAAAGCATTCGATATTGACAATGAGGTATATTATGCCGATCTGAACTGGAAAGAACTGATGAGGGCAATCCGTTCAGTGAAAGTCAGCTTTAAGGAAATATCTAAATTTCCGGCTGTGAAACGTGACCTTGCGCTGTTGCTCGACAAGAATATCCAGTTTGCTGAAATTGAAAAGATTGCTTACGAAACAGAGAAGAAACTCCTGAAAGAAGTAGAGCTCTTCGATGTATACGAAGGTAAGAATCTGGAAGCGGGTAAAAAGTCATATGCTGTAAGTTTCTTGTTGCAAGATGAAATACAGACACTGAATGATAAGATGATTGATAAAATCATGTCGAAACTCGTGAAGAACCTGGAAGACAAACTGGGTGCGAAATTAAGATAAGAATTTAAAATCAATATATAAAAATATAAACCAATGGGAAGAGCATTCGAATATAGAAAAGCTACCAAGCTGAAAAGATGGGGCAATATGGCCCGTACATTTACGAGAATAGGTAAACAAATCGCAATTGCAGTGAAAGCCGGTGGTCCGGATCCTGAAAATAACCCGCATCTGCGTGCAGTTGTTGCCACAGCAAAGCGTGAGAATATGCCGAAAGATAACGTGGAACGCGCTATCAAGAATGCAATGGGTAAAGACCAGAAGGACTATAAAGAGATGAACTATGAAGGATACGGACCTTTTGGTATTGCTGTGTTTGTAGAGACCGCTACAGATAATACGACTCGTACGGTTGCCAATGTCCGTAGTGTTTTCAATAAGTTCGGCGGCACTCTGGGAACTTCCGGTAGCCTTGACTTTATGTTCAGTTGGAAATCGATGTTTACCATCGCTAAGAAAGAAGGTTTGGAGATGGATGAACTGATTCTTGAATTGATCGATTATGGAGTAGAAGATGAATATGACGAAGATGAAGAGGAAATCACCATTTATGGCGACCCTAAATCGTTTGCTCAGATTCAGAAATATCTTGAGGATAATGGCTTCGAAGTAAAAGGAGCCGAATTTACCCGTATTCCTAATGACGAGAAAGAACTGACTGCCGAACAACGTGCTACTATTGATAAAATGGTGGAACGTCTGGAAGAGGATGAGGATGTTCAGAACGTCTATACCAACATGAAACCGGCAGAGGAAGGCGAGGAATGAAATATGTTTATAGAACCCAGGGGACTTGCAGCACGAATATCGAACTCGATGTAGAAGAGGGTGTGCTGAAAGAAGTGGCTTACTGGGGTGGATGTAACGGTAGTTTGCAAGGTATTTCCCGTCTGGTGACAGGTATGAAAGTAGAAGATGTCATTGAAAAGCTGGAAGGTGTCAGATGTGGACGCCGTTCTACTTCCTGTCCGGATCAGTTGTGTAAAGCGTTGCATGAAATGGGATATTAAATCTTGATAGGATCCCATAAAAAAGCCGGAGATGCGCTTGAAAAAGCATCTCCGGCTTTTTTATGTGGAGGGTCTCAGTTTGATGTTATTTATCGGATTCTATTTGTACATATCCGGCGTGACCTTTACACGGAAGAGTTCTTGCTGAGTCTTATCCGATAGATAGACATATGCCATGGTTACATCCATATCTCTGTACATCTTGAGATCATCTGTGTTTTTGATGATTCCCGGTAGGTTTTCCTCCAAATGTTTTTGAGTGGTTTCCGCTATGTTCGGATCGTCTGCTGCTCCTGTCAGTGTATAATAATAAGTAAATGTGTTATCTCCTCCCGTATAGCTTGTGCTATCCATTCGTGTCATTTCGTCTATGGTCATGGGACACTGCTTATTGACTTCCTGAGAGGCTATTTCGAATACTTTTTGTTTTGCTTGCTGGCATGAGGTCAGTACGAGAACGGTAAGGCAAACTGCTGTGATGATCTTTTTCATAATGATATCTTGTTTTTAATAAATAATATTTCAAAGGTAATTGTTTTTGATGAACTGAACAAATGGGCGGATTGTTTTGTTTAATATCATTAAGGTTGGCGGTTCTCATCCAACAAAACCGTGTTAAAAATTGCGTTTAATTTCATTTAATCGTAATTTTGTGCAAACATTAAAAGAAAAGAACAGAACTTTATTATGCAGAATATATTTAAGGATTTAAAACGTAAAGACCATAAACGTTATTTGGGAGGATTGGATGTGTTCAGATACATCGGTCCCGGATTATTGGTCACTGTCGGTTTTATAGATCCGGGTAATTGGGCTTCAAATTTTGCCGCCGGCTCCGAATTCGGATATTCATTGCTGTGGGTGGTTACTCTGTCTACTATCATGCTAATCGTACTTCAGCACAATGTGGCGCATTTGGGAATTGTAACCGGGCTTTGTTTGTCTGAAGCGGCTACCCAATATACTCCTAAATGGGTGTCACGTCCTATCTTGGGAACAGCCGTGCTGGCCTCCATATCCACTTCGCTGGCAGAAATCCTGGGTGGAGCCATTGCTTTGGAAATGTTACTCGATGTTCCTATAATTGGGGGAGCTGTATTGACTACTGTTTTCGTTTCCGTCATGTTGTTTACAAACTCTTATAAAAAAATCGAACGGTCTATCATTGCTTTTGTGTCTGTGATCGGCCTCTCGTTTATTTATGAACTTTTTCTTGTAGATATAGATTGGCCATTGGCTGTGCAAGGATGGGTTACACCGGCCATTCCTAAGGGAAGCATGCTTATTATTATGAGCGTGCTTGGCGCAGTAGTGATGCCTCACAATCTGTTTCTTCATTCGGAAGTGATACAGAGCCATGAATATAACAAACAGGATGACGCTTCTATTCGGAAAGTTTTGAAGTATGAATTGTTCGATACGCTTTTTTCAATGATTGTGGGATGGGCCATCAACAGTGCAATGATCTTGCTTGCTGCCGCTACTTTTTTTAAAAGTGGGATACAAGTAGAGGAGCTGCAGCAGGCAAAATCACTGCTGGAACCTTTGTTGGGCAGTAATGCCGCCATTGTTTTTGCTTTGGCTTTGCTGATGGCAGGTATTTCTTCTACGATAACGAGTGGAATGGCCGCCGGTTCTATCTTTGCCGGAATATTTGGTGAATCATATCATATAAAGGACAGCCATTCGCAGGTGGGAGTCATTCTCTCGTTAGGCATTGCTTTGTTATTGATATTTTTTATAGGCGATCCTTTTAAAGGACTGATCATTTCACAAATGATTCTGAGTATTCAGTTGCCGTTTACCGTATTTTTGCAAGTGGGGTTGACTTCTTCTAAGAAAGTAATGGGCAATTACGTCAATAGTCGTTGGAGTACGTTTATACTTTATACAATTGCGATAGTAGTTTCTATATTGAATATCATGTTGCTGTTTTCTTGAATGAAGAAAGCAAGAAACAGGTTGTCGTTGTTGGATGGCGACATTAACTTTACCCGGTAAAATTGGATGATTATGAGTAATAAACAAGACGAAATTAATTTTGCCCGTGTGGCAGACGCCATTGAATATATTACCCGAAATTACCGGGAACAACCTTCTCTGTTCGATGTAGCGGAGGAAGTGAATGTAAGTATCCATCATTTTCAGCGGCTATTTACAGAATGGGCCGGAGTAAGCCCAAAGAAGTTTTTGCAGTATATCAGTGTCAATCATGCCAAGAAGATTTTAAGAGAAGGACAGGGAAGCCTTTTCGATGCTGCTTTTGAGACGGGACTTTCCGGTACGGGGCGTTTGCACGAACTTTTTATCCATATCGAAGGGATGACCCCGGGAGAATATAAAATCGGTGGTCGTGGATTGACCATTAACTATCGTTTCGCAGAAACTCACTTTGGGGAAATGCTGGTGGCATCTACCTCTAAAGGGGTATGTTATATGGCTTTCTGTGATGACCGGGAGCAGGTGTTGGACGAGTTAGGACATCATTTTCCGTATGCTACGTTCGAAAAGCGTCCGGATGAATTTCAAGAACGTGCCCTTGCTGTCTTTTCTATGGATTGGACGAATATAGATGAGGTGAAACTTCACCTACGGGGTACTGAATTCCAACTGAAAGTATGGGAAACATTGCTTAAAATACCGATGGGGGCATTAACCACCTATGGAGATATTGCCTGTTATCTGGATAATCCGAAATCCTCTCGTGCTGTGGGGACGGCAGTAGGAGATAATCCGGTTGCTTTTCTTATTCCTTGCCACCGTGTGATTCGCTCTACCGGTGCATTGGGGGGCTATCGTTGGGGGTTGACTCGAAAAACTGCTATGATAGGATGGGAAGCAGCAAAGATTGAGAAATAAAAAATAATGGAATAGCATATAATAGATGTTTTTATGAAAATAATAACTTATAATGTGAATGGCCTGCGGGCCGCAGTAACCAAAGGTTTGCCCGAATGGCTGTCACAGGAGCAGCCGGATGTTCTCTGTCTGCAAGAAACTAAATTGCAACCGGAACAGTATCCGGCAGAAGCGTTTGAAGCATTGGGTTATAAGGCCTATCTGTACTCTGCACAGAAAAAAGGATATAGTGGGGTGGCTATCCTTACCCGCCGTGAGCCCGATCATGTGGAATATGGTATGGGAATTGAAGAATATGATAATGAAGGCCGTTTTGTCCGTGCGGATTATGGAGACTTGTCTGTTGTGAGTGTATATCATCCCTCAGGAACAAGTGGCGATGAACGTCAGGCATTCAAGATGGTATGGCTGGAAGCCTTTCAGCAGTATGTGACAGAATTGCAAAAGTCCCGCCCTAAGCTGATTCTTTGCGGAGACTATAACATTTGTCATGAACCGATCGATATTCATGATCCTATCCGAAATGCGACAAATAGCGGTTTCCTACCCGAAGAACGAGAATGGATGACTCGTTTCCTGTCTGCCGGTTTTGTCGATTCTTTCCGTACGCTTTATCCTGAAAAGCAGGAGTATACCTGGTGGAGCTATCGTTTCAATTCGAGAGCGAAAAATAAGGGATGGCGCATAGATTACTGTATGGTCAGTGAACCTGTACGACCGATGTTAAAGGCTGCACGTATATTGAATGAGGCGGTACATTCCGATCATTGCCCGATGATGTTGGAATTGGAAGATTAGAGGATTCAGAGTATGGTGATACTCAGTTTGCGGCTATCTCCTCCATCACGAAACTCACATAAATAAATTCCCTGCCAAGTGCCCAGGTTCAACTTGTGGTTCTTGATAGGGATAGTTACTGAACTACCTATCAGAGACGCCTTTATATGCGCGCTCATATCGTCCGGGCCTTCCAGTGTATGCACAAAGTAAGGTGCGCCGTCCGGAACAAGTTTGTTGAAGAACGTCTGGAAATCGTACCGTACATCCGGATCTGCATTTTCATTGATTGTAATTCCTGCCGAAGTATGCTTGATAAACACCACAAGCAATCCACTTTCAGGTAATTCAGGCAGATGGGATATGATGTCACGCGTCACCAGATGGAAACCGCGTGGATAGTGTGGTAACTGTATATCGAGAGTGATAGCCATAATATTACTTCATTTAAATTACTTCTGCAAAGATACTTTTTTATACTTTTGCACAACTAAATGATAGAAATAAAAAATGGAAGATAGAATACAACGAGCTACTCAGCTTTTCAAAAGCGGTTATAATTGTTCGCAGTCCGTAGTAGCTGCTTTTGCCGATATATATGGATTTACGGAAGAACAGGCGTTACGTATGGCAGCCTCTTTCGGTGGCGGTATCGGGAGAATGAGAGAAACTTGTGGCGCCGCTTGCGGTATGTTTCTACTGGCAGGACTGGAAAAAGGTGCGGTTGACGGTGCTGATAAGGAAGGGAAGGCTGCTAATTATGCTTTGGTACAAGAACTTGCGGCTGAATTTAAGAAAAGAAACGGTTCATTGAATTGCGGTGAACTGTTGGGGTTGAAGAAAAGGGCGGAGATTTCGTCTGTTCCGGAAGAACGGACCGAGCAATATTATGCTAAACGTCCGTGTTCCAAGATGGTAGAGGAAGCTGCAAGAATTTGGGCGGAATACCTTGAAAAAAATCGGAAACAAGGCTAAAAAAGCTGTTTTTATTACAGATTTTGCAAAAAAACGACCAATAAAGTGTTATATAACATAAATATAACTATCTTTGCAGTTGAAATAAAATCTGAAAGTTGATATAACTTTCGATTTTTACATCATGTCGAACTTAAATTTCTAAAGCAAATGTTGAAAGAAAAAGCAGGTGAAATTGCAGGTAAAATCTGGAATGCACTGAACGGTACAGAAGGTCTGACCGCTAAGCAAATCAAAAAAGCAACCAAGTTAGTAGACAAAGACTTGTTTTTAGGTCTTGGTTGGTTGTTGAGAGAGGATAAGATCTCTACTCAGGAAATCGAAGGTGAACTCTTCGTTACATTGAACTAAGGAGTGAATTACTTCCCCAATAAAAAAATGCGTTGATACATTATGATATGTTATCAGCGCATTTTTTTATGTTCTGGCATTTGTGTATATTTGCGCACCAAATTAAATTAAGATAATAGTATCAGATGGATAAAATCAGAAATTTTTGCATCATTGCTCATATTGACCATGGTAAATCAACATTGGCGGACCGTTTGTTGGAGTTCACTAATACCATTCAGGTGACAGAAGGGCAGATGCTTGATGATATGGACCTGGAAAAGGAGAGGGGGATTACGATTAAAAGTCATGCCATACAGATGGAGTACACTTATAAGGGGGAGAAGTATATTCTGAACCTGATCGATACTCCGGGGCATGTTGACTTTTCATACGAAGTATCCCGCTCGATAGCTGCCTGCGAAGGTGCGTTACTCATTGTGGATGCGTCGCAAGGAGTCCAGGCACAGACCATCTCGAATCTTTATATGGCTATTGAGCACGATCTTGAAATCATTCCGATCATTAACAAGTGCGATATGGCAAGTGCCATGCCCGAAGAGGTGGAAGACGAGATCGTAGAGCTGCTGGGATGTAAGCGGGATGAAATTATCCGTGCGTCCGGTAAGACCGGTATGGGTGTGGAAGAGATACTGGCAGCGGTCATCGAGCGTATACCTCATCCTCAAGGTGATGAAAGTGCGCCGTTGCAAGCTTTGATATTCGACTCCGTATTCAACTCATTCCGTGGAATCATCGCTTATTTTAAGATAACGAACGGAGTCATCCGTGCTGGTGATAAGGTTAAGTTCTTCAATACCGGGAAAGAGTATGTTGCAGACGAAATCGGAGTGTTGAAGATGGAAATGGTTCCACGCAAGGAACTCCGGACGGGAGATGTAGGCTATATCATTTCGGGAATTAAGACTTCGAAAGAGGTGAAAGTGGGAGATACGATCACTCACGTGGCCCGCCCTTGCGATAAAGCGATTGCGGGATTCGAAGAGGTGAAGCCGATGGTGTTTGCCGGAGTTTATCCCATCGAAGCCGAAGAATTTGAAGATCTGCGAGCTTCACTTGAGAAGTTGCAGCTGAATGATGCCTCACTGACGTTCCAACCGGAATCATCGTTGGCCTTAGGCTTCGGTTTCCGTTGTGGCTTCCTGGGATTGCTTCACATGGAAATTGTACAGGAGCGTCTGGATCGTGAGTTCGATATGAATGTCATCACCACAGTTCCTAACGTATCTTATCATATTTATGACAAACAAGGTAATATGACGGAGGTGCATAACCCCGGCGGTATGCCCGATCCGACTATGATCGACCATATAGAAGAGCCTTATATCAAAGCTTCTATTATAACAACGACCGATTATATCGGACCTATCATGACGCTTTGTCTCGGTAAGCGGGGCGAATTGTTGAAGCAGGAATATATCTCGGGAAACCGCGTCGAGTTGTTCTACAATATGCCGTTGGGTGAAATTGTGATCGACTTCTACGACAGACTGAAGAGTATTTCGAAAGGTTATGCTTCGTTCGATTATCATCCGGATGGTTTCCGTCCGTCCAAATTGGTGAAACTGGATATTTTGTTAAACGGTGAATCGGTTGATGCGCTTTCTACCCTGACTCACTTCGATAATGCTTACGATATGGGGCGTCGGATGTGTGAGAAGTTGAAAGAACTCATTCCGAGACAACAGTTTGAAATAGCTATTCAGGCCGCTATCGGTGCTAAGATTATAGCTCGTGAAACGATCAAAGCGGTGCGTAAAGACGTTACGGCAAAATGTTACGGAGGTGATATCAGCCGTAAACGTAAGCTGCTTGAGAAGCAGAAAAAAGGAAAAAAACGTATGAAGCAGATCGGTAATGTGGAAGTGCCGCAGAAGGCATTCCTTGCCGTGCTTAAACTGGATTAGGAAATAAAGGCTGCAACGTAATAAAAAAACAGGAATCTTTCTGAACAAATTTTGTTGCAGCCAGTTTCTAATATACCAGGCAATTGTCATCTGTCCGCAGAGCTTTCCCTGGCAATTGCCTTTAAAACAACGATAAACAATAAAAATGAGAAAAGTTCTGTCTTTTTCGGCCTTTTTGATTATTGGCCTTTTGCTATCACAATACTTGCCGTTATTGGCAGGTGAAGGATATGCTACCGTAAAAATTGTATCTAACATTCTTCTTTACATCTGCCTGAGTTTTATTATGATTAACGTAGGGCGTGAATTTGAAGTTGATAAGACCCGTTGGCGAAGTTATGCCGGAGACTACTTCATTGCGATGGCTACTGCCGCCATGCCTTGGTTCCTGATTGCTATCTATTATGTATTTGTGCTTTTGCCGCCAGAATTCTGGAACAGTTGGGAGGCTTGGAAAGAGAATCTGCTGTTAAGCCGTTTCGCAGCTCCTACATCGGCCGGTATTCTTTTCACGATGCTCGCCGCCATCGGACTTAAATCAAGTTGGATTTATAAAAAGATTCAGGTCCTGGCAATTTTTGATGACCTCGATACCATTTTGTTAATGATTCCCCTGCAGATAATGATGATTGGTTTGCGCTGGCAGCTGATCGTGGTTGTCTTTATTGTCTTCTTATTGCTTTCATTGGGTTGGAAACAGTTGGGAAGGTATAACTGGCGTCAGGACTGGAAAGCGATAATGGGCTATTCGGTGCTTGTATTTGTTGCTACCCAAGCCGTTTACTATTTTAGCAAGCAGCTCTATGGCGAAGAGGGGAGTATTCACATCGAGGTGTTGTTGCCGGCTTTTGTGCTGGGTATGATCATGAAACACAAAGAAATAGATACTCCTGTCGAGCATAAAGTTTCAACAGGGGTTTCGTTCCTGTTTATGTTCTTGGTAGGTATGAGCATGCCGCATTTCATTGGGGTGAACTTTGCCGAGACACATGCCGGAACCCATTCGGTGACAGGTTCGCAGGAAATGATGTCGTGGGGAATGATAGCACTTCACGTATTGATTGTTTCACTGCTTTCAAATATCGGTAAGCTGTTTCCTGTGTTCTTTTACCGGGATAGGAAGTTCAGCGAACGCCTGGCGCTTTCTATCGGTATGTTTACCCGTGGTGAAGTAGGAGCCGGAGTCATCTTTATTGCCCTCGGATACAACTTGGGTGGTCCTGCATTGGTTATTTCAGTGCTGACCATTGTATTGAATTTGATTCTGACCGGTATCTTTGTACTATGGGTGAAGAAGTTGGCATTGCGAAGCTATACAATTTAGCCGTGTCATAGAATTGCTTAAATCTAATATTATATATACCTATTATGACAGTTTTACGTTCGATGAAGGATTTCTCGTCGATGAATATTACGGCGAGTATTCTATTGTTTGTCACAGCGATTGCCGCTGCGGTAATCGCTAACTCTCCGGCAGCATCGGTGTATCAGGAGTTTTTGTCGCATGAACTCCATTTTCGCATCGGAGGCTTTAATTTACTTTCGCATGCGGGACACAATCTGACGATGATTGAGTTCATTAATGACGGTCTGATGACGATTTTCTTCTTAATGGTCGGACTGGAGATTAAGCGAGAGTTACTGGTAGGCGAGCTTTCCTCGTTCCGTAAAGCTGCACTGCCATTCATTGCCGCATGTGGCGGAATGGTAGTGCCTGTTGTCATCTATTCCATGGTTTGTGCTCCGGGCACTGAAGGCGGGCAAGGACTGGCTATCCCTATGGCAACCGATATTGCCTTTTCTTTGGGAGTGCTCAGCCTGTTGGGCAAGCGTGTTCCGTTGAGTCTGAAAATCTTCCTTACAGCGTTTGCGGTAGTCGATGATATAGGCGGTATATTGGTGATTGCCATTTTCTACAGTTCACACGTGGCTTATGAATATTTGTTATGGGCGGCGCTGCTTTACGTTCTGTTATATTTTATAGGTAAGAAGGGAGCTACCAATAAGATTTTCTTTTTAGTTGTCGGTGTGGTTATCTGGTATCTTTTCCTGCAATCGGGTATCCATAGTACGATTTCCGGTGTTATTCTGGCCTTTGTCATTCCGGCCAAACCACAGTTGAACGTCGGTACATATATTGAGCGTATCCGGCGCATTATCAGTACATTCCCCGAAATGGGAGCAAACAACATCGTACTGACCAATCAACAGATAGCCAAGCTGAAAGAGGTTGAGTCGGCTTCCGACCGTGTCATCAGTCCCCTTCAGTCGCTTGAGGATAACCTGCATGGTGCAGTGAATTATCTTGTCCTTCCGTTGTTCGCTTTTGTCAATGCAGGTGTGATGTTTAGTGGCGAAGGTGAAGTTATTGGCGGGGG
>OKRU01001078.1_pt1 | contig 27339 bp, 19 predicted proteins | sample 1601131 | NCBI WGS metagenome assembly OKRU01 (sample SAMEA3541558, study PRJEB24748) | human gut metagenome | biome: human gut; feature: human-associated habitat; material: faeces | place: China | collected 2012
ATGCTGGTCCGGAAGATATGGAAAAAATACGAAAGCTTGGAATTCATCTGAAGTTGGATTTTGTCCTGAACCATGCTTCCGTGCTTTCCAAACAGTTTCAGGATATTCTTAGAAACGGAGAGAACTCCCAATATGCGGATTTTTTTATTAACTGGAATAAGTTCTGGGAGGGATGCGGTGAGATGACACCAGAAGGTTACATCCAGCCACGCCAAGAGCTGATCCGGAATATGTTCTTCCGCAAACAGGGGCTGCCGATCCTGATGGTTCGTCTGCCGGATGGCAGAAAAGTCCCTTATTGGAATACTTTCTATCAGGAGGTACGATACCCGCAGCTGGATGCACAGGATGTCATGCGGCTGACAGGAATGCAGTATGGGATGTCACAAGAACTGGCTGAACTGGTGAATGCCGGGATAAGCGCTGGGAAAAAGCCGGATGAGATTACGCTTGGAAGGTATGAAAGCAGCAGAGATCAGGTGACAGAATATCTGGAGAGTCATGTAAAATATCTGGGACAGATGGATCTGAATATCGAATCACCTTTGGTATGGGAGTACTATGACCAGACATTAAAGAAATTGTCCCAATATGGGGCAAAACTGATCCGCCTTGATGCATTTGCATATGCACCCAAACAGCCGGGAAAGAGGAATTTCCTGAATGAGCCGGAGACATGGGAACTGTTGGAAAAGCTGCAGCAACTGGGAAATAAGTATGAACTGACATTCCTGCCGGAGATTCATGCGTCTTATTATGAAAAGACTTATGAGAAACTGGCGGAAATGGGATATATGACGTATGACTTTTTCCTGCCGGGGCTTATTATTGATGCATTGGAATATCAGACAGGAGAATACCTGAAGAAATGGGCACAGGAGCTGATGGAAAAGAAAATCCATGTGGTCAATATGCTGGGATGTCATGATGGGATTCCGTTATTGGATCTGGCCGGAATGCTGCCGGAAGAAAGAATTGAGAAGCTGATCGCAAAGGTGGTAGAGCGCGGAGGTATCGTAAAGGATCTGCATGGACAGAAAAAGGTATATTATCAGGTAAATGCGACCTATTACAGTGCACTGGGTGAAAATGAAAAGGCATTATTGGCCGCCCGTGCCATTCAGATATTTATGCCGGGGAAACCACAGGTATGGTATCTGGATTTGTTTGCTGGAAAAAATGATTATGACGCAGTAAAACGTGCCGGAGAGGGAGGCCATAAGGAGATCAACCGAACCAATCTGAGCGTGGAAGCAGCAAAGGCTGCCTTGGGGGATCCCATCGTACAAAAACAGCTGGATCTGTTACAGTTCCGCAAATGCTTCCCGGCATTTGGAATGGATGCTGTGCTGGATGTACAGACAGAGGGAACAAAGATCAGCTTTCTCTGGAGTAAGAAGAAAGCAACAGCCAAACTGGAACTGGATCTTGGCAGCCTTTCCTTTGAGATATCCGGCATAGATGCGGATGGTAGACTGCAATATCATTTCCAGGTATAGTTAGATCCCCGGATCCTGATAAAGCTTTACGAAAGAATAAATAGATACAGTCAAAAAGAGCACTTTGGGTGCTCTTTTTGTATAATCGTCATTTAGAAAATCTATAAATATGCGGTGTTATGGCAACAAGATGCACTATGCGGTGATCACAGTGCCTGCCTTGCACTTGATGGCATCCTTGACATGATCCATGGAGGTGATCAGGACTTTGCCGGCAGGAACCTTCTCCAGGTAAGCGATGGCTGCTTCGATCTTGGGAAGCATGGTGCCTTCCTCAAACTGTCCTGCTGCGATCAAATCCTTTGCTTCTGCTACGGTGAGAGTCTCCAGTGCTGTCTGATCCTCCCTGCCGAAATTCTTATAGACATAGGGAACTGTGGTCAGGATGATCAGCTCGTCACAGCTTAGGTCGGAAGCAAGCTTACCTGCGATGGCATCCTTCTCGATGACTGCGGAAGCACCCTTCAGCGCATGCTTCTGCTCAATCACGGGGATTCCGCCGCCACCACAGGCAATGACTACCTGATCTGCGGCTGCCAGCGCACGGATGGCTTCGATCTCTACGATGTCGATAGGCTTGGGGGCAGCAACGACACGGCGGAAGCCCTTGCCGGGATCTTCCTTGACATAGTTGCCCTTCTTTACTTCAATCTCAGCGTCCTCCTTGGACATGTAACGACCGATGACCTTGGTGGGCTCATAGAAGGCTTCATCATAAGGATCTACGGTCACCTGGGTCAGAATCGTGCTCACCGGCTTGGAAATGCCGCGATCCAAAAGCTCTGCACGAAGAGAGTTCTGGATATCATAGCCTACATAACCCTGGCTCATAGCAGAGCAGACACACATAGGTGCGGGGGTATAGTCGATGTACACACGGCGTAACTCGGTCATGGCCTTATGGATCATGCTGACCTGCGGACCGTTACTGTGGGTGATCGTCAGCTGATAATCTGCCTCCACGAGATCGGCAAGTGCCTTGGCGGTTACTTTTACCGCATCCCACTGCTCGGTAGTGGTATAGCCCAGGGCGTCATGTCCCAGAGATACGACAACTCTTTTTTTGCTCATAAGATTACCTCTCTATATGTATTTTCCTAAGAATTTCTTCGTCAAAAGATGTTATCAGTATAACATATTTTCTCCAGGGTGTATAGCCATTTCTATACAATGAAACCTTCCAGAATCGTAGTCAGCTCTTCTGAGCGGGCTGCCAGTGCGGAAGTGGCTTTGTCCAGATTCTGAATGGCCTGGAGCTGTTTTTCGGCAGCAGTATGTACGTTGGAGGAGCCGGCAGCAGTTTCTGCGGATACTGCGGAGATACCGGAGATGGCGGACAGAGTAGTGCTGCGCTGTCGCTCCATCTCTGTCACCCCTGCATTGATCTGCTGCAGGAATTTCAGAAGTTCTGTTACCTTGGAATCTATCTCACGGAAGGAGTCAGTGGTACTGCCAACGGACTGGTTCTGATCCGCTACAATGCCCTCGGCCTGTCTGGCAACCTGCGTAGCTTCGTCAGTGGTAATCTCAATCTCTTCGATGATCCGGGAGATCTCACCGGAGGAGTGCAGGGACTGATCCGCCAGCTTCTGGATCTCCTGAGCGACCACTGCGAAGCCTCTTCCGGATTCGCCGGCTCTGGCAGCTTCTATGGAAGCGTTAAGAGACAGGAGGTTGGTCTGCTCGGCGATCTCATTAATGGCTTCAGTGATGGAACCGATGGCTTTGGATTTCTCGTTCAGTCTGCCGATGGTATCTACGATGTTGGAGGTGATCTGCATGGTGGAAGAGGTGTTCTCCTTCAGATGTTCCACGGATTCGATACCGGTATGGATCGCAGCGGTGGTGCCGGTGGCCAGCGCACTGATCTGGTCAGAATGTGCGGATACGTTGCCGATGGTGTCGGACAGAGAGTCCATCTGCTGCAGGCAGTCCTCAGAGCCTTCATCCAGTTTTTCGATACCCTGACGCATTTCACCTACCTGATTCTGGATATCCTGGGAGGTCGCGAGGAAATGTGAGGAAGCCGCAGACATATCGGTGGCAGCCCGGGATAATTCTTCATTGACATCCTTCAGCCCGGATACCAGCTTCTTCATGTGTGCGATCATATCACAGATGCCATCAGCTAACAGCTGGAATTCGTCATTGCGCTTGGAGTGGACTTCGATCGTCAGATCTCCGTCAGAGACTTTTTTCAGGCGGCGGATAAAATAGTAGATAGAGCCGCCATACTGCCCGGCTAACAGAGATCCCAGTAAGATCGCCACGGCACTTGCTGCAATGACAAGGATCAGAGATACATTTTTAATCTCCGCCGTCTGACCGATGATATTTGCCTGAGGGATCAGGGCACAGAGCATGGCATTACGGGCACCGATCTTGGAATAGAGGAAGAGATATTCTGTGCCTGCCTCCTCCACATAGGAGGAGCCGTTCTCTTCCTCAGAGGCAAATGCCTCATCTACATAGGATTTGCCGACAAACGTATTTTCTGCCGCTGTATCGGACTGCGAGGAGAGGTATTCGGTGCCATCGCAGGTGACAAAGCCTACGAGACTGCCCTCACCGCCATCCAGGGAGGATAAGGAGGTATCCAGTACACTCGGCTTGAAATCAATGATCAGAATCGCCGGAGCGCTGGAGAAATATCTGGCGAGGCGGACACTGTATTTGGAGGAATCCGTGCCAAGCTTTGCATCGACCTCGGATTGGTTGCCGAAAAGGTAGTATTTTGTCTTGTCCGCGGATAAGATCTGCCCCTGGGAGCTTTCCAGGTACGCACTTACGAGACCGGTCTCCTTCGTTTTCGTGGTAGAGATCGTCCGCTCTTTGTCGGAGAGTATGTAAATATTGGAGATCAGGGCATCTGTGGTCACGGCCTTGATGAAGGTATCTTCATAGGTGTTTGGAGTATTGTACAAGGTAGTGGCATCGTTATCATACAGACCGTTCAGGTATTTCTTCAGGGCATCCTCAGTCATATATCCCTTGTAGTTGGACTGGACCGTGTCAAAAGAAAGCGTCAGGTACTGATTCATCATGCTGACGGTCTGGTCCACGGAGTCGCGGTAGGTTGCAATGATCTGTGCGGTAGCCTTCTGATAGGATACAAAGCCTAAGACCATGATGAAGACCACAGGGATCAGAAAAGCGAAGATTAGCTTAAAGCGTATCCGATTCCAGAGAGGGATAGGATTTTTCTTGGTATTTTTTGTCAAAATAGACACCTCCGATGCAGATTAGTATTGATAGATACATTTTACCAAAGTTTTACCCAAATATCTACATTAATGTGAAAACGATTTCTTAAAATAAGCCTCATTAATGGGCAGGAGCGCTTTTGCTTTACATAATATGTTACAAAGTAATATAATGATGATACCAGGGTCAAAAGGTCTAAGCCCACATGAGCTTGCTCATCAGTGGGTGAAAGACCTTGGGTAGAATTGTGGGAGTGCGTAGCGCGAAGCAATGTCAGGAAGGAAACAGGAATCGATATGCAGAAAAAAGAACGTATGGCAAATCTGGAAGTACTGCGCTGTGTGGCAATGATGATGGTCGTGGTGCTGCATTATCTGGGCAAGGGAGGACTGCTGCCGGATCTGACAGCGCCTTTATCAGTGCAGGATATGGCAGCCTGGCTGTTGGAAGCATTCTGCATTGTAGCCGTGAATGTGTATATGATGATCAGCGGATACTTTTTATGCGAAGGTTCTTTTAAACTGAGCAGGCTGCTTACGCTGTGGCTTACGCTGTGGCTGTATTCTGTGGGCATCGGTGTGCTGGCGGCGGTGACTGGGATCGTTCCTGCGGCGGAAGTGAGTACGCATTATTATCTGACATTACTGTTCCCGGTGACCATGGGGCATTACTGGTTCCTGACGGCGTATGTATTTTTATATATCCTGTTACCCTTCGTGGGAATCGGGCTCAGACGGATGACGAAGCAGCAGTTTCAGGTGGCACTGGTGCTGCTGTTTGCTGCATTTTGTCTGGTTAAATCCATTCTGCCCTTCCGGTTGGAGGAGGATAGCAAGGGCTATGACTGCATCTGGTATCTGTGTGTGTTTTGTGCAGCCGCATATCTTCGCAGATTCGGAATTCCTTTTTTACAGAAAAAATCCCGGGCGCTGCTGCTGTATCTGATCGGCGTCCTCGGAACCTTTGGAGAGGCAATGCTGCTGCATTTATTTTATCTGCGGACAGGCAGCCTGGAACTGATTTTGAAGCTTCCGTATGAATATAACCATATTTTCCCGTTCTTAGCTTCCGTCGGGCTGTTTTGCCTGTTCCTGGATAGTGACATCCGGGGGAAGATCGGCAGCGTGGCGGTGAAGATCGCGCCTTACACATTAGGAGTGTATCTGCTGCATGAGAACCTGGGGGTGCGTTATGCCTGGCAGCCCTGGCTTGGTTCGGACCGCATAGACGGTGTCGTATCGTTGCTCTTATGGACTGTTATCGCAGTGATCGTGGTATTTGTTCTGGGAATTTTGGTGGATGTTATCCGCAAAAATATCTGTGAAGGATTGCATAAGATATTCCTGCACATTCGTCCTTATCGTGTTCTTACGGAAAAAATACAGACCGTAGATACTATGTTCAAAAGAGAGGTAACACCGTGACAGATAACGTTAAAAATAAAATAGCGGGAACCGGCGGTCAGAGCCATAGACGCCTCTGGGAGTTCTTATTCGTGGCTGTTCTGGTACTGTATCCCCTGCGGCATATAGCCTGGGGGCTGGATCTGTGGGATACCGGCTACGGCTATGCGAATTTTGAATATATGGGAACGGAGCATATGGATCCCATGTGGTTGTTTTCCACTTATCTGACCACTGCCATCGGACATTTCCTTAGTCTGTTGCCCGGAGCGAAAACGCTGATCGGCATGAATTTTTATACGGGCTTAAGTATCAGCCTGTTGGCGGTTCTGGGCTATTATTTTTGTACAAAAGTGCTGAAGATACCGGCAGGGCTTGTCTTTTTGGGCGAATTTACAGCGGTAAGCTTTTGCTGGTGCCCTACGGGATCTTTTTATAATTATGTGACCTATGTATTCTTCCTGGTCTCCGTGATCTGTCTGTATCTGGGGCTGTCCCGGGGGAAAGGAGGTTTACTGTTTGCCGCAGGGGTGGCACTGGGCTGTAATGTGCTGGCAAGATTTTCCAATCTGCCGGAAGCCGCGATGATCGTGGGTGTGTGGGCATACGGGATCATCTGCTGGCTGGAAGAGCGTAGGGAAATCGTGAAAAGTTCCCGGCAATCCATGGACTTTTCCAGGGAAAACTCCATGGAAAAGACGGATGAACAGAAAGCACGAAAAAAGGAAGCAGGCAGGAGGCTTCGTAAGAAGCTGTTACAGGATACCGGGATGTGCCTGGCGGGGTATCTTACGGCATTGCTGGTATTATTCGGTTACATTCAGATCCGCTATGGCATGGATGCGTATGTAAGAGGCATTCAGAGGCTGTTCTCCATGACGGAGGTGGCTACGGATTATACTGCCGCATCCATGATCCTGGGAATGTTCGACTGGTATCTCCAGAATCTGTACTGGGAGCTTAGAATGTGCGTATTCCTGATCGTGGGAATGATAGCAGTGGGATTATTGGAATTCGCCGCAGCTTGTGTAAGAGATTCTTATGCAGGGAAGGATACGATAAAAAAGGTGTTGCGGATCCTGGAATGGGCTGTAAGTGCGCTGCTTGCTGTGATCATGGTATTCTGGCTGTACCGGCAGGGGTTCTGCGCTACGGAATACACACATTACGGCGCTATTATCTGGCCGGGAGTGACCTTTTTAACACTGACGCTTTTGGTGACGCTGTGGCGGATATTCACGCCTTCTGCACCGAGGGAGGAAAAGCTGGTCAGCGGTCTGATCTTCCTTGTGATATGGATCACATCTCTTGGCAGTAATAACAAGCTTTACCCCAGCATGAATAATCTGTTCCTGGCACTACCGTATATGTATTGGCAGTTTTATCGGTTCTGCAAATATGCCGGAAGCTTCCGGTGGAAGCGGGTCACTATATCCGCTGTTCCCGCAAAATGTATCTTTGGTGGGTTCTTCCTGTTATTTTTCATCCAGGTGGGACTGTTTGGCAGAAGTTTTGTATTCGTGGAGGGTACCGGTGTGCAGGAGCTTGGTGCGCAGGTGACCAATAACGAGACTTTGCAGAATGTATGGATGAGTGAGGAACGTGCGGGATGGATGCAGGAGATCTCCGAGTATGTGAATACTGGGGAACTTGTGGGAAAGGATGTGCTGCTCTACGGTCAGATCCCGGCATTGTCCTATTATCTGCAGATGCCTGCGGCATTCAATCCCTGGCCGGATCTGGATTCCTATCAGATCGCACAGATGGAAGAGGATATGCTTAAGATGCAGGAGCGGATGGATACGGATGCGACTTACCGTCCGGTGGTACTGTTGGAGAAAAAATATGCCATATATCTGGAAGAAGGAGAAGCAGCACTTAAGGCCATGCAGCCTACGGAAAAAGAGTGGGAATATATCGTGGAAAATCCCAAGCTTATGCTGATCGGAAAGTTCATGGCAGATTATGGGTATGAGAAGACTTTTGAAAATGAGAAATTTGTGATCTATGAATAGAAGATATATAAAATAACTCCCCGAAAGACTTCCTCTTCCGGGGAGTTTGCTTTGGAAATAAAACAATCTTATAACAACTGCAAGCCGTTCTTTTCAGCAGTCTCCATAACCTCATCGGACCACAGAGAACACTGTACTTCGCCGATATGAGCTTTTCTTAAGAAGAACATACAGATACGGGACTGACCGATACCACCGCCGATGGTAAGAGGAAGCTCACCGTTAATGACTGCCTTGTGATAAGGAAGTTCTGCACGCTCGGGGCAGCCAGCCTTCTGTAACTGGTCTAACAGAGCCTTTTTGTCTACACGGATACCCATACTGGACAGCTCCAGAGCGATATCCAGAACCGGATAATATACCACGATATCCGCATTCAGAGACCAGTCATCGTAGTCCGGGGCACGACCGTCATGAGGCTTACCATTCTCTAAGGTCTCACCGATCTGCATGATGCAGACAGCACCCTTAGCCTTGGCAATGTAGTATTCGCGTTCCTTCGGAGAATAATCAGGGAACATTTCCTCCAGCTCACTGGTAGTCACGAAGAAGATGTCATGAGGAAGGATCTCCTCAATGTAGTCATAATGGATGGACATATACTTCTCGGTCTTGCGCAGAACCTTGTATACGGTGCGGACGGTCTCTTTCAGAGTCTCCAGATTCCGCTCATCCTTGGTGATGACCTTCTCCCAGTCCCACTGGTCTACATAGATGGAGTGGATGTTGTCGGTGGTCTCATCCTGGCGGATGGCACTCATGTCGGTGTAGAGACCCTCACCGGACTTAAAACCATACTTCTGCAGGGCATAACGCTTCCATTTTGCCAGAGACTGTACGATCTCTGCTTCGCGGTCTCCCTGTGCAGCAATATGGAAATTTACAGGACGCTCCACACCGTTTAAGTTATCGTTCAGTCCGGATGTGGGATCCACAAATAAAGGAGCAGATACGCGCAACAGGTGCAGGCGCTCTGCTAACAATCCCTGGAAAAAGTCCTTCACTGTCTTGATGGCCACCTGTGTCTCGTACAGGTTCAGCTGAGACTTATAATTTTTAGGTATGACAATATCTGACATACTGACCTCTCATTCTGCCGCCTGGCGGCTTGTGATACAAAATACTCCTATATTATTTAACTGCGAAATGCGTGATTTTGCAAGCCTTTTTTCGGAAAAAATAACCACTTGCAAAAATCGAACATATGTGCTAATTTAGATGCATAGCAGAACAAATGTTCTTGCCTTGGAAATTTTCGGTAAAAGGCGGTGATAACTTGGAATATCTTATACAAAATGGAGAATTGTCCATCATGCAGAAGCTGGAGATCCTGACGGATGCCGCTCGTTTTGATGTAGCCTGCACGTCCAGCGGCGTGGAACGTAAGGGAGACGGGAAGCACATGGGGAACTGTGCGAAGGCAGGGATCTGTCACAGTTTTTCTTCCGACGGCAGATGCATTTCTTTACTTAAGATATTGATGACCAATGAATGTATCTTCGATTGCAAATATTGCCTGAACCGGAAGTCCAACGATGTCCCCAGAGCCACTTTCACACCGGAGGAAATCTGCACGCTGACCATGGAGTTCTACCGACGGAATTATATCGAGGGACTGTTCTTAAGCTCCGGCATTGTACAGGACCCCACGTTTACCATGGAATTATTATACCGGACCATTTGGCTGCTGCGGAATCACCACCACTTTAACGGCTATGTCCATGTGAAGGCGATTCCAGGGGCAGATCCGGAGCTGGTGCAGCGGATGGGATATCTGGCAGACCGCATGAGTGTGAACTTAGAACTCCCTACTGCGGAGGGACTTCGGACACTGGCACCGAATAAGCATCGGAAGAATATTCTGACCCCCATGCGGCAGATTCAGAACGGCATTCATGCGAATAAGGAGGAACTGATCCTGTACCGTAAGAGTCCCCACTTTGTATCCGGCGGACAGTCTACACAGATGATCATTGGTGCGACGCCGGAGACGGATTATCAGATTTTAAATGTAGCGGAGAGCCTGTATCAGAAGTTTGAGTTAAAGAGAGTCTTTTATTCTGCGTTTGTAAAGGTCAACGAGGACAAAAGCCTGCCGGCGCTTCCGGGAGGACCGCCGCTTCTGAGGGAACACCGTCTGTACCAGGCGGACTGGCTGCTTCGGTTCTATGGATTTCGGGCAGAGGAACTGTTGGATGAGAGAAGACCGTATTTTAACGTCATGTTAGATCCCAAGGAGGACTGGGCAGTGCGGCATCTGGAATGCTTCCCGGTGGAGATTAACAGATCTCCCTACGGGGACTTACTGCGGGTGCCGGGGATCGGTGTGAAGAGCGCCAGGCGGATCCTTGCTGCCAGGCGGAATTCGAAGCTGACCTTTCAGGATCTGAAGAAGTTAGGAGTGGTATTAAAGCGGGCAGTGTATTTTATTACCTGCAGCGGCAGGATGATGTATCCTACGAAGCTGGAGGAGGATTATATCGTGCGGAACCTGACGGATCCGAAGGACCGGATCCGGTTCGGAAGCGACGGTATGAGTTACCGGCAGATGACGTTATTTGATGACGGGATGTTCCCGAACGGGGTACGGCAGGAGGAAAAGCTTATTATATGAAGATATATCATTGCGAGGATTCCTTAGAAGGGATATTCACTGCCATTTACAATACCTACGAGGATCATTCTCCCGTCCGGGATACTATGGTCACCACCATTGAGGAGAACCTGCTGTTCTCAGAGTCAGTGGAAGTAGTGCCGGATCCGGAGAAGACGATCAAGGTGATCCGTACGTTAAAGCGCAGATTCGGGGAAGCGGATTATGAGACACTGTGTCTGGCGCTGGCATCGCCGAAGCCGGAGAAGGCACAGGCGGTATACCGGACCATTGCGAAGGGACTGGCTGAAAAGTGCGCGGCGGGGCATCTTATGGATGCCCTTGCAGACACTTATGTGAACCAGACCTTCGGCCTGGCAAGGGCAGCCGGGAATGAATATCATCATCTGAAGGGATTCGTCCGGTTTGAGGAACTGGAGAATACGATCCTCTACTCGAAGATCGCACCGAAGAACAATATCCTGACGTTTTTAATGGTACATTTCGCCGACCGTTTTCCTATGGAAGATTTTCTGCTGTTTGATGCGGGTCGATACCTGTTCGGGGTACATCCGGCCGGGAGACCATGGTATACGTTGCAGGGGAAGGATGCCTGGGAGAGAGTACAGTCTAAGACGGAGAAGCTGTCCACGGCGGAGCTGCATTACCGGGAACTTTTCCGCTCCTTCTGTCATACAATAGCTATAAAAGAGCGGGAAAACAGAGAATTACAACGAAATATGCTGCCTCTCAGGTTCCAAGAATATATGGTGGAATTTCGATAGATTTCGCCAAATTGAGATTTGGATTTTATCGTGATAAAGTAACAAATATACAAATCGCCGAAAAGGTTTTCCGGATGGAGACCAACTGTTGTCATAATGATAAAAGAGTGGTAAAAATGCCTAAAATGAGCGTTTTTTGGAAGAAAAAAACCGCTTTACATTTGGGGATGGTTGGCTATAATAGTAATGATTTCAGATATGAGGGGAAAGTACCCGGTGTATTTTTTAACTTACGATCGAACTTACTATTGAAAGGAAGGAACAAGAAATGTTAAAGACGATCCGTTTGACACCTGAAGACGTGAAGCATTTTGTTGATGTAGCTTCAAAGTGTGATTTTGATATTGATATATGCTATAACAGATACGTAGTCGATGCCAAGTCATTCCTTGGAGTGTATGGATTGGATTTCACGAAGCCACTGTCTGTATCTTATGACGGCTACAATGATAAATTTGAAGAGCTGTTGAGACAGTATGCGATTGCGTGCTAAAACATCTTGTGATAACAGAATGTGATTTGACTCCCCAGGTAAGATAGAGTACTATTTACCTGGGGAGTTTTCGTATACCGGGCTTTTGAGAGTGTGCAGCACGGGACAAGCCGCAGGCATGCGGTTATGATAGGAATTTGTCAAGGGAGGTGAAGCCGCATGGCAGGAGAAGTCAGAACATCGGTGAGGAATCTTGTGGAGTTCATTCTGCGCAGTGGCGACATCGATGACAGGAGACAGGGTTCCCCTGAGAATGCAATGCAGGAGGGCAGCCGGATCCACCGTATGATCCAGCGCCGCATGGGAGCGGAGTATCAGGCGGAAGTGGCGCTGAAATACACCCATCCTACGGAGAACTATGTCATCATCGTGGAGGGACGGGCGGACGGTATCATTGAACAGAACGGAGAGACCACCATCGACGAGATCAAGGGAACTTACAGAGATCTGGCGAAGCTGAAGGCACCGTTACCCCTGCACATTGCCCAGGCAAAATGCTATGCCTATATGTACAGTCTGCAGAAGGAACTGCCTTATATCCGTGTACGGCTGACTTATTGTAATATAGAGACAGAAGATATCCGCTATTTTTATGAAGATTATGAATTTGCCAAGCTGGAGGCATGGTTTCAGCAGTTGATCCGTGATTACCGCAAATGGGCAGATTATACCTGGCAGTGGAGGGAACTTAGACAACAGTCCATTGCCGGACTGCAATTCCCTTTTGACTACCGGGATGGACAGAAAGAACTGGTCAGTTATGTATATCAGACCATCTACCATAAGAGAAAACTATTCATTGAAGCTCCCACGGGAGTAGGCAAGACCATCTCCACCATCTTCCCCACGGTAAAAGCCATGGGGAAAGATATGGGGGACAAGCTGTTCTACCTTACGGCGAAGACTATCACCCGGACCGTGGCGGAGGATACTTTCTCATTACTTAGGGAAAAGGGACTGCGATTCAAGAGCATTATCCTGACGGCGAAGGAGAAGATCTGTTTTCAGGAGCATACCGAATGTAATCCGGAGCAGTGCCCTTATGCCAAGGGACATTTTGACCGGATCAATGACGCCATCTATGATCTGCTGACCCACGAAGAGAGCTTTACGAGAAATAAAATAGAAGAATATGCCCTGAAATATCAGGTGTGTCCCTTTGAATTCGGACTGGATTTAAGCCTGTTCGCGGATGGCATCATCGGAGACTATAATTACCTCTTTGATCCCCATGTTTATCTGAAGCGGTTCTTCGGAGATGGCAGCCAGGGGGACTATGTATTTCTGATCGATGAGGCACATAACCTCTTAGAGCGCGGCAGAGAGATGTACAGCGCGCCTCTGCGGAAGGAAGACCTGCTGGAACTGAAGCGGGATATAAAACAGACAATCATGTCGGAAATGGAGGAGGCAGCGCTCAAAAAGCGCGATAAAGACGAGATTTCCGGACAAATGACATTAGAAATGACAGATATGTCAAAACAACTGCCACAAGAGCATACATTTGTGGAAATGGACGGTACGGACTCTATCTATATCAAAGGACATAAGGGAAGAAAGTCTGACGGAAAGAGTACCTTTGTGCGGGAAGGCTATGCGGAGAAGATCAGCCAGTTGCTGGAAAAGTGCAATGCGCAGCTGTTGTCCATGAAACGGGACTGCGACGGATACCGGCTGGTGGAGGATATTGACATGCTGGTGCAGCCTCTGACCAGACTTCACGGCATCATCAGCGATTATCTGGAGGAGCAGGAGAAGGTCAGTCTGGAGGTGAGGGAAAATCTGCTGGACTTCTACTTCAAGCTCAGTCATTTTCTGGATATTTACGAGAGGATCGATGAAAACTATGTCAAATATACGAGAACGTGTGAGGACGGCAGCTTTGAACTGAAGCTGTTCTGCGTCAATCCCAGAGAAAATCTGAAGGAATGCATGCTCAGGGGACGCAGTACGATCCTGTTTTCCGCCACGTTTCTGCCGATCCAGTATTACAAGAATCTGTTGGGGGGAGAGAAGGAAGACTATGAAGTATACGCTCACTCGGTGTTCGATCCCGAGAAGCGCACCATATTGATCGCCGGGGATGTGACCAGCAAGTTCACCCGCAGATCCCGAGAGGAGTACTACAATATTGCCCGCTATATTCATGAAGTCGTGAAGAACCGGCACGGCAATTACATGGTATTTTTCCCGTCCTATTCCTTCATGGATCAGATCTATGAGATCTACGGGCAATATTTTATGACAGAAGAAGAGGAATGCCTGGTACAGCAGGAATCCATGAACGAAGAGGAGAGGGAATACTTCCTGAACCGCTTCCGGGGCAATGAGGACTGCGACCTGCAGAGTCTCATCGGCATGGAGATCGAGGAGGAAGAGGAACAGACGCTGATCGGGTTCTGTGTGCTGGGAGGTATCTTCGGAGAGGGGATCGACCTGAAAAAGGACAGCCTCATCGGTGTGATCGTAGTAGGAACCGGACTGCCACAGGTAGGCTGTGAACGGGAAATCCTCAAGGACTATTTTGATGACAATGGGGAAAACGGCTTTGACTATTCCTACCGTTATCCCGGAATGAATAAAGTACTGCAGGCAGCGGGCCGGGTGATAAGGACATCTGAAGATGTGGGAATTATCGTCCTGCTGGATGAGCGTTTCAGGCAGTATTCTTATCGCAGAATGTTCCCCAGGGAGTGGGAACAGGTAGTGCCTGTGACAGTGGATACGGTAGCCAAAAAGGTGGAGCGATTTTGGGACGCCTGGTTGTGGCAGCAACGATGACATTCGATATGATAACAGAGTTGATATACAACATGACAATCCACATAACCACATATGACACGTGTGTATATGTGGATAACTCGGTGGATTTTGTGGATTATTTGAGCTTTTTTACAAAAAAAACGACAGATGGATCAAAAATGGTGTATAATAGCAAAAGAATTGATGTGGACAAATAATAAAAGCAGTACTGAAACAGTCAATGAAAAAGTATTATGAGTTCAAAGTATGAAATTAAGGCAACCTGAAATTAAGTCAGAAAGGAATGGGGACTAATATGTGGGCTTACGAAAGTGTTTTTTATCAGATCTATCCTATGGGATTCTGCGGAGTTCCTTTTGAAAACGATGGAATACAGAGACATGAGATCAGACGTGTGGAGGAGTGGATCCCCCATATGCAGAAGCTGGGAGTGAATGCCGTTTATTTCTCTCCGATATTTGAATCGGATACCCATGGTTACAATACCAGGGATTATCGGAAGATCGATGTAAGGCTGGGAACCAATGAGGATTTTAAGGAAGTCTGTGATGCACTGCATGCGGCAGGAATCCGGGTTGTGTTAGACGGTGTGTTCAATCATGTGGGCAGAGGCTTTGCACAGTTTCAGGATGTGATTAAAAACCGGGAGAACTCTCCCTATGTGAACTGGTTCTACCGTATCGATTTCGGCGGCAATTCCAACTATAACGACGGACTGTGGTATGAGGGCTGGGAAGGCTGCTTTGATCTGGTGAAGCTGAACCTGCAGAACCCTGAGGTAGTGAACTACCTGTTAGACAGTGTGAAGGGCTGGATTGATGAATTCGGTATCGATGGTCTGCGTCTGGATGTGGCGTACAGCCTGGATGAGAACTTTGTCAGAAGACTGCGGGAAGTGACCGGTGCCTACAAGCAGGATTTCTTCTTATTAGGGGAGATGCTTCACGGAGATTATAACCGTCTGATGAATGATCAGATGTTACATTCCGCGACGAACTACGAGTGCTATAAGGGACTTTACAGCAGCTTCAACAGTATGAATATGTTCGAGATCGTGCATTCCCTGCTGCGCCAGTTCGGACCGGAGAACTGGACACTGTATAAGGGAAAACACCTGTTGTCCTTCGTGGATAACCACGATGTGACCCGCGTGGCAAGTATTTTGAATAATGAAAATCACCTGCCCCTGATCTATGCCATGGCATTCGGCATGCCGGGGATTCCCTGTGTCTACTATGGAAGCGAATGGGGCTTCAAAGCCAGAAAAGAAGATGGTGACCCTGCACTGCGTCCCTGCTTTGACAAGCCGGAGTGGAACGGCCTGTGTGACTGGATCAGCAGACTGGCAGAGGCCAAGAAGCATTCCGAGGCACTGAATTACGGAGCCTTTCGTTCGGTACTGTTGACCAATAAGCAGTGTATTTTCGAGAGAAAGTCGGAGCACGAGAGAGTACTGGTGGCTATCAATGCAGACGGAGAAGACTTCATGGCACATTTTGATGCCGGCTGCGGAACAGCGGTGGATCTGATCACCGGAGAGAAACATGACTTTGGCGGCGGCAGTCTTCTGCCTGCGTACAGTGCGTATTTCTGGCTGATGGAAAGCTAACGGAGAATTTATTTATGAAGGTACTGATCTTATCCACCGGAACCGGTGAGGGACATAATTCCGCTGCAAAAGCGGTGAAAGAACAGTTTGAAAAACGGGGCATTCCCTGTGAGTTGGCGGATGTACTTAATTTTGCTTCGGACAAGGCCAGCGCTTACGGACGCCGGATCTACATCTGGAGCACGGTCCGGGCGAAAAAGGTGTTCGCAGGAGCGTACCGGGTAGGCAGGGTCATTTCGTCTGCCAGATTAAAGTCACCGGTGTATTTTGCCAACGCTTTGTATGCGGATAAGCTGTGCAGCTATATCACAGAAAACGGATATGATACAGTGGTAATGCCGCATCTGTTCCCGGCTGAGGCAATGACCTGGCTGCAACGACAGCATAAGCTGGAGGTACAGACTTATTTTATTGCCACGGATTATACCTGTATTCCTTTTACCGAGGAGACAAAGGTGGATTACTATTTTATCCCGCATGAGGAGCTGGCAACGGAGTTCATCAAACGCGGCATCCCTGCGGAGAAACTGGTTCCCACGGGAATTCCGGTATCGGAGAGGTTCCTGAAGCTTCCGGGAAAAAGAGAAGCGCGAGTGCAGCTGGGGATTCCGGTAGATAAATCCTGTATCCTTATGATGACGGGCAGCATGGGGTACGGCCGTGTGGAAAGCATGACGGCGAAGCTGGTGGAGCAGACCGGCGAAGATACCCATCTGTATATCCTTGGGGGAACCAATGAAGAACTGAAGAAGACACTCCGTGATAGATATGCCGATACAGAGCGGGTGCATGTGCTGGATTTTACCACGGAAGCGCATCTCTATATGGCAGCGGCGGATATTCTGTTCACCAAACCGGGAGGACTGACCTCCACGGAAGCGGTGGCGGCGAAAACTGCATTGGTACACACTAAGCCGATCCCCGGATGTGAGGATCGCAATGTTGCCTTTTTCACACAACATGGGATGTCTGTATCAGGAGATACGGAAGATGCCGTGATACAAAAGGGACTAAAGCTTCTGCGGGATCCGGAGGCACAGGCCGAAATGCGGAAGTGTCAGGAAAAATACGGAAAGCCTTATGCTGCAGATGCAGTCTGTGAATTCATCTGCGGACAAAAGGAAGCGGCGGAAGCAGCACAGAAGGAATCTTAGGCACAGAGGAAAACGACAGACAGGAGAGACAGATGATCATACGGGAACTGGGAATGACAGTCTTCGGATTGTTATGCGGAAGTATATTGTTCGGCAGGGCATTGCCGAAGTGGATCAAAGGAATTGATGTCACTGAGGTCAGCAACGATCATAATCCGGGGACTGCCAATGCCATGAAATACGCAGGAGTGCCTGTCGGGATCCTGTGCCTGTTTGGAGATCTGTTAAAGGGAGCACTGCCGGTATACGTGGCAGTTGGCATGGGGCTTGTGACAGACAGCTGGTTCCCGCTTATCATGGCGGCACCGGTACTGGGGCACGCCTATTCCCTGTTTTATCATGGGAACGGAGGCAAAGCCATTGCGGTATCCTTCGGCGTGTTGATCGGACTGGCACCGGTACAGCCGGAACTGCTGATGCTGCTGATCATATTGTATTTGGCGGGGTCTGCCCTTCTGATCAGACCGCACACCAGAAGAACCCGTATCACTTATATCTTTTTTGCCGTGGGAGCAGCGGTTCTGCTGATGATACAGAGAATACCACGGCAGGTATTTTTGGGAGCGCTTCTGATCTCTGCCATTGTGATCCATAAAAACAGTATTCGTCAGGAGTTTCTGGAGGAGGCGACGGAATCTTTGGAAAGTCTTTAGAATTTCTTACGGTTTCTCTATATTGACGCATGATATTATATGCCGTATAGTATAGCCACAGAGCAATACTATACGGCATATAATATTGTAAGGAAAGCCGGATAGCCGCAAATTTAAGAGAGGAGCGATAGTATGCTTTTTAATACAGGAGCAGCTCTGCTGGATGCTATCGTGCTGGCGGTGGTCGCCCGGGAACCGGAAGGAACCTATGGGTACAAGATCACCCAGGAGGTCCGGCAGGTGATCGAGCTGTCGGAATCCACCCTGTATCCCGTGCTTCGGAGATTACAGAAGGACGAATGTCTGGAGGTCTATGACAGGGAATGCAGCGGCAGGACGAGACGCTATTACAAGGTCACCAGCAGGGGCTGGGCACAGCTTCATTTATATGAAAGCGAGTGGCGAAGCTACAGCGGGAAGATCACAGGACTGTTTGAGGGAAGACCGGTGAAGAGGTCAGAGACGTAACGATGCACAGATGGGAGAAAAAATAGATGAGTAGAACGGAGTATATGAGGCAGCTGGAGAGCCTGCTGCAAAATATTCCCGACACAGAGCGGGAAGAAGCGCTACAATATTATAATGAATATTTTAACGATGCGGGACCGGAGAATGAACAGAATGTTATTGAGGCACTGGGGAATCCTGCGAAGGTGGCGGAGAATATTAAAAAAGATATTCTGTGGAACGGGTACGGAGAGAACAGCTACCAGAGAACAGGAGCCGACAGCCGGGCAGTGATCGCTTATCCGGCAGATTCTCAGACAGAAAATGGTAACAACCGTCAGAGTGATACGCCGCAAGCTGCACAGGCACAGGTGGTATCTCCACAGAAAAAAGAAGGAATGTCCACCGGTATGATCGTGCTGATCGTCATTTTATGTATTTTGGCATCCCCGGTGATCCTGGGAGCAGCATCCGCCGGTATCGGCGTGGCGGCAGGGCTGATCGCCACATGGTTCGGACTGATCATCGGTTTCGGGGCAACGGCAGCAGCACTGATACTGGTTCTGATCGCACTGGTGGCAGTAGGGATCATCAGTATGTTTACACATCCCTTTGTGGGAATGTGCCTGATCGGTGCCGGACTGATCTGCGGAGGTGTCGGACTGCTGTTCTTGATGCTGACCGTGGCCATGGCGGGAATCGCCACACCGGCGATCTGTTGTTGGATCGGAGGATTATTCCAGAAAAGAGGTAAAGCAGAAGCATGAAAAAATTTATGAAGGGCTGTGCCATCACAGCGTTGCTATTTATATTATTGGGACTGATCCTGGGAGTGAGCGGAAGTCTGGGGAATGGCTCCACGCATGTTTCGCCCGGGGAGATCCTGTCAGCGGTTACCCTGGGAAGAATCTCCGGAGAAGAGGTGGATGACTGGAGCAACGGTGTGACGGAGCAGATAAGGGAAAATATGGGCGATGTGCACTATGATCTGGAGGACAATGTGGATTATGATTCAGATTATGAAGTTAGGTCGGGAAAGATAGAGCTGTATGTTCTGGGGGATGACAGTCAGGGCATCACGGATTTACAGGTGCAGGCCGGCGGCTGTGTCATGAAGATTCAGGTGTCAGAGGATAACTGTTTCCGGGTAGAAGCCGACGGAATGCGAAAGTTCCAGGGATATGTGGAAGGCGGTACGATGGAGATCCGCGGAACCTCAAAAGTAAGCAGCAACAGTGAAGGTAATCTGGGCGGTTCCATCTGCCTGTATGTGCCTGAGGGATATTATTTTGAAAATATCTCTTTGGATCTGGGAGCCGGAAGACTCAGTGTAGAGGAATTGCAGACGGGGGCGCTGGAAGTCAGTGTGGGTGCCGGTCAGATGACGTTTGAGAGACTGAATGCTGATCAGGCAGAGTTAGACTGTGGTGCCGGTCAGATGACAGTAGAAGAACTGAGCAGCCGCGTGGCAGAGGTGTCAGTAGGAATGGGATCCGTCCGTCTGAACGGAGATGTGACCGAACGATTGGACGGAGAGTGCTCCATGGGAGAGCTGAAACTGACACTGGCAGGAACGCAGACAGATTTCAACTACGACTTAAGCTGCGGCATGGGTGAACTGAAAGTCGGTGATGACAGCTACAACGGCCTGGCACAGGAGAAGCAGATCAACAACAACGCCTCTAAAAATATGGAGCTGGAATGTGCTATGGGCAGCGTTGTGGTGGAGTTTAAATAAAATACTGCCGGACAGAGTTACTTTTATATCGCGGCAGTAAAAAATCTTCTTTCATTTGAAAAATTATCGTTATAATACCGCCTGAATGGAGTTATTATCCATCAGGCGGTATTTTTGAAAGTTCTATCTATGATTTGATAAAAATAATACCGCTTGGAGTATAATAACAGACTTTCAGGCGGTAATTATGGAGACGGCAATTATAATTTGCAAATTATAGTTATTTTATGGGACAAATAAAAAATCCTTGTCCCGGAAAAGAAAAGTCAATGGAATCTTTGCTTTTTAGCTTTCATAGAGAAAAGTAGAAATCTGGCTTTTTTCAATCATCAGGAAGAGATACTCAATATCCCAGACACCGTCTGTTAAATTTGAAAATATTTGTTTTTCTTGTAATATCTTTCTCTTAATTCGTAGTATATAGGTGAGGCAGAAAGGAAGTGATGATTTGAACGATAGTGAAATTATTGATTTGTTCTATATGCGCTCTGAACAGGCAATCATAGAGTTGTCGGTGAAGTACGGAAATGTCTGTAACAAGGTCGCAAAAAATATTTTGAACAATATCCTAGATGCAGAGGAGTGTGTTAACGACGCTTATTTAGGAGCATGGAATACAATACCGCCTCAAAATCCAAACCCGTTGCTTACCTATATCTGTCGAATTGTCCGTAACCTCTCCATAAAAAAGTATCACGCGAATACATCTGTCAAGCGCAACAGCTTTTACGATGCGGCTTTAGACGAACTGGAGGAATGTATATCCTCCTCTGAAAGTGTAGAGGCGGAGATTTCCGCAAAGGAGCTTACCCGGCAGATTGACTATTTTCTGGATACGCTGGATGCAGAGAGTCGAATACTCTTTGTTCGTCGATATTGGTATGCCTATTCTATTTCGGAACTTGCAAAACAGTTTGGTCTGAAGAGTAATACCGTGTCAGTGCGACTTTCCCGTATTAGGGACAAACTGCGGGATTATTTGAAGGGGGAGGGATTTACAGTATGAAACGTGAAGATATTTCCGAGGCGGTTGGTAACATCAGCACAAAGTATATTCAGGAAGCAGCTCCCAACATACGGGTGAAGAAAAAGCCGGTATGGGTGAAATGGGGAGTAGTTGCAGCAGTTTTTTGTTTCTTTTCTATGACTGTTTTTGCAAACAGTTTGTTTTCCTCCCTATCCGGAGATGAACTTTCTCTGTCTGCCACATATGAGGGAAATGGTGTAATTTCTGTTCAAGTAGAAAATAGGTCTGACAAAGAGCTTAATTTTCAATCGAAACTTAAACTAATGCGCTGGTCTACCAGCGAGGAAGTTAAACCGCTTTCGGGAAAGGTGTCTTTCAGCAACACCGAGATACCGGCTAACTCAAGCGGTACGATGGTAATTGATCTTTCAGATGCCTATGATATATCACTGTTGGAGACACCGATTTCGGATGATGATTGGTACTACTTGGTGTTGACAAATAACAACTTCTTATTTGGACAGGATTGGATGTGTACGGTTGAATTTGCAGAATCTGTCCCAACCGAAAAAGTTGACGTGGCGCCGATTACTCCGGTTGACGCTGATCCGGAACTGATATCAGAAATTATGGAAGAATTCAGACCATACTTTGAAAGATACACTTTGGATATTAATGAAAGAAATCGGCTTGCTGGCGAATATTTGGAACATTGCCAGAGGGTGTTGGAACAAATGGATATAAACATCGTGCCATCCGTGTCACCAAATGAGTTAACTTTGATTGACAGCGCCGAAAGTGTCCTTTTTGACCCTGCTGTGCCTGCGGATATGCAATTGCAGCTAACTGGTCTGCATCGCCGATCAACGGACGGGTATGACAAAATCATTGGTGCCTCCGCGGAAGAATGTGCGATGGTTTTAAGCGCCTACATCCCGCAGCACAAAGGTGAAATCGACGGCGGTGTGGATATTCCCTTGATTTATGTTTTCATATACGAAAAAAATGAAATTCATACCACGCAGGACTATGCCTTTATCCGCGGTCAACTTTTGACCTTTGAACAGATGGAGCAGTACAAGATCTATGAGGACGAACAGTATGTCTGCTATGATGTCAGCGATTTGTTCTATTCCGATCTTCGTCAGTATGTGGAAAGCATGGTTAGCCAAAGGAGCGACGTTTATTTTGACGAGCAGGTTTGGGAACGAGTTCAGAACATTTATACCTACTATCGGGATAACATGGGAACACTTCTCGGTTATAGAACTGACACGGGGCGCGGAACAACAGAGAATGTAACCGGAAACGACGCATCAAGTAAACTGGAAAATAAGTCGAACACTTGTGATAGCTTACCGGAGTTTCACCTGGCTATTGAAAGCTGCTACGATAACCCTAACGAACCTGTTGCAGATCAGAGTTATAATGTTGGTGAACCCAATTGGAATGACTAAATAATCCGCTCTGTCGGGCGACGGTAAAAGAAAAAGCCGTCGCCTTTTTTACAACAACGCCGCCAGATACTTTTCAAATACCACGCCCTCCTGCACGGGCGTTCCCGCCTTTTCACTTCCGGCGATGCACAGACCTACGAAGTTCGCTGCCTTCTGCACGGAGGTTAGCAGAGTCTCCCCGCGGACGGCATCGGCGGCGAGAATGGAGGCGAAGATGTCTCCGGTGCCGGGGCGGGAGGCTCCGGCAATGGGGGTGGAAACAGTGGTATAGACACCGTCATTCCACAGGAAATTTACCAGAGAATCCCCCTGACGGATCCCGGTGATGACGATGGATGCACTGACAGAATCTTTCAGACACAGAGAAGCCAGCTTCTCACACAATCCGGACAGCTCCTGCATCGTCCATTCCCCATCCTTCCAGGGAGTGCCGGTCAGCAGGCAGGCTTCCGTGATATTCGGCGTGATAATATCCGCAAGAGGCAGCAGCTCCTTCATCTTCTGAACATGCGTCTCTGTGATGGAGGAGTAGGCCCTGCCGTGGTCTCCCATGACCGGATCCAGCAGAAACAGGGGCGGCCGGAACATTTCCACGAACTCCCGCACAATGTCAATCTGCTCTTCATTTCCTAAGAATCCACAGTATAATCCATCGAAAGTAAGCCCCAGTTCGTTCCACACTTTTATATAATCTCGCATATGAGAGGTATAGTCATCAAAATGGCAGAGAGGAAATCCCAAATGGTTTGATAAAACAGAAGTAGGCACAGGGCATACCTGTACCTTCATTACGCTGATCACGGGCAGGGACACGGTGGTGGAGCAGCGCCCAAAACCGGCAATATCATTGATCATAGCAAGGCGGGGAACGAAATCCCCGCCTTTTTGTGCAGTAGTATTACAATTGTTAGCATTACATTTCATGGAATAATCCTGCTTTCTTCAGTGCCGGACGGAGTGCCAGATAAAGGACGGTTGCCAGAACAACTGCCCAGACAGCATTAAAGGCAGTAACACCGGTTGCAATCTTTGCCAATGCCTTGGAAATATCCTGAGGCACCCCTAACAAATATGTCTTATAGAAGTACCCTACCAAAGGATCGGCTACAATATTGAATGCCATACCGCAGACAGAAGCTAAAATAGCGACACGAGCCACATATTTTTTCGGATGCTCAGCACTCAGGTGGAAAATCTTGTGAGCTACCAGACCTACGATCAGACCGATGCACAGTTTTAATAGGAAAGTCTTGGGAGCACTGGTTACATAAGCAGTAGTCAGGTCAGCGATGGTCATACCCACGGCACCGGCAAGTCCACCCCAGTAACCACCCAGAAGCAGAGCAGCCAGTACACAGAAAACATTGCCGAAGTGCACTGCGGTTTTTTCCAGACTGCCCGGAACGGGAATGTCAAATTTCAAAAAAGCAAAGCCGATGTAGCAAAGAGCCGCCAATAATCCTGCCTGAGCCAGTTTGGTTACATCCACTTTTTTCTCTGCGGAAGGAACGCCTGCAATCGCATTATACAATCCCTTGATCGTCAGCAAAATAGCGAAGAATACAAGCACCAGGCTGTAAGAATAAGGGCGTTCTGCGGCAAGCTTCTCATCGGACAGTGTGGATTTCTGAGCGGATAACTCATCTTTCTGTGCATTCAGGGCATCCAGATCACCGTCTGCTGTGCCGCCGGTGACTGCCTCGATGGAAGCTTCTACTTCTTCCAGCTGTGCCTTGACATCGCTTAACTGGCTGCCATAAGCAACGGACTCTTGATAACTGTTATTGTGGGTAATGACTGCCAGGATGATTCCCAAAATCAGGAGAATGGCTCCCGCAATCAATACGCCGTATGATTTTTTCTTTTCCATAATGATGATCTCCTCTTGTGGTTTCTTTTTCATAATTCCCATTTGCTCTGTGGGATATGTTAGGATTCAGTGTATAAAAAAAGTGGCTTGCTTAAAAGAGCCAGAATATGTTTTTTTTACCATGCCAGTTTACACATAAAAACCATACATTCTGCAGGAAAACAAGATTTCCTTGACAAAGTCGGAATTTCTGTACTATATTTTTTATTAGTAATTAACCAAATCCAAAAGGCAATGACGAAGAGGAGTACACATATCCCCTTACCAGAGAGAGCGGCTGCATATATGCGCTGGAAGGCTGCTTCAAGACAGGAATGTGGAAGGTAGCTTCCAAGCCGGAGAGCCGAGACCGGATATTCCGGGCGTAAGTTCTCACGAGTTATCCCCGTTACCGGATAGGACTTTGTAAGAAGTCACGAGGCAGCGCAAGCTGTGAACAAAGGTGGTACCGCGTTAATGACGCCCTTTGCTGACGAGAGTCGGCAGAGGGCTTTTTTTGCGACTATTTGGAAAGAAAGCATCGTAGATGCGATTTTGCGCATGAGGTCTGAATAGGAGCAAATGCAAAAAAGGAGGACAAAATGAGCAAAGAATTAGCCAAGACCTATGACCCCAGTGGCATAGAAGACAGACTGTATCAGAAGTGGCTGGACAAAAAGTATTTTCATGCGGAGGTAGATCACAGTAAGACCCCCTTCACCATCGTGATCCCGCCCCCAAATATCACCGGACAGCTCCACATGGGGCATGCACTGGACAACACCATGCAGGATATCCTGATCCGTTATAAGAGAATGCAGGGCTATAATGCACTGTGGCAGCCCGGCACCGACCATGCAAGTATCGCTACCGAGGTCAAGATCATCCAGAAGCTGAAGGAAGAAGGCATCGACAAGCACGATCTGGGTCGTGAAAAGTTCTTAGAGAGAGCGTGGGAGTGGAAGAAGGAATACGGCGGACGTATTATCGAACAGCTTAAAAAGCTGGGTTCTTCCTGCGACTGGGACAGAGAGCGTTTCACCATGGATGAGGGCTGTAACAAGGCAGTCACCGAAGTATTCGTGAAGATGCACGAAAAAGGCTATATCTACAAGGGCGCCCGTATTGTTAACTGGTGTCCCGTATGTAATACCTCCATCTCCGATGCAGAGGTAGAATATCAGGAGCAGGCAGGACATTTCTGGCACATCAAATATCCGCTGATGAACGAGGACGGAACTCCCAGCACCACAGAGTTTCTGACCTTTGCCACTACCCGTCCCGAAACCATGTTAGGTGATACCGCAGTAGCCATCCATCCCGATGACGAGCGTTACACCCATCTGCATGGCAGAAAGGTACTGCTTCCTATCGTAAACCGTGTGATTCCTATCGTTGAGGATGCTTATGTAGACAGAGAGTTCGGTACCGGTGTCGTGAAAATCACCCCCGCCCATGACCCCAACGACTTTGAGGTGGGCAAGCGTCACAACCTGCCGATCATCAATATCCTGAACGATGATGCCACCATCAATAAAAACGGCGGCAAGTTCGAGGGCATGGACCGTTACGAAGCAAGAAAAGCCATCGTGGAAGAACTGGATCAGATGGGCCTGTTAGTGAAGATCGAGGATCATGTACACAACGTAGGTACCCATGACCGTTGCAAGACCACCATCGAGCCTATGGTAAAAGACCAGTGGTTCGTTAAGATGGATGAACTGATCAAACCCGCAAGAGAAGCGGTAAAGAACGGCGAGATCAAGCTGATCCCGGAGCGTATGGAGAAGAACTACTTCAACTGGACGGACAACATCCGCGACTGGTGTATCAGCCGTCAGCTGTGGTGGGGACACAGGATTCCCGCATATTACTGCGATGACTGCGGTGAAGTAGTCGTAGCCAAGGAAATGCCGAAGGTATGCCCCAAGTGTGGATGCACCCACTTTACACAGGATCCCGATACCCTGGATACCTGGTTTTCCTCCGCACTGTGGCCTTTTGAGACCCTGGGCTGGCCGGAGCAGACCGAGGATCTGAAGTATTTTTATCCTACCGATGTCCTGGTAACCGGTTATGATATCATCTTCTTCTGGGTCATCCGTATGATCTTCTCCGGATACGAGCAGATGGGAGAGAAGCCCTTTAAGACCGTACTGTTCCACGGACTGGTACGTGACAGCCAGGGACGGAAGATGTCCAAGTCTCTGGGCAACGGAATCGATCCCTTGGAGATCATCAGCCAGTACGGTGCCGATGCACTGCGTCTGACCCTGATCACCGGCAACGCACCGGGCAACGATATGCGTTTCTACTATGAGAGAGTAGAGAACAGCCGTAACTTCGCCAACAAGGTATGGAATGCTTCCCGTTTCATCATGATGAACATGGAGCAGGCGTTGGAGAAGACCGGAAAAGATATCACCACTCCTGCGGCAGCAGATTTACAGCCCGTAGATAAGTGGATCCTGTCCAAGTTAAATACTCTGGTAAAAGATGTGACCGACAACATGGATCACTTTGAGCTGGGTATTGCTGTGCAGAAGGTATATGACTTTATCTGGGATGAGTTCTGTGACTGGTACATCGAGATGGTAAAACCCCGTTTGTACAGCACCGACGATGCAGTCAGCCAGAATGCGGCACTGTGGACCTTAAAGACAGTCCTGATCGACGCTCTGAAACTGTTACATCCTTACATGCCGTTCAT